>Ga0208958_1002839_pt1 | contig 14226 bp, 13 predicted proteins | sample RifOxyB1_FD_184032 | JGI IMG/M metagenome (GOLD analysis project Ga0208958, IMG submission 184032) | Soil microbial communities from Rifle, Colorado - Rifle Oxygen_injection B1 (SPAdes) | ecosystem: Environmental > Terrestrial > Deep subsurface > Rock core/Sediment | place: Rifle, Colorado... | reverse complement strand
CAGGGTTTGTGAGTTTGCTTTCGGCACTTTTGATTACGCAAACAGTTTCGCCTCATGTGGCGGCATTGCATTGGGTTAGAAGAGTGGAGTATATGACGGCCTTTTTTATTGGTGTTTCTGTGATCAGATCGAAAGAAGATTTGGCTTTTTTTGTGAGAGCACTATTGTTGGTTATGATTTATCTATTTGTGGTGGGTGTGGGTCAAAAGCATTTTGGGTGGCCGGTGATTACAACTCAGAACTCAGAATATGCAAAGGGGATCGCCCTAAGGTATGCAGATGGTGGGCACCTGGTTTCAACTTTTGCGGGGCATTATGATTTGGCCACGTTTTTGATCTTTGTGATGCCATTTTTGTTTGTGTTGTTTTTTTCTTCAAGGAAATTGTTGCCAAAAGGGGTTGGGAAAGAGAACCTCTTGGCGATAATTTTGATGGGCCTTTGGTTATTGGTTAACACAGCGAGTAGAATTTCGATTGTGTCTTATATTGGTGCTACCGGTTTGTCCCTCTTATTGATTAAAAAGTATCGAGCTATAGTGATCATGATTGTGTTGAGTATAGTGTTTGTCAGTTTTTCTTCGAGATTACTGGAGCGTTATAATCGGATTTTTCAGGTGGTGACAGAAAGGCTTAGCGATAAAGTAGAGGGCATGATTGAAGTTTCAGCGGCGAGCGGGTTTGTTTTGGGGGATGTTGAGATATTTGAGGATAGATCAACTTCAATCAGATTAAACATGGAATGGCCGCGCGCTCTACGGGCATTGACAAAAAATCCACTTTTGGGGACAGGTTACTCATCGATAACGTTGGCGACAGATAATGATTACCTCAGAATGTTGGGGGAAGTGGGTATACTTGGATTTGTGGCTTTTGGATTAATTGTCGTTCGGGTCGGAACAGAACTGATCGTTAGCTTTTGGAAAAAGATAGAATCTTTGGAGAAATTATATTTAGCGGGAATGGTTGGTTCTTTGGCAGGAGTGGGGCTAAATATGGTTTTTATTGATATACTTGAGGCCTCGAAATTTGCCATGATGTTTTGGCTCTTGATGGGATTTGCTGTGGCGGTGGCCCGAAATTATGAAAAGAATTGAATATTTAATTTTATTTTTGATTTTAGTTATCGCCTTTGTCCTTAGGCTTTACAAAATCAATAATCCAATAGGTGATTGGCATGCATGGCGGCAGGTGGATACAGCAAGCGTGACAAAAATTTATTTGGATCAGGGGGTTGACGTGTTTCGTCCAAGATATTACGACATATCATCAATTCAAACAGGGACGTTTAACCCGGAGGGCTATCGATTTGTAGAGTTTCCTGTTTTTAATGTGGTGCACGCGTGGTTTTATCACAGTTTACCGGTGTCTTTGGCGGTGGCTGGGAGATTGGTTTCGATCACGTCGGCACTTGTCTCAATGGTGGCACTGTATTTATTAGGAAAAAGACTGATGAGCCAGTGGGTGGGTTTAGCTTCGGCGTTTTTTTATGGGGTGATGCCCTACAATATCTTTTTTACAAGGGTGGTTTTGCCTGAGCCGATGGCGGTGGCATTTTCGCTGTGGGGGCTATTACTTTTTGTTTATTACGTTGATTCGGATAAATTGGGCTGGTTACTCTGTTCAAGTGTCTTTTTTGCTTTGGCGATTCTCGTGAAACCTTTCGCACTTTTTTATGGAGTACCGGCGATGTATCTGGTAAAAGAGAAGTACGGCTGGCGTGGAATACTCAAGAATTATTGGTTACTTGTAGCACTTGATGTTGTGCTGGTTCCGTTTTTTCTTTGGCGAGCTTGGATGAATCGGCCGCCCTATTTATTTGGGATTCCTCATTTAGCCTGGGCATTCAATGGTGATGGCATTAGATTTCGACCAAGTTTTTGGATGTGGATATTTGGAGAAAGATTGGGGGGTTTGATGCTTGGTTTTTGGGGTTTAGTGCCTTTTGGAGTGGGATTATCCACGAAAAAGGATAGGGGCGATCGGGGAGTTTTAGCGAGCTTTTTATTTGGAATGTTTCTCTACGTGTCGATTGTGGCGACGGCTAATGTACGGCATGATTATTACCAAACCTTTGTAGTACCTGCGGTAGCTTTGACATTGGGCTATGGAGGTGTAGCAATGTGGAAGGGTTTTGGGGGTGTTGAAAAGTGGACAACGAGAGGATTGGTTATTTTTTCGACAGGAATGATGCTCCTTATTGGTCTTTATAAGATAATGCCTAATTACGCAATTAATCATCCGGAGATGGTTTTGGCAGGAGAAAGGGTAGATGAATTAACCCCAAAGGATGCGTTGGTGATTGCGCCGAATAATGGGGACACAATGCTCCTTTATCAAACAGGGAGGTTTGGGTGGCCTGTCGTTGACGAGTCGATAGAAGGGATGATTGAAAAAGGGGCGGACTATTATGTATCGGTTAATTTTAACGATCCGGATAGCATTAATTTTCCTCAAAAATATGAGACTGTGGAGAAAACCAATCAGTATATTATTTTAGATTTACGTAAACCAATATAAGCAAAGCATGTAAGATGAAAATTTTAATGATTATTCCTCTTATTCCTAATACCTCAATGAGTGGAGGGCAAACAAGATGGTTTAACATAATTAAATTTATGTCGAAGAACCACGACATAACGCTTTTAACTTTGATAAAGGATGATAGTGAGAAAAAGTTTATAAAGCCTTTGGAAAAATATTGTAAAAGTGTGCGGGTTTTTCATCGGCCGAAGTCGCCATGGACAATCCGAAACCTACTTCTGACGGCACTGGGGCCATTTCCGCTCCTGGTTATTCGTAATTTTTCTTGGTCGGTGAGATCGGCAGTGAAGGAGGAGCTTAAGAAAAACAAATATGATTTGATTCATGGTGAGGCGTTTTATGTGATGCCGCATATTCCCAAAAGTCGCGTGCCTAATATTATGGTCGAGCAGACGATCGAGTACCAGGTTTATAAGCACTATGTAGATAATGAAGTGCCGTGGTTTTTGAAGCCAATTTTAATGATTGATGTCATTAAGCTTCGTTTTTGGGAACTCTATTATTGGAAAAAAACTGATCGGCTTGTGGCTGTCGCACCAGAAGATAAAAAGGTTATGCAAAAGTTGATTCCTGGAATTCCCGTTGATGTAATCCCAAACGGAGTGGATTCAAAGCATTATCTGGCTAAGAAAGTTGAGAAGAAAAAGCCGCCGCGAGTGATGTATGGAGTGACGAACTTTGAGTGGCTGCAGAACTTAGAAGCGGCAAATGAGCTGGTTGATGAAGTTTGGCCATTAATTCATGAGAAGGACAAGTCGGTGAAGCTTTGGATAGTAGGCAGAAAGATTCCGGCAAGAATAGTGGCAATGGCAGGAACGCGTGATGATATTGAAGTGACAGAATCGATTCCTGATGCACGAGACGCATATTTGGGAGCAAGTGTGATGGTGGCGGCAATTAGGAGTTCGGGTGGTAGTCGATTGAAAGTATTGGAAGCGATGGCGGCTGGGCTTCCCATTGTATCGACGCCAAATGGGGTGGCGGGACTTGATGTGGTTGATGGCAAGCATGTGCTTGTGAGTAATGACAGGGAAGGCTTAGCGCGACTGGCAATAAAGGTGATTCGCGATTCTAATTTGGCGAGGAGGATTGGAAAAAATGCAGAGGAGTTTGTTCAGGATAATTTTGATTGGCGGGCAATTGTGAAACTTCACGATAAAATTTACGAAGAGACGATTGAAAGAACAAAAAGGGAATATAAATGAAGAAGGTTGACTTGTCGGTTATTGTTTTGAATTACAATACGAAAAAGGTTTTGTTGGATTGCCTAGAGTCGATTTATGAATACACCAGAGATGTAAGTTTCGAAGTGGTGGTGGTGGATAATGGGTCAACTGATTCATCAGTTGATGCGATACGTGATATGCAAAATGAGAGACGAAATCTTAGACTGATTGAGAATAAAGAGAATTTAGGGTTTGCGGCGGGAAACAATCGAGCAAGAAGAGTTGTTGCCGGTGAATATGTTTTGTTTTTAAATTCAGATACATTACTGACGGAAAATACTTTCAAGAAAGTTTTGGGGTACATAAAGAACAGAGTTATGAAGAAACGGTCTGAGATCGGGGCAATGACTGTGAAGCAAGTTTTATTAAATGGAAAATTAGATAAAGATTGTAGGCGGTCGTTTCCGACGCCTTGGGTCGCTTTGACTCATTTTAGTGGGCTTGACAGGTTTTTCCCTAAATCTAGGTTGTTTGGTCGGTATTGGTGTGGCTACTTAAGTGAAGATGAAGTACAAGTAGTCGAAGCGCTTCAAGGGTCGTTTTTTTTGTCACCCAAAAAAGTTTTAGACGAAGTAGGTTGGTTTGATGAGGATTATTTTCTTAATGGGGAGGACATCGACTTAAGTTGGAAAATAAAGGAGGCAGGTTACATAAATGTATATTATCCAAAGACAAGAATAATTCATATTAAAGGAGTGACAAAAGGTAAAAAGGGTTCGAGGACAAAACAACCCTTAGAAAAGAGAATAAAGTATGCACTAGCAGGAGTTGATGCGATGGAGCTATTTTATAAAAAAAGGCTTTTTAAAAATTACCCCAGATATATTACTTGGTTGGTTGTGGTTGGGATACGTTTAATGAAGATGACGAGAGTGATGCAAGAAATATTGCGGCCATGAAGATATTAATTGATGCAAGGCTTTATGGGCTTGAGAATGCGGGGATTGGGCGGTATGTGATGAGATTGGTGCAAGAGATTCATCAGCTTGATCAAAAGAATGACTACGTAATTGTATTAAATGAGAAGTACTTTGGTGAACTAAAGTTTGGAGAAAAGTGGAAGAAGGTGATGTTTAGTGGTAAACATTATGGAATTTCTGAACAGGTGAAGTTGCCGAGGTTGATTGAGGCTGAAAAGCCGGATTTAGTGCATTTTCCTCATTTTAATGTGCCGATTTGGTATAAAGGCAAATACGTGGTGACAATCCACGATATGCTCATGCATAAACAAACGGGAGCGGAGGCGACGACATTGCCTAGAGTGGTTTACTATACGAAAAGATTGGGATATAAAAAAGTCTTTGGTAGTGCGGTAAAGAGGGCCGTGAAAGTGATTGTGCCAACAAAATATGTGCGGGATGAGGTTTGTCGATATTACGGACTTGATGATGCGAAAGTAACTGTGACATATGAGGGGGTGGATAGAGATATTCAGGTGCATGCGGGAATAGAAAAAACGGTTTTGAGGAAGTATGGTTTGACCGGTAAATATTTCGTTTACGTGGGGAATGCATATCCGCACAAAAATTTGGCGAGAGCGATTGAGGCGGTGACTTTTTTAAATAAGCGACTGGGTGATGGGGGTGTTGTTTTGGCGATTGCGACTTCAAGGGGAGTTTTTCAAGAGAGATTGGCGAGAGTGGTGGACAAGCTTGACGCGAAAAAATACGTGAAGCTTTTGGGATTTGTACCAGATAATGAGCTCGGGAATATATACGCCAAATCACTGGGGTTTGTGTTTCCGACTCTAAGCGAAGGTTTTGGTTTACCAGGGCTTGAGGCGATGAGTGCTGGGACCTTGGCATTGGTGAGTGAAATACCAGTTTTGAAGGAGGTTTACCGTGACTACGCGATTTATTTTAATCCACATGATTTTAGTTCGATAGAAAGAACGATGATGGATGTCCTTGAGATGGACCCTAAAAAGCGGAGATTGATGATTAAGGAGGGGAAGGAGTTTGTGAAGCGATATTCTTGGGAAAAGATGGCGAGGGAGACATTGCAGATATATCAAAGCGTGCGCCGGTGACCTGTCTGCGGATTAGTTTTGCATTTCCTGCAAAATCTCGGTCATTTCTGGTGGGAGGCCAAGAACGTCGGAGGTGACGTGGTCTGCTAACTCTGTGATATCCGCCAACTCGTCTCTTAACTCGCTTTTGTTAATGGTGTGTTTAATGTCGTGTGCCTTGACGAGCATGGCGAGAAAGGCGAGGAATGCGGACTTGTCGCAGCGGGCGAGAATTTCATCTGTTACTGGATTGGTTGACGAGATGGTGATGATGACTTGGTTATCGTCATCACCGTACACAAATGTGTGTTGAGTCACAGGACACCCTCCAATTTTTGTCTAAAGTCACCGGCGGCGTATTATACTATGAGTATTGTGAAAGTAGCAATTGTGTATGATCGGGTGAATAAGTGGGGTGGGGCAGAGAGAGTTTTACTTACACTTCATAAAATGTTTCCGAGGGCGCCTTTGTATACCTCTGTCTACAACAAAGAGACGGCAACGTGGGCGGATGTTTTTGATGTTAGGCCAAGTTTCATCAATAGTATTAAATTCTTAAGAACGCGGCACGAGTGGTTGGGTTTATTTATGCCGATTGTTTTTGAAAGCTTTGATACCCGCGAGTTTGATTTGGTGATAAGTGTCACGAGTGAGGCGGCAAAAGGAATAATTACGGCTCCCGAAACAAAACACATTTGTATTGTCTTAACACCAACGAGATATTTATGGAGTCATTATGAAGAGTATTTTGACACTTCACTTAAGCGAATTATTTCAAAACCAATTATTAGTTATTTAAGATGGTGGGACAGAGCTGCGGCGCAAAGGCCGGATGTGATGGTGGCAATCTCGACAGAAGTACAGGAGAGGATAAAAAAATATTATGATCGTGACTCTCAGTTAATATTTCCGCCAGCAGATTTGAGTTTTAAAAACTCAAATCGGCATGATAAATACTATTTAGTGGTGAGTAGGTTAGTGAAATATAAGAAGGTGGATTTGGTCATAAAAGCTTTTAATAAAATGGGGAAGAGGCTGATAGTTGTAGGGAAGGGGAAGGAAGAAGTGAAATTAAGGGGTATGGCCGGGAAAAATATTAAGTTTGTTCGTGATTTAGATGACGCAGAATTGGCTGGTTATTATACGAATGCGAAAGCGTTGATTGTGCCGCAACGGGAAGATTTTGGGCTTGTGATGGTGGAAGCGATGGTGCAGGGAACGCCAGTGATTGCATTTGGGGAAGGTGGGGCGAGAGATATTGTGAGAGAACAGACAAGTGGCTTACTCTTTGACAAGCAATCAGTGGAAAGTATAATGGAAATTACCGATAGATTTGAGACAATGACTTTTGATTCAACGAGAATAAAGAGAAGTGTGAAGAAGTTTTCTGCGGCAAGATTTAGAAGGGAGTTAACGAAGCTGATATGATTCCGGTAATTATTTGTGGTGGTTTTGGGACAAAACTTTGGCCGATAAGTCGAGAGCATAGGCCAAAGCATTTTTTAAAGTTAATTGCTGGAAAGAGTTTGTTTGAACTTAATTATGAGGCATTAAGAACGAAGTATGCACCAGGTCAGATTTATGTTTCGACAAATGAAGATCAAGCGGTAATGGCACAAGCATTAGTACCTGAGATACCGGTAGAAAATTACATACTTGAGCCCGAGATGCGTAATCAAGGGCCGGCGACGGGTTTAATTGCGGCTTTTTTGTATAAGAAGGGATTGGCTGATGAGCCTTTTATGATTGTTCAGGCAGATGATTTGAGGGAGCCAGTTGAGGGACTTATTAGGATGATGGATGATTGTGATGCACTAGCCAGAAAAGAAAATAAATATATTACTGGGGGGTTTAAGCCTGAATACCCAGTGATGGGAGTTGACTATTTAATTAAAGGAGAGCGGGTTTCTGAAGGCGAATCAGTGGGAATTTATAGGGTGGACAGGTTTGTGTGGCGGAGCACTAAAGAGGAAACAGAGGAGCTCATCAGGCAGAAAGGTGCGCTTGTTCATACAAATCATTCATGTATGACACCGAGGAAGATGCTTGAGATGTTTATGAAATACAAAATGGAATGGTATGAGCCATTAATGAATATTGTAAATGGAGGAGATGTAAAAACAGAGTACGTTAAAATGCCCCCAGGCCCGATTGAGGATGTGACTCAAGAAGTTCACAAAGCAGGTGAATCTTTGATTGTGGAATTACCTTTTAGGTGGGTTGATTTTGGAACGTTTGAGTCTCTCGCAAAATATCTAAAAGAGAAGGGGCTTTATGAAGTTTCAGAGAATATTGTAGAACTGGGGAGTAAGGATAACTTTATAAAGCTAGATGATCCAAACAAAGTGGTGGCGCTCATTGGGGTGGAGAATTTAGTTGTTGTTGATACAGGGGATGTTCTTATGATTTGCCGGGTGGATCAAAGTGGTAAAGTTAAAGAAGCGCTAGACTTGGTTAAAGAGAGAAAATTGGCGTTAACATAACTGATGTGTCGCTATTTGATATAATACCTGCCCAGGGATGATTTACGAGACGATCAAGAGATTGATGGATGTAGTTGGCGCAGTAGCGCTGCTTTTTTTGTTTTCTCCAATAATTATAGTCGCGGCGATAGCCATAAAATTGACTTCTCCGGGTCCGATCTTTGCCGATACACCTAAAAGAGTGGGGAAAGACGGGAAGAAATTTTATACATACAAATTTCGATCGATGGTGGTTAACGCTCATGAGAAATTATTGAAGGATCCGAAATATAAAAAATACTTAAAGGAATTGAAAGAAGGGGGGAATTATAAGATTATGAACGACCCGCGAGTGACATCGGTGGGGAGGCTAATTCGTAAACACTCAATAGATGAGGTGCCTCAGCTGATCAATGTATTAAAAGGGGAAATGAGCATTGTGGGACCGAGGCCATATTACCAAGACGAATTAGAATTTCAGCAGAAGAAATTTCCTGGAACGGAAAAATATGTGACCGAGATGCTAAAAGTTAAACCAGGAATTACTGGTTATTGGCAAGTGGCGGGGAGAAGTGATGTGAAGTTTGATAAGCGGATTGAAATGGATGCGTATTACGCTAGAAAGAGATCCATATTGCTTGATGTTTTGATACTTCTAAAGACTCCATGGGTAATGCTCTCTGGTAAGGGGGCAGTGTGATAGTATAAAAGGATGGATGAGGGATTCACTAAGATTGATCCGGAGGCGAGAGAAGTAACGATTTCGAGAATAAAGCCAAAGACGACAGATGAACGGCCGATTGTAGTTCGGGAAGGTGGTAAGGAGGTAAAAATGGAAGCAATAACAGAAAAAACGACTAAGAAAAGAGTCAAGTTAAAGTTAGGGTGGAAACTTGGCATGAAGGGAAAAAGAGCCTTGATTGGAGTGGGTATTGGAAGTGGGATTATCGCAGTATTGCTGATTATTTTTTTGGTTTTACCGGGGTTGGCGGTTTACCGACAGGGAATGAAATTGAAAGACTCAGCTTCTGAACTTAAAGCATCAGTTAATAGCCAGGATATAAATATAGTCGAGAATGAGCTAAAGGCGTTTAGTGAAGAATTGGATCGCTTTGACAAAAGCTATAACCGGTTGGCTTGGGTGAAGGTTTTGCCGTGGGTGGGTGGGTATTGGAAAGATGGCCGAGCGGGTTTGAATGCCGGGAAATACGGGATTGAAACGGCGGAGATTGTGATTGAAACAGTGAAACCCTACGCTGATATTATTGGATTTGCAGGTGGAGAGAGCGCTAAAAGTGGTGAAGAATCGGCGAATGACAGAATTGAGTTTTTGGTACAAACGATTACGGAGGTTTTGCCCAAAATGGATGCAATTAGTGAAAAGGCGAACTTGGCGAATAGTGAACTTGCCAAAATTGATACTTCGAAATACCCAGAGAAATTTAGAGGCATGGAGCTTAGGAGTAATCTGGAGAACTTGATTAGCTTGGCTAACGAGGGAACGGCTTTTGTAGCAGATAGTAAGCCATTGATGGAGGTGGCGCCCTATTTATTAGGGATGGATGATACGCGAACTTATATGCTTATTTTCCAAAATGATAAAGAGCTCCGGCCAACCGGTGGGTTTATCACCGCTTATTCGATTATGGATGTTCGAAATGGAAAAATGGAGCCAGTGGCTAGTAGTGATATTTACCACCTTGATGATAATTATGTTCCTCAGATTGAAGCTCCTCGTCCAATGGTTGATTATTTGAAGGGGATTTACAAAATGTCTCCTAATTTTCGGCTTCGGGATATGAATTGGTCACCAGATTATAAAGTAGCAATGGATATGTTTAGTGAAGAAATTAAGGAGGCGGGTGTTACCGATATTGATGGAATAATCGCGGTAGACACTTACGTGGTGGTTTATCTCTTGGATGTTTTAGGACAAATCGGAGTGCCTGGGTTTGGGAATTTTAGTACGGAAATCGATGAGCGGTGTAACTGTCCCCAGGTGATTTATGAGCTTGAAAGTTTTGCTGACGTGGAAGGGCCGATTGTATGGAGTGAAAATGATCCGGATTTAATTGTCTTTGCACCCGCAAATTATGACAACAGAAAAAAGATTGTGGGGCCTTTGATGAATTCGGTGATAAGGAATGCCCTGGGGCAGGAAAAAGAAAGATTGCCGGACTTGTTTATGGCGGGGTGGAAGATGATTATGGAGAAGCACCTCCTCGTTTATATGTTTGATGAGAATGCCCAGAGGGGAGTGGAGAGCTTTAACATCGCGGGGAGAATTGAGGGTTATGATGGGGACTATCTTCACATAAGTGACGCTAATTTGGGAGGAAGGAAATCTAATCTATATGTGACACAAGAAGTGGCTCAAAAGGTGGAGATGGCAAAAGATGGGAGTGTGACAAAGACATTGACAATTACTTATAAAAACCCTCAGGAGTATGATGGGTGGCTAAATTCGGTACTACCTAATTGGACGAGAGTGTATGTTCCAGATGGGTCGGAACTAATTGACAGTGAAGGTTTTGAAGATGTAGGTGAGACTTATACAGAGCTTGGGAAAACGGTTTTCTCGGGTGGGTTTGAGCTCCGGCCACAGGGGGTAAAGAAAATAGTTTTAACTTATAAATTGCCGTTTAAGGTTGATAAGAATTACAATTTACTTATCCAAAAGCAGCCGGGGACTGATGCGCCACTTTACTCGATTGAGATAGGAAAGAAGTCTGAAGAGTTTTATTTGCGGGGAGATAGAGAAGTTGAAATCAAGATTTGATGGCAGGGAAGAGCCATCTTCATGGTAGTAAGGACGTGTGGGAAGAGATTTTTAGTGGGGTGGATACTGAATACTCAGAAAGAGCAATAATTCAAAATCAGTTGTTTGACTTGGTGAAGCTTCAAAGAATGGAAAAAATTTTCTCAAAGATTGAGGGCTTGAATATCCTAGAGGTTGGGTGTGGGGCAGCAAATGCGAGTCTTTACTTTGCTAAACGTGGGGCAAGGGTGACGGCTCTCGACATTAATGAGCCGGTTCTGGCGATTGCGAGGCGAAATTTCAAAAAGGCGAAAGTGAAAGGAAAATTTGTGGTAGGAGATGCAGAAAAATTGCCCTTTAATAATAATTCGTTTGATGTCGTGATGTCGCATGGCTTGATGGAACATTTTAAACATCCTAAAGTGAGCTTTGGTGAGCAAATGCGAGTACTAAAGCCAGGAGGTATTCTATTCGCGGATATTGTGCCAGCGCGATTGAGTGTCCAGACTTTGGGTAACTATTTTAATTTTGTAGTGACTTTTTTGTATTGGTTGGTTAAATGGAAGCCGGGGGAAGGATGGAAAAAAGCGAGGCGAAATATACGGCCTTTGTATTATGAAAATGATTACAGTGCGAAGCACTACAAAAAAATGCTTGAAGAAAAGGGGCTTAAAAAAATAAGTGTTAGAGGAAACAGGCCGTTCCCCAGGTTGTCACTACCTGGGAATTTGGACAGAATGTATACGCGATCATTGAAATTATTTTTGCCTTGGTGGAGGAAGTTTGATAATTGGGATAGTAGTGTAGCAAGGGCTTGGGGGGCGGGATGGTGGTTTTGGGGGACAAAATGAGGAGTTATAAATCGGAGGGGGTGGTTTTACTGCGACGAGTTTATGGAGAGGCGGACAGGATTTTGGTTGTTTATTCGAGAGATTTTGGTAAACACAGTTTGATGGCGAAAGGGGTGAGAAGACCATCGAGCCGGAAAAGAGGCCATGTGGAGATTTTTAGTAAAATTAATTTTTCGGCAGTGAAGGGCAAAGGTATGGACTTAATAACAGAGGCTGATTTAATCGATAATTATTCCATGATTAGAAAAAGTTTGAAAAAAGCGACGGTAGGCTATTATTTTTGTGAAGTGATCGAAAAAGTAACACGCGAGGGAGAAAAAAATGAGGAGCTTTACAATTTATTGATAGGATATTTAGAGGATCTTGTGGATGGGGAAGAATTAACTGAAATGAGAAAAGAATTTGTGAGGGAGGTTTTAATTTCAATTGGGTTTTGGCCAATGACGAAAGAGATGGTAGATCCAGATAAAGTTTTGGCTGAGGTTACGGAGCGTGAGATGGCAAGTGCAAGGGTTGGGAAGAAAATGCTTCAGTGAGGGGGTAAGGTTTGTTTATAAAAGCTTTCGCTGGCCCGTAAAGCGGAATAGACGTGCTGATGTTGCCCCAACGGTTGAGAATTGGCGTTTGGCTTCGTGCATGAGCCATGCGAAGGCTGGATCTTCGGTTACCTCATCCCATCCTTCTGCTAACGCGGCTTCTTTGAGCATGTTGACCGGGGTTTGTCCCAGGTCAAGAGAACGATCACCACAACATGCTGTATCAATGACGACGTTTTCGCCGTCTTTCAAAAAAGCGATGGCAGACCCTTGCATGTGAACCTCCTGTAAAGTGCCCCCTCACTTGGTTAGAAGTATTATAGTCTTTTGCCGAAAAATGGGCAATAAAAAAGGGCCTTGAGGCGATCGCGGCCCTTAGTGCTGGCTGCCTTGCTATTTGAGATAGGTGATGGTGGCTTTTGTTCCATCCGCGGATTCATCGTAGCTTCCGGGTCTAAAGCCTTGTGTGCTTAGGATGTTTATAACAGTGACCGTTGTAGCCCCTTTGGGGAGCTCGACGGGCGACTCTTGCCTCGCGTCAAGGCGAAAAGGAGCGCTGGGTTTTTTACCCAATTTCGTGAACGTGAGAGTCAGACTTTCCATACTTAAACCTCCGTGAAAGAACTTGGCAGCAAAGTATTATATAATGAGCAGTATGGATTTACTTGAGAAAGTGGTGAGTTTGGCGAAGCGGCGGGGGTTTGTTTATCCGGCGTCGGAAATTTATGGTGGCTTGGCTAATACCTATGATTACGGCCCTTTGGGAGTTGAGCTTCTGAGAAACATCAAGAATTTGTGGTGGAGAGAGTTTGTAACGAAGCGGGCGGATATGGTGGGGCTTGACTCCTCAATTATTCTTCATCCGGAAACTTGGCGTGCCTCAGGACACGTGGATTCTTTTACGGAGCCCTTGGTGGAGGATAAGAAGACACACAAGAGATACCGGGTGGATCATTTAATTGAGGCTGATTTGAAGAAAAAGGGGGCTACTGTGATGGTTGAAGATATGTCTCGGGTGGAGATGGCGACCTACATTAAAGAGAATGGGCTTCTCAGTCCGGAAGGAAATGAGATTACTGAGCCGAAAGAGTTTAATGTTCTTTTTGAGACGTCGTTGGGGTCTGTTTCCGGTGAGAAGTCGAAAGTATTTTTACGAGGTGAGACAGCCCAGGGAATATTCACTAATTTTAGGTTGGTACTGGATTCGTTTCGGGTACAGTTGCCCTTTGGGGTCGGGCAAATTGGGAAAAGCTTTCGGAATGAAATTACTACGGGACAGTTTATCTTTCGGACTTTTGAGTTTGAACAGGCAGAGATAGAATATTTCTTTGATCCAGAAGTGACCGATTGGAAAGAGTTATTTGAGCAGTGGAAAGGAGATATGATTCACTTTACAACAAAGACATTGGGGGTTAAAAAGGAAAACGTGCGTTGGAGACGGCATACGGACAAAGAGCGGAGCCATTACAGCCGAGAAACGTTTGATTTGGATTATCAGTTTCCATTTGGGTGGAAGGAACTGTGGGGGATTGCCTATCGCACAGATTATGATTTGGTGCAACACATGAAGTTTAGTGGTAAATCGTTAGAATACACGGATCCCATGACGGGAAAGAAAATTGTTCCTCATGTGATCGAGCCGGCAGTTGGGATCAATAGGATATTTCTCATGCTTCTGAACGATGCATATCATGAGGAAGACGGAAAAATAACTTTACAGCTGGACCCAAAGGTGGCGCCTTATAAAGTGGCTGTTTTTCCACTTTTGGCGAATAAACCTGATTTAGTAGAAAAGGCAAGAGTGATTTTTGAGAGTTTATTAGAAGAATTTCCGACGGATTGGG
>Ga0208958_1002838_pt1 | contig 14230 bp, 17 predicted proteins | sample RifOxyB1_FD_184032 | JGI IMG/M metagenome (GOLD analysis project Ga0208958, IMG submission 184032) | Soil microbial communities from Rifle, Colorado - Rifle Oxygen_injection B1 (SPAdes) | ecosystem: Environmental > Terrestrial > Deep subsurface > Rock core/Sediment | place: Rifle, Colorado... | reverse complement strand
CGACGAAAGCACCAAATGATTCAATGCGGGCAACTTTGCCGGTGTAGATCTTGCCGACTTCGGCTTCAGCGGTGAGGGAGACAACCCAGGCTTTGGCTTTGGCGACGGCCTCGGCATCGGGTGAGGAAATGGAAACGGTACCATCATCGTCGATGTCGATTTCAGCGCCTGTCTTGGTCTGGATCTCTCTGATCATCTTGCCACCAGGTCCGATAACGGTGCCGATTTTGTCGACGGCGATTTTGACAGATTCAATACGAGGAGCGTATTGACTGAGCTCTTTTCTAGGCTCGGCGATAGCTTCCAGCATCTTACCCAGGATGTGCATCCGGCCACGTTTGGCTTGATCGAGTGCGCCACCTAGAAGATCGGCAGTGATACCTTTGAACTTGACGTCCATTTGGAGAGCGGTGATACCATCGGCAGTGCCGGCGACTTTGAAGTCCATGTCACCTAAGTGATCTTCCATGCCCATGATGTCGGTTAAGGTAACGAACTTATCTTTACCATCGGTTATAAGACCCATGGCGATACCGGCAACCGGTTTCTTGATGGGAACACCAGCGTCCATGAGGGCGAGAGTGGAACCACAGACGGAAGCCTGAGAGGTAGAACCGTTACTACTCATGATTTCGGTAACAACACGAATGGTGTAAGGGAATTCGTCCTCGGAAGGAATGACGGGGATTAAGGCCTTTTCGGCTAAAGCACCGTGACCAATCTCACGACGGCCGGGCCAACCGATACGACCGGTTTCACCAGAAGCAAAGGGAGGCATGTTGTACTCGTGCATATAGCGCTTGGTGCTGTCGCCTTCCATACTTTCTATCAGGAGCTCGCGACCGGGAGAACCAAGAGTGAGAACAGAGAGAGCGTGGGTTAATCCTCTTTGGAAAAAGGCAGAGCCGTGAGTCCTGGGGAGTAGTCCAATTTCGATGTTGATGGGACGGACTTCCTCGATGGTGCGACCATCAGGACGAACACCTTTTTCAAGGATGGCGGAGCGAACTTTGTTTCTCACCAAATGATCAACGGCGGCGATGATGAGGGTGGCGTCAACCTCGGGATTGGCTTCGATGATGGCAGTGATAACCTGGTTACCAGCGGCACCTTCCCTTTGAGACATATCTTTGACGAGGGCATCCAGGTCGGTGATGTGGTCTTCGACTAGCTTGATTATGGCTGGATCGAGGGGAACAGAGGTAAGGCGCAGTTTATCTTTGCCTATTTGTTTACTGAGGTCATTGATAGCATCGGTGATGGTGGCAAAGGATTTTTGGGCTTCGGTTAGTCCAGAAAGAACTGCTGACTCATCGACTTCCTTGGCGCCGGCTTCGACCATACAAATGAATTCTGGTGTACCAGAAACAACCAGGTCGAGAGCGGATTTGGCCAAGACTGAGACATCGGGGTTGATGATGGTTTCACCATCGACTTGGCCGACACGAACACAAGCGATGGGTCCCTCGAAGGGAATCTCGGAGATGGAGAGGGCAGCTGAGGCGGCGATGCAGCCTAAGATGGCGGGGTCGTGCTGACCGTCGATGGAAAGAGGGGTAACCATGATCTGAACTTCATCACGATAGTCTTCGGAGAAGAGAGGGCGGATGGAGCGGTCGATCAAACGACTGGTGAGGATCTCGTCATCAGAAGGTCGACCTTCGCGTTTGACGAAGCGGGAACTCTTGATGATGCCGCCGGCGTAGAGCTTCTCCCGGTACTCGACCATAAGGGGAAAATAGTCCAGTTTATTGGCAGAAACTTTTCTGGTAGCGGTGGCTAAGACGATGGTGTCACCACAACGGAGGGTGACGGCGCCACTAGCTTGGACGGCGAGCAGTCCGGTTTCTAATATATATTCCTGGCCGCCCAGGGAAAAGGTGACAGTCTTTTTGGAAGACATGGGTATTTGGGGAAAGGTTTTGAGAATTCGGCGGCGGCGACAGTGATCAGTTAACGGATAACAGTGAACAATGAATTATTGGCTGTTGGCTGTTGACTGTTGGCTGTTGACTGAAAGCTGATAACTGTTATCACGGCTGAGCTCTCAAACACCTTCTAATTATTATTAAATAAACAAAGCTAAGGGATTAGGATCAGTTTAACTAATCTTGATCTTGCCAAGCAAGTCCTGGTAGGCCTTGGGGCTGGTTTTGCCGAGGTAGTTTAAGAGTCGACGACGCTTGCTGACGATCTTCAAAAGACCTCTCCTGGAGTGATTATCCTTGTTGTGCAGTTTGAGGTGTTCGGCGAGCTGATTGATTTGCTGAGACAGAAGAGCAACCTGGACCTGAGGAGAACCAGTGTCGCCTTTGGCTGTTGCAAATTTCTTGATGATGTCTGCTTTTGTTTGGTTGGTTAGCATGGTGAGTATTGTACCGCAGGCTCAAGTTTTTTGCAATCTGTGGTCACATTCTGCCCACTTTACCCTTGCCGGTTTTTTCGGCTTCCGCAAAAGCTGCCCGAAGCTCGCTTTCGCTAAGTGATCGACCCTCTTTGGCGGCTTTTTTCATCGCCTGGCAGATGGGACAGTCATCAAAAAAGAAGTCTTCCACATCTTTGGTGTTTGACTTTTTTAACTTGGTCATGAGTTTAGTATAACAACACTTTTTCCGCAGCTTCGGCCATTTTTGTTACAATGCCTTTATGGGTAAGGTCGAACTAATAAGTAAAGTAGCTGAAAAATACCGGGGTGAATTGGAGATGGACAGCTTGATTGAGGCGGGCAAAAAGGGTTGGCGATTGGCCGAGGAGAAGTTCAATTCTAAGGATATTAAGTTTGAAACTTATGCATTGTGGTGGGTAAGGGCTGCGATGATAGAGAAGATAACAGGTGTATCGATAGATAAGATCGCTAAAATTGAACAGTTAACAGAAGAAACTTACGACTAGGGGAATGCAGATGCTGAATCTAGTTCAGCATGACGAAAAAAATGTGGAGTTTTATTTAGTTTGGCCGCCGCCGCGGAAGATCTTGGGGCCGCTCCATTGAGAAGGGGCGCGGAGATCACCGGGGACAGCATTTCTGATTTCGGATGCGGGACGAGTGGTGTTGGTCGGGGCGGCCTGGGGACGGCGAGCGCCGGAGCGCAGTAGAAAGGCAGCAACTTCAAAAGTAGTCGCGGTGGTAGTGGGTGAGGCGAAATTTTGGGTGGTGGTAACAAGTTGCTGGTAGAGATTGGAGGCAGCGTCGGCAGTGGGAGCTAGGTTTAGCTTTTGTAATAAAGTTGCGGCGACTTCGGCAAAGGTGGCCGGTTCTTTGGCGGCTAGATTGAGGCAATCGAACTGGACGTTTAACGGCTTACTAGCAAGATTGATGATCTTGGTTTTATCGAGGAAATCCTTTTCTTCGGCATAAAGACGGCCGAGTTCTTCGAGGGAATTGATAGCAAAAGTGATAACGGCGTCGGCGGCTGCACCGGAATAGGTATACTCTACGGCTTTGGTATCCAGTGGTTCAGCCCCAGGGCGGGGGCGGATGCGGAGATTGAATCTACCAGTGGCTTCGTCGATATCGTATGAGACATTTTCCACCGCTTCTTCTTTATAGGGGAAGGAGACGATGAGATTCTGGCGGCCGATATTCTGTTTGATGTCGGCAATGCCAAAAAGCATAGATTGTTCGAGCTTGATGGGCGTGGAGCAACCAATAGTAGAGGTCTTACCGGCCTGTTTGAAAGTAAGGTGAAGGGCGGTGGCAGCAGCGATGGAATCAGCATCGGGTTGGGGAGGTAAGAGGAGAAGGACAGATGGAGCAGTAGAGAGGAGAGAAGTAACTTGAGCTAGTAGAGATTCGTCAAACATGTAGATTTAGTTATGCGGATAACTTAAAGCTCATAATAACATCGCCGGGTTTGATGTCAAGCGGGGTGGAAGTAGTAAAACCAAACTCCTGATCTTTCTTGATTTCTTTTTGGTCGTCGTGGCCGATCTTGAGCGAAGAAATCGCGGCGGTAATACCGGGTTTACCGGCGATCTTGATCTGATCGCCCAGAGAAAGCTTACCGCTAGTGGCGACTGCTCCGATGATGGTCAGGTTTGGCAAACTGAAGAGTTTTTTCACCTTGGCCTGTCCCAGAGTAATTTCCTCTGGCGGTTTTTGATTTTGCAGGAGACGAAGTTTCAGATCGTCAAAGAGCTCGTAGATCGTGGCATATGCCAGGATGTCAATGTGCTCGACTTTGGCAAGTTTCTTGGCGGCAGGGACAACATTAATCCTAAAAGCGATTATTTTGGCTCCAGTGGTTAGGGCCAGTAGGATATCGGACTCGTTGACGGCTCCGGTATCAGAGAAAATAACAGCGATGCCTTCGGGCAGATTGCTGATGATGGCTTCCAGAGTGCCGGCGACGTCGGCCTTGATGATGACTGGATACTCACCGGCTTTGGCCTGATTGGGTTTTTTCAGATCTTCCTTACCGCTGCCAAAGGCCTTGGCAAAAGAGGCAGTGACAACTGGAGATCCTACTGGAGGAACTTTGACAAAGCCAAGAACCTGAATCGGGGTGGAGGGCGGTGCTTTGGTGATAGTCTGGCCTTCGAAAGAAATCATGGCGCGGATTTTGCCGGTGGCGGTGATGGTCGGATCACCAGCCTGGTTCAGAGCGACAATCTCCTGACCATTGATGAAGGTGCCATTTTTGACGACTAAGGTGGCAAGCGGTCCTTTAAATCGGTCGATACTGGACTCGATAATTAAAGCCTCCGGGTCAGTGTCGGGGTCAGCGACTAACTCGTTCATATCGGCAAGGAGGAGGATTGTTTCGAGGAGTAGATCGAGATTAGTGCCAACTTTAGCGGAGACTTCGACTACAGGGACAGAACCGCCATAGCCTTCCACAAAAACGCCGGCTTCAGCCAGCTGGGCTTTGATGGTTTGAGTATTGATGCCGGGGATATCAATCTTGTTGATGGCGACGATGAAGGGAATCTTGGCGTGGTTGATATGGGAGATGGACTCTTTGGTCTGGGGCATAACTCCATCGTCGGCAGCGACGACGAGAATAGCGACGTCAGCAACTGACCCGCCGCGAGCGCGCATGGCGGAAAAAGCCTGGTGGCCTGGAGTATCAATAAAAGTAATTAGTTGGTCCTGGAAGGTGATTTGGTAAGCCCCGATGTGTTGGGTAATACCGCCGGTCTCGTGAAGCTGGACTTGAGTGTGACGAATGGCATCGAGGATGGATGTCTTACCATGGTCAACATGACCCAAAATAGTGACGATGGGAGGTCGTTTAGTGTTTGCCATAGAGACGGCGGATAATTGTTATTTTTCAGCGGTGGCTGAAGCAGTTTGGTAGGCATCGAGTGCCTTCTTAATAGCGTCGACAGTTTTGGGACCGATACCTTTGAGTTCCTGCAGCCTACTGATGTTGTCACCTAAAAGCTGATCCAGCCTAGTGATGCTGGCATCGATAAGTTTTCCTCTGACTTTAGTGTCGAGGTTCAGAAGATCGATCTCATACTCTTCCTCACCGGTGGCGGAAGCAGTTTTCTTGGTCTCAGAGGAGACGATGTTGATGTGGTAGCCGGTAAGTTTGGCAGCCAGGCGGACATTTTGGCCTCCACGGCCGATGGCGAGTGAAAGCTGATCATCCGGGACGGTAATGTTGGCAACCTTCTTATCCCCAGCGGTAACAAATTCGATTTCCAGATTATCGGCGGGAGAAAGTGAGGACTTGAGAAACTTGGCGGGATCGGGATTGAAGGGGATGATGTCGACTCTCTCACCATTGAGTTCGTTGATGACAGCCTGGACGCGGACGCCTTTTTGACCGACACAAGAGCCGACAGGATCGACTCCGTCCTGAGTACTTTCGACAGCGAGTTTGGTACGGACACCGGCTTCACGAGCCAGGGACTTGATGGTGACCACACCGGTACCGACTTCGGGAACTTCACGGGCAAAGAGCTCTTTGACGAGTCTTTCATCGGAACGGGAGACAATGACGGTCTCACCTTTAAAGGTTTCGCGGATGTCAGCGATGATGACGGCGATGCGGGAGTTGAGCCGGTAGTATTCACCTCGGATTTGTTCCTCTGGGGGCATGACACCCTGACCACGACCGATGTCGAGAATGATATTTTTACCATCGAGACGGAGGATCTGGGCAGTGATCAGCTCACCGATACGATCGCGGTACTCGGTCAGGATGGCGGTCTTTTCGGCCTCACGAACCTGTTGGAGAACAACCTGTTTGGCTGCCTGGGCGGCGATGCGGCCGAAGAATGGAGGGGTAACGTCTTTATAGGTAGAGAGATCGGCTTCCGGGTCGCCGGCCTTGATTTTATACTCGCCTGACTCGGGGTCGATGTGAGCGACGACGACTTTACCATCAGCCTCTAGCTGATCATATTCGGTAGCATAATCTTTTCTGTAGGCGGTGAGCAGAGCGGTATTGATCGACTCGAGGACGGCTTCGGCGGAGATGCCTCTCTCGGTACAGATTTGGTGTAACGTCGCGGCAAAGCCGGTACGGATTTTGTTGGCATCAGACATGGATTTTTGATTGTAATTTATTAGTTAATTACTGTTGGTTATCTTCAAAAAATGAGGTGGCCAGGCCACCGTAAGTTAATCGAAGATAAGGGTATTATAGCAGATTTTCGGGTTTCGGGCATCAGGCCACAGGCAGAAAGTTGGATATAATAGAAATGATGGCAAGTAAGGTGTATGCATTTATTGATAGTCAAAATCTAAATTTAGGGGTGAGATCTTTGGGGTGGAAAATGGACTGGCGTAAATTTAGGCAATATCTGAGAAGTAAATATGGAGTGGAGAAAGCATATCTCTTCATTGGCCATATTGCGGGAAATGAGTCCTTGTATACGTTTTTGCAGGAATGTGGATATATTTTGATCCTTAAGCCGACTTTGTCTCGGAAATTAGGCAGTGAGATGGTGGTTAAGGGGAATGTAGATGCCGAGCTGGTTCTACATGCGATGATTCAGCTTAAGAACTACACGAAGGCTGTAATTGTCACGGGTGATGGGGATTTCTTTTGCTTGGTAGAGTACTTGGAAAAGCAGGGGAAACTGCTTAAGATTTTGGCCCCCACTAAGCATTACTCGAGCTTACTCCGTAGTTTTAATCAGAAGAATTATATTGTCCGGATAGATCAGCTGCGAGAGAGTCTAAACTTAAAAACGACTGGCATTCGCGGTCGGTCGAAACCTTAGGCTAGTCCAGTCATCGTGATGGTTATATTTTAGCATTAAATTGAGATATTGGCAAGCTGCTGGAGGAGTTTTTTCTGCTCACGGGTGAGTTTTTCAGGGATTTTGACGATAAGGCGGATGTAGAGGTCGCCTTTGCCGCGGGACTGTAGTCTTTGGATGCCGAGGCCGGAAAGACGGAGGAGAGTGTTTGGCTGGGTACCGGGACGAATCTTGATGGTGATATCTTTTTCTAGCGTGGGGACAGTGATACTACCACCGAGAGCGGCGAGAGTGAAGGGAATAGTCTGGTCAACATAAAGGTCGTAACCATCGCGCTTGAAGGTTTTATGAGGGGCGACGTCGATACTGATATCAAAATCAGTAAAGCGGATCCGAGTACCCTCGGAAGCACCGGCCGGGATATTGATGGTGTGCTGCTTACCCTGGTGAACGATAGTTTTGGTGATGCCCTTAGCGGCTTCCTCGAAGGAGACTCGGAGAGAATAGTGAGGTTTCTGAGGACCCCTGGAGAAAGGCGAGGCGCCGCCAAAGATAGATTCAAAGATATCAAAGGGGTCAGAGAAACCACCAAAGGCGTCGGCGAAATCTCCGGGAGAGCCCTGAGAATAGTAGGTGTAATTAATGGGGCCGGAACGGCCGGTGCCCGCGCCGGTAAAAGGTGAGCCAGCGGAAGGGTCGAAGGCAGAGTGACCAAAGCGGTCGTAGGCAGCTTTCTTCTGGTCGTTACTTAAGATCTCGTAGGCTTCGTTGACTTCCTTGAACTTGGCTTCAGCATCGGCGGATTTGTTTCTGTCAGGGTGAAACTCGAGCGCTTTTTGGCGATAGGCCTTCTTGATCTCAGCAGCGGAGGCGGAGCGCTCCACTCCGAGAACACTGTAATAATCTCGTTTATTAGTCATAGTTTTGTATTGTAATAAGAGCTTGCTCGTCTTTTTTCAATAATAGTGATTATTGAAATGTCAGACTGCGCTTCCTCTTATATTTCGCGCATAACTTGGTTATGCAGCTTAAATTATAGTCGCGTTTGGTGGTCACAAAGGGATTTTAGCAGTTATGTGAAGGGAGTGCCAGGGTACAAAAAACCCACCTGGGGTAGAGATACCTTTTGGTGGGAATATGGGTCAGTTGATGATGATTGCAGGTGCTAAGTCAGGATTACCTGAGGGGAAATCAACCGGCGAAAGCAGCACATGCCGCGGGTTCTGGGAACTGGGCCGGAAATAAACCGGGGTTTGGGACAGAAATTTGACCAAAGCCGAGACGGACGAGTCGTCGCCTATTTTACAACGGAGGCGAGAGGTGATGATCAAAGTGATGCCGACCGTGGGGAGGACGAGCCTGACTGTCTTGCGTTTGATAACGACATGGACCGGGATATCGCCGATGACATAGCGGCCATGACTGAAACGAACATGACCTGGAATTTCCATGACTTACTCCTGTGTAGATAAATACAGAACACCCCACTGGGAAAATTCACAGTGGGGCGGCTGATAAAACGAAGGGCTTGTTAGGATTTCTGGTCCCAGTAGCCGTTCGTGTACACGAACGTAGGTTCACCTTGAACGAGACTTTCGGCGGTGATGATGATCGAACCGTCGCTCAGCCCGAAGGTGATTTTGTGGCTTGGTTCGGAGGTGACCGCGCGATCAAGGTGCAGCCCGCGCTTGGTGGCTTCAATTCGCCAGACACGACGCTGAATTGCTTCAACAATGCGACGGCGAGGCACCTTGCCAAAGTGATGATTTTTCACCACGCGGGTGGAATCGTAGGGCGAGGCCCAGTGCACGTTGAGCGCGACAGCGGCGGCCAACTGTTCGATTAGCTCTTGATCGGAAGCCGCGAGCATGACGTCGAGGTTTTGACCCTCAATGAAGTACTGCCCGGGCTTGCGGAAATAAACTGCCGTCCAGGGCCGACCGTCGCAATCTGACGCAGGGATGTCCTGCATAATGGCGGCGATGAGCTTCTGTGTTTCGCTGTCGAACTTGAAGTAGGCAGTAAAGACCGGCTGACCGGTTTCGGGGTTGAATGTAACCACGGTAGAACCTCCCAAAAAAAGAGCCTAGGCTCGGATGTCAAAAAGCTTGGGTAGGATACCACGCGAAGGCATGTTTGTCAAGCTATAGGCCCTTAGTGTATGATATGGATATTGGCCCTTTATACATATCTGGAGGCTGGAATGGGTGTGTTGCTGGCTTTGAAGGAAACCTCGGACAGTAGATTATTGATCGTACCTGTCTGGGCATTGCACATTGCTAGCCTGGCTCAAATGAAGCTAAAGCTGGATAGGGCAGGAGTCTACTACCGGATCAAGGCTTTGCGAGGAGGAGCGGCTGCGGTGACCCGGCGAGATTACCCTGACGATGATTTCTTGTTCTGGCCTGGAGATGACCCAGTAAGCTGGCCGGATTGGATGCAGTTTTGTCAGCTAGTGGGTAGGACTATCCCTGTGCCACGGGCCCTGAGTCCAAAAGAAGCGGTCGAAGAGCGGGCACACCTGCGCATGCAGACTCTGCGGGACACAGTGATGATGCTTCTTTACGAGTGAACCCCGGAAAGCTACGAGTACTATGAGGAGAGAAGTTATGTCCAGGATTTATTGGCTTAGGACCAGCGGCGATGACGATATGCTGGAGCCGGAGGAGCTACTGGTCGAATTTGGCCTGTGGCAAGAGACAATGCAGGTCACATATGACCGCGAGTTTCGCCTAGACCAGGCTACGATCGAGCTGGGGGCGAAGATTTATGTAGTCGAGGAAAAGAGCTATTTTCGGGATCCGGAAACCGGCAGATATAGGCCAGTGTGGCGGGAAATGGGACTGTGGGTCGACAGTCAAAGACCGGTAGACTTCGGTCAGTTGTTGTGGCTGGCACGAAAGATTTTCCCGGAAAAAAGCATCCTGGCCTGCAGCCAGATTTAGAGATTGCCCCGGCAGGGATTTTTACCCGCCGGGGTTTTTTGTGTTTGGTCGTGATATGATTTAGGCGTCCTTTTAGCTATAGGAGGTAAGTATGAAAAACTTGGCCGGAGTTGCTAATGCGAGTGCGTTTATCCATCAAGAACTCTTGGCTGCGGGTATTTCGGAAGTGGTGCACGCAGTTCCCGTGAGGGGCGAGGTGCCGACAAACATTACCGGAGTATTGCGTAAGGACGACGTGGAGTTTTTTACCTTCGTTCGAGCCTGGTACTACTGGTCAGTAGACGGTATGGTGCCGGTGGAGATTGCCTGGGAGATGTACAACGACCCGAATGGACGTAATGATGTGCGGGTAGCTGGCCATTGTGGCTGCCCGCCGCCGGAAGACCCATGGGTAAGGTATTACGATGAGGACGGAAATCAGCTGTACCCTGCGGAACAAGAGGCTGAATACCGCAGGTTGGTCAAAAAGGGAATAGCCAGGGAGGACAGGGCTATCCGTTTCGTAACCAACCCAGCCGCAGAAGCGACACGAACGGTAGTAGAGTCGTACAACATTGATACCGCTGTCGGCCTGAAGCTGTTTGTGGATACCTTGCGTAAGCACGGTTTGGTAGATTAGTTTTTTTGCCCCGGCAGGGATTTTTACCCGCCGGGGTTTTTGTGTTTGAACAGTTAGTGTATAATATGGGGTACTCTATTACACGACTGTGAGGTCTAAATGTATGGTGACGATTTCTTAGGTGATTTTGACCCAGGTTTGTGTAAATGTTCCAGACATGGTGTGATTTTTGATTGGTGGGAACCATGCCCACAATGCCTGGCTGGAGCCGAAAAGATAGAGGAGCTGTCTCTGTCTTTGACGCGACAAAACGCTGCCGAAACTAAGGCGGACAGGCGGCACGCCAGGCAGACGATTGTCATTCTGAGGCGATTGTACGAGTGAGTTAACCCCAACCCAGCAGGAATATACCCGGCTGGGTTTTTTGTGCTTGTTTGGTGTTTCACCTCGGAGGAGACCTGCGGTCACCATCCGAGGAGAAACATGACCGTCCCAGGAGGAAATCTTGCCCCCCGAGGAAACCTGATGTTATAGGTTGACTTTGAGATAAATCTGAAGTATACTCACGGCTGACTTTCTTTGAAATTCGAGGAAATTATGGAGGTTAAGATGCCGAACATTTATTGGCTGTCAACGGAGGATGGGGAGAGATACGTCCTCAAGGTCGAAGGAACAGCTTTGGATTTCGGAGAGTGGCAGGCGCTGCAGGACGTGGCGTTTTGCAAATACTTCCACATGGGAGTGCGATTGCATCCAGGCATCCAGGCATTAATGCAGACAACCTTTGACCCGCGCCCATGGACTGACGAATCTGAAATTCGTCCAGTGGGGCTGTGGGTGACAGGAGGCGAGCATGTAGACAGCGTGTTGGAAGCGGCACGGGTATTATTCATCGACCGAAACATCATCGGCGTGGTGACGGCCCAGAGATAGCTAGAGCCCCGGCAGGGATTTTTACCCGCCGGGGTTTTTTGTGTTTTGGCATCCCACCGTCGGGAGGACCCTGTGGGTTTCCACCTGGGAGGAGGCCATGAGGCCACCATCCCAGGAGTAAACACTGCACTGGTTATTCGTTGACCACTTCGCCTTCTTGGGGAGTATCGTCGGTTTTTTTATCCTCAGAGGACTTCTCTTCGGTCTTGGTTTGTTCTGCCCCAGCTTCGGCTTGTTTGTAGAGCTTTTCGCCGTATTTACTGAGAGTCTCGGAGAGAGATTTGATTTTCTCATCGATTGAATCGATGGTGGCAGTGTCTTTACCTTTTTCTTCTTCGAGCGCTTTTGTGGCATCTTCAATCGCCTTTTTTGTCTCGGCGTCGAGTTTGTCACCGGCGTCTTTGACGGCTTTGTTGGCTGTCGTGATGACAGCTTCGGCTTCATTCCGCTTATCAGCAAAGGCCTTCTTCTTTTTGTCCTCATCGGCGTGCTTGGCAGCCTCTTGCTTCATCTTCTCGACTTCTTCGTCAGAGAGATTGGTAGCATTTTTGATGGTGATCTTCTGCTCTTTACCAGTCGCCTTATCTTTGGCAGTGACTCCCAGGATACCGTTGGCATCGATGTCAAAAGAAACCTCGACTTGAGGAACGCCTCGAGGAGCGGGAGGAATACCGTCGAGAACAAAGCGGCCCAGAGTTTTGTTGTCGCCGGCCATGGGGCGCTCACCCTGGAGGACGTGAACTTCGACCTGGGTCTGATTATCAGCGGCGGTCGAGAAGACTTGGGACTTGGTGGTCGGGATGGTGGTATTTCGGTCGATCAGCGGGGTCATGACAGAGCCAAGAGTTTCCAGGCCCAGGGTCAACGGCGTGACGTCGAGAAGAAGGATGTCTTTGACATCGCCGGCGATGATACCTCCCTGGATAGCGGCGCCGAGGGCGACAGCCTCATCAGGATTGACGGATTTGTTGGGTTCCTTACCAAAAAAGTCTTTGACGGCTTTTTGGACGGCCGGCATGCGGGTCATGCCACCGACGAGGATGACCTCGGCGATGTCGCCGGGTTTTAGTTTGGCGTCGGCGAGAGCTTTTTTGCATGGCTCGATGGTGCTGTCGATGAGATCAGCAACTAATTCCTCGAGTTTGGACCGGGTGATTTTCATGGTCAGGTGCAAGGGCTGGCCATCTTTTTGGGTGATGAAAGGCTGGTTGATCTCGGTTTCTGTGGCTGAAGAAAGCTCGATTTTGGCCTTTTCAGCAGTGTCTTTAATACGCTGAAGGGCTTGTTTGTCAGCTTTTAGATCAATACCGTAGTCCTTTTTGAATTCGGAAACGATGTAGTCGATGAGGCGATCGTCAAAATCGTCGCCGCCGAGGAAAGTGTCGCCATTGGTGGACTTAACTTCGAAAACGCCGTCGCCTAATTCGAGGATGGAAATATCGAAAGTACCACCGCCTAGGTCATAGACAGCGATGGTTTCGTTTTTCTTTTTGTCCAGGCCATAGGCGAGTGCGGCGGCGGTCGGTTCGTTGACGATACGCTCGACTTTGAGTCCGGCGATGTCCCCAGCCTGTTTGGTCGCTTGGCGCTGGGAGTCATCGAAGTAGGCGGGGACGGTGATGACTGCAGCGGAAACAGTCTCACCGAGATAGGCTTCAGCATCAGCTTTGGCTTTTTGGAGAATTTTGGCGGAAATTTCTTGGGGACTGTAGGTAGTGTCACCGATTTTGACGGCGGAAGAATCGTTTGAGCCTTTGACGATGTCGTAGGGGACCATCTTCTTGGTTTTTTCTGTCTGGGCGGAGTTGATCCTCTGGCCCATGAGGCGTTTGACGGAGTAGACGGTTTCGCCAGGGCTTAAGATCATCTGGCGTTTGGCGACGTCACCGACCAAGTTTTTGACAGGGTTGACGATGGAGGGGATGACGTTCCTGCCCTCAGAAGAAGGAATAATTTTGGCAGTGCCGCCTTCCATGACGGCGACAGCAGAGTTGGTGGTACCGAGATCGATGCCGATTATTTTTGACATATGTTTTTTGTTTATTTGGTAATTATTAGAGCTTTGTTAAGAACCTCCCCTGCACCCCTCCTTAGCAGGAGGGGGAAACTGGGTATGATCATTCCTTTTTGGTTTTGTTTTCTTGGCCGCTGCCGACGGAGACGATGGCGGGGCGGAGGACTTTGTCGTGATATTCGTACCCAGGTTTGTGGACGGTGATGACGGTATCTTTCTTGCCGGGTACGAGTTCTTGGCAGTGCATGGAGACAGGATCAAAGGCTTGGTTAACTGGATTGGTTCTGATAAGACCAAAGTCGGACAAGGTTTGGGTAAGAGATTGCTGGATCATATCAATGCCGGGGTCCTTGAGGCTGGCTCCAGCGAGTTCGAGATTATCTAAAGTGGGGATCAGTTTTTCAAGTAAGTCTTGATTGGCAAAAGTGATAATCTCAATTTCACGCTTCTCGGTGCGCTTAACTAGGTTTTGATAGTCCGCTAAAACTCGTTGATAAAGCTGTTTTTGGGTGGGCATTAGCTTTGGGCAAACTGATTGATAAGGTTGGCGACGTAGCGAAGGAGGGGGATATTTTGTTCGTAGTGCTGGCGTGATGGTCCGAGGACAGCCAGAGATCCGCG
>Ga0208958_1002837_pt1 | contig 14232 bp, 15 predicted proteins | sample RifOxyB1_FD_184032 | JGI IMG/M metagenome (GOLD analysis project Ga0208958, IMG submission 184032) | Soil microbial communities from Rifle, Colorado - Rifle Oxygen_injection B1 (SPAdes) | ecosystem: Environmental > Terrestrial > Deep subsurface > Rock core/Sediment | place: Rifle, Colorado... | reverse complement strand
GAGATAGGAAATTATTGGAGGCCTTTTGGGTGGCGGTGGTGGGGAGTAGAAGGGTGTCGGCTATGGGCGGAGAGAAAGTAAACAGAGTGGTAACAAGAATGCAGATGCTGAATCGCCTTGCCTGCCGGCAGGCAGGAGTTCAGCATGACGGAAGAGTAGGGGTGATTTCTGGGCTAGCGGCTGGGATTGATAGCCTGGCGCAGGCAGAAGCACTGCGGAGTGGTCTCCAGGTGGCAGCAGTCTTGGCGCATGGGCTAGATATGGTATATCCGGCTCAGAATCAAGCTCTGCTGGAAGGGATAGTAAAGTCGGGAGGTGTAGTTGTGTCTGAACATCCACTGGGTGTAAAGCCCAGGCCAGAGTATTTTTTGGCCAGGAACAGGATGGTAGTGGGTTTAAGTCAAGTATTGATAGTCGTGGAAGGAAGAAAAAGGTCGGGGACAGAAGCATCGGCAAATCTGGCGGCGGAGATGGGGGTGGAAGTTTGGGCAGTGCCGGGGAGTGAGCTGACAGATGAGTTGATAGAAGAAGGAGTAACTGAATTAAAATGAACCCCCGAGGTTAGAATGATTGCGTAATGAGTGTAAATGCCGGTAGTAGGTGTTAATCTGATTCTAACCTCGGGGGTTAGAATGTACGGCTGGTATACTAGGGTTTCTTTATTAGTGGGTTTGTGATTAAGTTAATCCTATGAAGCTTGTTATCGTCGAAAGTCCGACCAAGATAAAATCTCTAACAAAATACCTAGGGGCGGGATACGATGTGCAGGCGAGCATGGGCCACATCGTGGATCTACCTAAGAGTAAGATGGGAGTGGAGATTAAAAAAATCGGAAATAAGAGCTTTGAGTTTGTACCGGAATACGGTGTGGTTAAGGGCAAGAGCGATCAGGTAAAGCGATTGAAAACCGCGGCTAAGAGAGCGGACAGCATTATTCTGGCAACCGACCCGGACCGGGAAGGTGAAGCGATTGCCTATCATGTCGGTAACTTGCTCGGGGAAGGCAAGAAGGTGTCCCGGATCACCTTTCACTCGATCACCAAAGAGGCTATTTTGGAAGCACTGGAGCACCCGGGTAAGCTGGACATGGCGATGGTGGATGCACAGCAGGCACGAAGAGTGCTGGATAGACTCGTTGGCTATGAATTGTCACCTGTGTTGTGGAGGAAAGTACGACGGGGTTTGTCTGCCGGTAGAGTGCAGAGTGTGGCTGTCAGACTGATCGTGGAGAGGGAAGGTGAAATTGAGGCTTTCAAGCCGGTGGAGTACTGGGAGATCAGAGTCGAGGTGGTAAAACAGACGGGAAAAAAGGAGGGATTGTGGTTGGAGCTTATGAAAGTATTTGGGAAGAAAGCAAGCGTGGGGAATGCCAAGACAGCGGCTATGTATGTAGAGGACTTGAAGTCGGCTGAATACAAGGTGAGTTTGGTCGAGAAGAAGGAGAGAAAGGCTTACGCAAAGCCACCGTTTAAGACCTCGACGCTTCAGCAGGCGGCAGCCAATGTGATGGGCTGGACATCGAAAAAAACGATGACCGTGGCCCAGTCTCTGTACGAACAGGGAAATATTACCTACCACAGAACTGACTCACTCAATTTAGCGCCGAGCGCGGTAGAACTGATCCGTAAGTTTATCGGGAGTGAGTTTGGGGCGGAGTATGTTCCCGCAGAACCAAATGTGTACAAGACATCGACAAAGGTTGTGGCCCAGGAAGCACACGAGGCAATCCGGCCGACAGATATGAATATGGGGACAAATAGTTTTGTCGGGTCGGGAGAGATGGGGCGTGATCAGGAGAAATTGTATGGGCTGATCTGGCGCCGGACTATCTCCTGCCAGATGAAGCCGGCGGTGTTTGACAGCGTCCGGGTAGATGTTTCCGCGGAAGGCGAGAAGGTATATACGCTGGTAGCTCGGGGAGAGACAATGAAGTTTGATGGCTGGCGTAAATTATATAGGTCTCAGGTTTCAGGAGACAGGGATCAGGAACAGATATTGCCGGAGATGAACAAAGATGAAGAGCTGGATTTTAAGGACATTAAGAGTGAACAAAAGTTTACTTTACCGCCGCCGCGATACAACGATGCATCTTTGATTAAAGAACTGGAAAAACGAGGCATCGGCAGACCGAGTACGTATGCGTCAATCGTGGCGACGATCATCGCCAGAAGATATGTGGACAGAAAGGAGAGAAAGTTTTACCCTACATCTGTCGGGAAAGCGGTAGTGGAATTTTTGGTCAAGAACTTTCCGGTGGAGATGGAGTACGAGTTTACCGCCAAGATGGAGGAGGACCTAGACGATATCGCCCGAGGAAAACAATCCTGGCAGGCGATGCTGTCTGATTTTTACGGCCCCTTTAGTAAGCAGCTGGATCAGGTAAAAGATAAATCGGAGCGAGTCGGCGTGGAAGCGGAGAAGACGGGGAAGAAATGCCCGGAGTGTGGTCAGGGTGACGTGGTGATCAGGGAAGGTAAGTATGGGAAGTTTTTAAGCTGCAGCCGTTTCCCGGAGTGTAAATATACCGGTAAATTGATTGAGTATGTCGAGGGAGTGGTCTGTGAGAAGTGCGGAGGGAAGATCATGGTCAAAAAGACGCGAACCGGGCGGGAATTTTTTGGCTGTGAGAATTACCCGAAATGTGACTGGGCCAGCTGGAAGCGGCCGGTGGTGCCGGGACAGGAAGAGAGTAACAAGGAAGCGGGTGATGAATCCCGTGGCGAGGATGAGAGCGGGGAGTAGTACAATCTAGGTAAAGTGAGCAGTGAGAGGGAAAGTGCGGTGAGTGCCTTGGAACAGCTTTTTGATGAAGCGTGGATGCAAGTGGATAATCTAATGTGGCGGGGGAGCCGAGATGTAAATCCGGGTATGGTGGGCGATGGCATGGGTAGTTTGGAGAGGGCGGTGATCCTCGAGCGCCGGGATGTGTGGATAGATCGGTACGGGCCGGTGGATTTGCGTCTGGCAATCAGCGGCGAAGGGGTCAATTTCTATCGGGCAAAGATAACTGATCCGAGTAAGACGGTGATCTCTTTTGAGGTGGAAGTTGAGAGAGAAAGAAAATTTCAAGTGCTAGCGAGATTACAGCGGGAAAGAGGTTTGGTAACCGGTTACATTTATGATTTTGAGGTAGGCGAGGTACTCAGCGTGGCCCGGGAGAGGAACAACGGCAACATGGGGAGGTGTGTGGATTTGATCGGGAAGATGCTAGTGACGGCGTTGGGTTGGGATAAAACAACTTTCGGAAAAAATTAATTAGTTAAACCTCTCCCTATGCCTCCCCTTCCTCCTGAGGCGGACAAGTCGCAGGGGAGGGAACTAAGTCCAACAATGTCCACCTGAGGAAGAAAGTCCGGGGTGACGGACACGGTTTTCTGGGTACAAAAAACCCCAACGGGGTTGGGGTGTTAGGAGAACAACAGGGCGAGGATAAATAAGGCCAGGACGAGTAGTGCGACGACGGTATAGATCTTAAGCCAACCGGGCAGGGTGGATATCGCGTCCAGCTGAACCACGCCGCCTTCTTCGGTGGGGGCAAGCTTTAGGTTCACGCCTGACTCGACCTGACAGCGAGTACCTGAGTCGACTGTCAATCGGGTTTCCCATTTGCCATCGGTGTTCAACACCGGCTGGGGAAACTCGTTCTCGCCGCACTGGTATACAGGGAAGATGTCGCTGTCACGGAGTGTGACGATGACGTCGCTGTCGCCAGAGGCGAAAACTCGATAGTCACCATAAGGTTTGGTGGTCTCCGAGATTTCCGGGGCGGTGTCAGGGTTTGAGTAGAGCTCGCTCTCGATCGAAATTATCCACAGGGGAAGAATGAGGAGGGCGAGGACAAGGGCGATAAGGACTATGACTCCGATGAGTTTATCCATCGTTTGTTTGTCTCCAAGTTAAGGATCGTTATGGGAATTGTAATGTATATTATAAGTTATTTCAAGGTGTGGGGACAAAAAACCCCAACGGGGTTGGGGTTAGATTAAGCGGTCGGGGTAGTCATCTACCGGCAAACTCCACATGCGGGGATCGCCACAGTAGCGGGCGCCTTCGGGGCAGTGTGGACCGATGCCTGCGAGTTTGCGGACGCCGCAGGGAGAGGGGTGGCTGAAATAAGCAGCTAGCTTGGGATCGATTACCTGCAGCTGCTGAATGATGGAGACGGCGATGGCGTAGATTTCTTCCTGGGCATTGAGGCAAGTCCGGGCTTTGAGGAAGGGGTAGAGATACCCCAGAGGGAGCGCCGCGCGTTTTCTGATGACTGCGCCTTTGACTTGGAGATAGTTGATTTGATGCTGGGGCACACCTTGCTCCAGTAGACTCTGCATGAATCGATTGTTGGTCTGGATGGCCTCACGATAGACAGAACGGGCCTCCTGGCTGTAGGCGATCAGTGCTGGCGTGATGATGTCCCTGTCTGGGTCGGGGATGGATGAGTAGACAGGCCGGGTGTGAAAGAAACCGCGGTGACGCTGAAACTGGGAGTCGGCAGCGAAACTTAAACGAACCAGGGTGCGAATGACCACCTGGTTGAGTGATTGAGTGAGCTGATGCATGACGCTTTCCCCCAGGGTGGAGGACAGGATCGGATTTCGGTTGGGGTTTAGTACCATGTCTACAGCTTCAGCGTCCCCCAGTTGCTCGCGACTAAAACCCAGGGTGTCTTGGATAGCGTCAGCCAGCTGGAAGAAGGGATTGGTTGGGTCGGGCCTGACCAGGACGGGGTGGCCGTGAAGACGGAGATCAAACTTTTGTCCAAACAAGGCTGAATCAGGCAGACGCGAGGCGAATAACTGGTACTCGGGTGTGGACTCGAGAGGCAGGGGATCAGTGATCTGGTCGGCAAAAGATGGGTCGACAGAGGTAATCAGCTCGACCATCAGGCGGATGAGAGTGGTAGCTTCGGCGCCGATGTCGTAGGTGAGTGACAGCCTGTGTAAGCGCATCAGTGTCAGGTCGGTGATGGTGAAGTACATATAGGTCTGGAAGCCCCAGGGAAGGATATAGCGGGCGACTTCCTGAGCCTTTTTCTCGGCTTCAGAGTCGAGCCAGGTTTGCCACTTGGAGATGCTTCTGCCGGGGAAACGCTGCCGCAGTAGCTGCCTGGCAACAGGGGTGAGAATATCCTTTAGTCGCTGGTAGGCGAGCACCAGTTCCTGACCGGAGGAGGTGAAGACATCACCGCCGGGGACCATTAAGCTAGTTTCATCCATGGCGACATAACGTTCGCTGACCTGCTCGGAGTTGTAAAAAGGCTGACTGTGGAGAACCCAGGCAAGGTAGCGGGAGAGGTAGAGGCCGAAACTGAGTGTCCGGTGCTGCCTGGTGGTTAGATGTCCAGACCCGAGTGTGGAAGCCGCGACTTTGTCAGTAGTGGCTCGGTGTTTTTCAGTTCCCAGGACATAGTCGAGTGAAGTGACGATGCCCGATCCGGAGTAACAGGTGCGGGCGGCTTGGCCGGAAAGGACTGTACTGGCATCGATTTCGGTGCGCTGCGCCGGAGATAGGTTTTCTGTAACCGATGGCGGCGCTTGGGTGAAGGCCAAAAGGAATGCAGCGGGAGGGATGGTGAACTGTCCACTGGTGTCTACCAGATGGGGATAGTCAGAAAGGTGAGGCATGGTTGACTCCTGGATATAAATGTAAAAGGACGAGTTTGGAATCATCATAAAGCATAGTTCCTAATTGACCTAATCCCCAATTGATCTAATATTTGGGATATGAGGACAGTCGAACACAAAGGTTTCGTGGTGGTGGAAGGCGGTAGCGGCGTAGGAAAGACGACCGCTTTGAAGGGTTTAAAAGAGAATTTAACTGATTGGGAGTTTTATCGGGAGCCGGGCGGGACGCCGTTTGGAGAGCTGATGCGGGATGCGGTTCAGGAACATAAAGAGTTGGAGATTGATCCGGTGGCGGCGTTTATGGCATACAGTGCCTCGCGGGCAAACTTAATCCGGGGGGTAATTTGGCCGGCACTGGAAGAGGGGAGGAAGGTGATGCTGGACCGTTATTGGTTTTCGACGATTGCCTACCAAGGTAGGGGCGAGGGGGTAGACAAAGAGTTCATCCAGTCTTTGTCACTGAGGATTACCGATGGTTTGCTGCCCGGACTGGTGCTCCACTATGATCTGCTACCGGAATTGGCACTGTCGAGGAAAAGCGGCTGTAGCGATGAGGATAGGTATGACATGAAAGACCTGGATTTTCATAGGCGAATCTATGATGCGTATCACGAACTGGCGGCCGAATATGACGACATCTGGGTGATGATCGACGCATCGCAATCGCCTGAGAAGGTGCTGACAGATAGTCTTTCTGTGCTTGAGGAGAGGGGATTGTGGAAGTCCGGTGTATAATCGGACAAGTACAGTCAAACAAACAAGGAGTGATGATAAATGATGCACGAGCGACCAAACTTGGGTGCCTTTAGTTGGTTTTTGACATTGGCCGAAGTGGGAATAGTTCTTTATTTCGTGGTTCGTATTTTAGGTGTCGCGTGAGACAGTCAAAGAGATGACTGTCTTTTTTTGTTTCGATTTTGTAGAGTTGTAAGTATGGTTTTTGATGGAAAGGTGTTTGCTGCCAAGATTGAGGAGGAACTAAAGCACGAGTTGGTGCTGATGAAGAAGAAACCAAAATTAGTGATTTTAAGGGATGAGAAATCCGAGGCGAGTCGGGTGTATGTGGGGAAGAAAAAAGAGATGGGCGAAAGAATAGGAATAGAAATGGGGTTGATTGAGGATACCGCCTCTGCACTGCGTGCTTCTCCGCCTAATCTAGGCGGAGATTGTGATGGGGTGATGGTGCAGCTGCCTTTGGAGGGAAAAAATAAAGAGGAAACGGAAAAGTTGTTGCGGCGGATACCTTTGGAAAAAGATGTGGATTGTGTCAATCCGGATAACCTCCTGGCGATCGAGCGGGGAGAGGAGACGTACCTACCGGCGACGGTGGTGGCTGTCGAGAAAATCATGGGTCAGGCTCTGATTGAAACCGAGGTGGATTTAGATACAGTAAAGATTGCGGTGGTGGGGAGTGAGGGGATGGTGGGGAAACCGCTGGTGGCCAGACTCAAGCGGTTTGGTTACGAGGTAGGGGAATTTGATTTGGGGAGTGATCTTAGTAAACTAGTTGACTTCAATTTGATAATTTCGGCGGTGGGAAAGGCGGGGGTGATCAGCGGGGAAATGATCAGTGAGGGAAGTATCCTGATCGATGTGGGATTTCCAAAAGCGGATTTTAGTGGGTCAGCGCTGTTAAAAGCGCAGTGGTACACACCAGTACCGGGTGGTGTCGGGCCGGTAACAGTAGTGTGTTTGATGGAAAATGTGGTTAAGGCGGCCCAAAATTGATACAATGCTGGAAACTAGGTTCACATGAGAGGATTGAAATGGAATCTTGGGCAGAAGTGTACTTTGTGATATCGGTAGTGGTGCTGTTGGCAATACTGATTGGCTTGGTGATAGTACCGCTGGCTGAGGATTAAGAATTGTAGAGCATGCTTTAACGGTAGTCGGGTGACTACTGTTTTTTGTACTTAGGAAACAGTGTTCGTCACCCCGGACTCCCGCCTGCAGAAGCTATCGCTTCAGCGATTGCGGGCAGGCGATCCGGGGTCTGTTTGGAGCAATTTAGAAGGCAGATTCCGGGTCAAGCCCGGAATGACATACCTTTTTGTCATCCCGACCGAAGGTTGCCTTTGGCGACCGGAGTGGAGGGATCCCTCCTAAGATGGTGGCTGGGCGTGTGCTATAATTGGGGCATTAATTAATACACACCCCGCCAGAAATTCTCCTGATAAGCGTGGCGGGGGAGGCAGAAGGAGAATAAATATGGCTACTAAAGCTAAAACAACCAAACCCGTGGCAGCGGTAACTGTCAAAAAAGAAGTTAAAAAAGCGGAGATGGAGTTTAAGGTGAGTTTGGAGGAGTTACTGGAATCGGGAGCCCACTTTGGACATTTGATCAAGAGATGGAATCCAAAGATGAAGGAGTTTATCTGGACGGAGCGTGACGGCGTACACATTTTCGATTTGGCGAAGACGGCAAAACAGATCGAAGCTGCTTGTAAGTTTTTGTACCAGCAAGCTGCAGAAGGTAAAGTGATTGTGATCGTCGGAACCAAGAGACAGGCCAAGGATATTGTTCGAGAGGTGGCAGCGGCGGCCGATTTACCCTTTATCACTGAGAGGTGGTTGGGCGGGACGCTGACTAACTGGCAGCAGGTCTATACCCGGATCAAGAAACTGAACGACTGGAAAGATAAACGGGAGAAAGGCGGCTTTGCCAAATACACCAAGAGAGAAAGACTGCTGATCGACCGTGAGATTTTGCGACTGGAAAGATTTTTTGGCGGTTTGTCTAAGCTAACCCGCGAGCCGGATGTGCTGTTTGTGATCGATACACACAAGGAAAGAACCGCGGTGCGGGAGGCCAAAGCCAAGGGACTGGCTGTCGTGGGGATCACTGATACCAATGCCGACCCCAGACTGATTGATCTGCCGATCCCGGCCAATGACGATGCTTTGCGAAGTATTAAATTGATTGTGGAGCTGGTGGGTAAGGCGATAGCTGAGGGGAAAAAAAGAGCGAAAGCTTAATTTCTAATTACTAATTTCTAATTTCTAATTAATGTTGGAATTAATAAAACAATTACGAGAAAAGACAGGTGCGGGAGTGATGGATGCCAAGAAGGCACTGGAGGAAGCAGGTGGTGACCTGACTGCGGCTGAGGCGATCATCCGTGAGAAGGGTTTGTCAAAGGCAGCCAAGAAAGCGGAGAGGGAGGTCAAGAGCGGACTGATCACCAGTTACGTTCATGGTGGCAAAATAGGCGCTTTGGTGGAGATTTCCTGTGAGACTGATTATGTTGCCAAAAATGAAGAGTTTGTGGCACTAGGCCGCGAAGTCGCCATGCAGGTAGCATCCATGGAGCCGGCTACAGTCGAGGAGCTTTTAGAGCAAGACTATATCCGAGACAGCTCCAAAAAGATCAAGGATCTACTGACTGAATTGGTGGCCAAGATCGGGGAGAACATGCAGATTCGCCGGTTTGTGAGGATGAGTTTGGGAGAGTAAATCCGCCAGAGGTTGTTTGCTGCACAAAAAAACACCACCCGTAATTGGGTGGTGGTTGGTTTCAGGAATGGTAGTAGTCGTAGTAGCCGGCTTTGGACTTGCGTCGGTTGAGATGTGCGTAGGCTGAGACGGAGTTGATGTACCAAGCGATGACTGGTCCGACCAGGATGACTAGAATGATGGGGTGGGCGTCTCGGGTGTAGAAAACGCACAGAGTAATTAGGCTATGGAGGTACAAAAGCAGCCAGAAAAACGGTTGACTCCTTTTCCTTTTATATGATTTCCGGTCGAAGAGCATGATTAGACCGAGGTAGGCAAGGAGAAAGGCACCGATTAAAGCATTGATCAGATAGAATACGGTCATTTATGACTCCTTGGTTTGTGCGGGCACCTGTTCTTTAGCGGCGAGGATGCGCTCGATCGGGACGGGTTTCCAGGCGGCTTCGATGAACTCCGACTCATGGCGGCGCTGGCGGAGGTTGAGTTCGTAACTGGCGTTGCTGATCTGGGTAAAGGCGGCGAGCAAAAAAGTGATGCCTGCCGGTAAAGTGGCAACGCTTTTCATGGAAAAGAAGCAGACTGCCAAGACGAGGCTATTGATGCCCCAAAACGCCCAGAATGTGGCAGAATTGATGATGGACCGACGGGAGGTAAGAAAGCTACCGATGCAGACAGCGACGAGCAGGGCGTAGGAGGTGACGAACACACCTGTAACTAGCTGTAACATACCCATTCTCCTGTGACTTAAAGAACTTATAGGTTAATTATACACCAGTTGGTTGACAGGGGGACGGAGTTGACTTAATAATGGGTTCATGGCAGAAGCAGTGAATATTGGTTTGACAGTCAGGAATATCGAACAAATTGGAGGTGAGAAAGCTGTGGAAAAAGAATTGCAAATGGAAGTTGCCCGATGGATTAGAACGGATTTTATGAAGGGCATATTGGACGTGTGTAAGGGAGATGACTTAGACGATGATCTGGTATACAAACGAGGGAAAAGAGCTTTTACGCAGAAGGAGTTTGATGCAAGGGAAGAGCGTTTTTTGAAATCAGCCCGCTTACAGTCTGAGTTGGCCATGGCAATTGCGGCGTTGCCAAATAAAGGAAAACATGGTGAAGATATCCGTGCTGCGCTCGAGCGGGTCGCAAATGAGGCTCAGTTTTTGGATCAAAAAGCGAACGACAAGAGAAGACATCAAAGGAATACTGGTAAGCAGAATCGTGATCAGGATTTTCTGACCAAGTACGAAGGCTATATCGCAGGTACGCTTGGGGTGGTGACTTTATTTAGAGCTTTATCGATGATAGACGGAGATGGGTTTGGAAGAACATCATTGTCTTTATTAGTTGCTGATGAGAGTGCGGATGTGCATGGAGGTACTGACTTGGTGATTGATAGAGGAGAGAAAGGTGTGTGGTTGGTACAGGTGAAGGCACTTGCTGGTGAGGAGGATTTTTCTGTGTATGATTTAGATAGAGTAAACTCCGTTCGATTGGGAGACAGGGTAATCGTCAAGCCCGCAAGCATAGAGAATATGAGACGTGAGCGAGAAAAGGATGTTTATGGCAGAAATTCGCATTTGATGTGCATAATAGTGCCGAGGTTCACATCTAAAAATATCGCCGGGTCAGTGATGGGCGGTCCAAAATGGGGTGTAGCGAATTTGGAAGATCAATTAGTTGAAATAGGATTTATATAAAAATATGAGAAAAGAGCAAGGCACAAACAAGCAGCCCAGACAGCGTGTTGATTTTGAGATGATAGATGGGGAAAATTTTGATTGGACTAAAGCGAGCGATCATGATATCAGAAGGATGATCAGTCAGTTTCCCAGGCAGATCCGTCAGGCGATTATGGATTTGGTTAAAAAGGAAAAGAAGGAAGAGTAGATATGGGAGAAGCAATCGGTACGCCTCAGCTGGAAGGAAGAATTTTGGAGTCGGTGGTGGGTGTGATTCCGGCAAGTGAGATGCCGAGAAGCAGAGAGGCGATGTACTCCGATAGTTTTGAAAGTCGCATGACAGAGAAAGTGAACGCGGGGGTGAAAGCAGCGGATAGGCTGGATAATTTAAAGCCGGATGAGTCCTTAACGACAAAGGAATTGCAGGATTTGTGTGTCGGAGCGATGTGGAAGCTATCCGGTGATTACCTAAAATGGCTGAAGACGGCGGACAGCGCTGATAAAGACAGAATCGATAGGAAGATTAAGTTTACTAATGGTTTGGTGAAAGCACTGGCATTGATACCGTGGGATGGCGAAGCGGAAAAGAACGTCGAGGAATTGATGACGAATCTAAACGTACAATTTTCAGAGAAAAATTATGGGGGGAAGTATCGCAAGGTTAATAATTCAAGTTGGGAAGATCAGGATGTGAGTGGGCTTATGGGCGAAGTGGTCGGAGTGAAAGCGATGTTGGCGGCGTTTGAGTACGGAATTCAGGCGATGGTGCCGTTTAATGAGGAACATGGGTTAAAGCTGGTTGGCGGTCGGGTGGACAAAGGGGGGATTGATGCGACCTCAATGCTGGAAGCCAGGCATGATGATGGCACGGTCGGGGTTCATGTCCTGGGAATCCAGGATAAAACCTGTAACCTGAAACGCCTATACAGGTCAAGTCTGGGAGGGTATTTTTACTATAACGGGGTGATATTGATGGATGTAAACAGGCGAGGGAGTATGGTGGTGGTGAGTGACAAGACCGGCGAGCGACAAGTTATAGTCAAGCCGGAAAACGATCAAGAAGGAGGGGAGAACACTTTTATGGAGTTAACGGATAAGGATGAGCGGTATGTGGCAAGGATGAAGGCAACCATGGAGGAATTATTCGGTAAATTAAAAGATGACGATCGGTGCTGTTTGTCGGTCCTGGGAATGTTGGTGGTATCCGACGGAGCCTTTAACTGGAAGCAGTGGATGAGGCAGGTAAATAACGAGCAGTGGAAGCAAGCGATGGCCGGGGGGATTTCGGCGATGCTGGATGAGATGTGGACGGCCAAGCAGGCGATTAAAAGTCAGACGCAAAACTAATATGCCGATAATCATTGAAAAGAAAAAATCATTTGGTAATGCTTTGGGTAGTACTGACTTGGGTCGAATAGCTTTGGACTTGAGTGACTTGCCGAACGTGGGCGAATCGCTATACGGTGATTTGAGAAGGAAGGTGGCCCAGGATTTACTTGGGCCGGAAACGGGGGGTGAGATAGGGGCAGAAAACAGTCCAGAGAGCACAGTGGTCCCGGTGCCGAAGGATCTGGTGAATAAGCCGGTGGCGGGGATAGCTGATTGGATAGAGAAGAGTAAAGTTTAGGGCATGTTAAGAGCTTGCTCGCTTTTTCGGAGTAACTGGCGTTACTTTTCCGAAACGCTGCGCTTCCTCTTATAACTGCGCCGATATTACGCTGGCACGCAATATCGTCTTGTTATAAAATGCTTGTATGGAAGAAACTATCCTAAACGGGGCGAAAAATAAATTTGAAAAGGTGCTGGCGGTGGTGGCTGAAGATCTGGCGACTATTCGGGTCGGCGGGGCAAAACCATCGATGGTGGAGAATGTTTCCGTCGAAGCGTATGGACAGCGGATGAAACTTTTGGAACTGGCAAATATCTCGACGCCGGATCCGCAACAAATACTGATCCAGCCCTGGGATAAGAGCATGATCCGCAATATCGAGAAGGGGATTATCGAAGCCAATCTGGGATTGATGCCAAACGTCTCCGGTGAGATCGTGCGGATCATGGTGCCGCCACTGAATGAAGAACGCAGAGGGGAATTTGTGAAGCTGGCCAAACAGAAATTGGAGGGAGGACGGATACTGCTGCGGCAGGCCCGGGTGGAGGTGCGTGAGGATATCGATCACCAGAAAGAAGCCCCGGGTGTCTCAGAGGATGATATTAAAAATTGGCACGAGAAGCTGCAGAAGATGGTGGATGAGTACGGCGACAAGCTGGAGCAAATGGAGATTGAGAAAGTGAAAGAAATCATGAAAGTGTAGGTTCCCTCCCCTGCGAAGGGGAGGGTGAGGGAGAGGTTTTAATAGTGGGGAAGTAAACCCCCTCTGTGTCTCCCCCTTCGCAGGGGGAGAAAATGTGGGTGGAGTGAGGTATGATATAGGCATGAATGTCAGACAGTTTATCCATGATCGAGTTTGTGACGCTGCTGGAGTGTGTGGTGGGCAGGTGAGCAAGCCAGATGAGAGATTTGGTGATTGGGCGACGAATATTGCTTTTGATTTGTCCAAGCAAGAAAGGAAGAGCCCCAGAGAGGTGGCGGTGGAGCTGGCGGCAAAGTTGGAGGGGGATGTCGAGTTGATGAAAGTGGTGGAGAAGATTGCTGTCGAGGGTGGGGGATTTATAAATTTCTGGCTGAAGGAAGGATGGTTGGTGGAGGAGCTGCTTGCCGTGGATGAGAACTATGGTCGGGGTGAGTGGGGCAAAGGCAAGCGAGTCCTGGTGGACTACAGCTCACCGAATATCGCCAAGCAGTTTAGCGTCGGCCACTTACGCAGTACGATTATCGGCCAGAGTCTGATTGACCTGTATAAGTTTGGCGGTTGGGAGACTGTCGGGGATAATCACCTCGGCGATTGGGGGACGCAGTTTGGGATGATCATTGCCGCGGTGGAGCAACAGAGTTTGGATGTGTCGGGGATGACCGTGGTAGACCTGGAGAATGTGTACGTTGCTTATAACAAAGCAGTTAAGGACGATCCTGATAAATTAGATGCGGCACGCGAGGCTTTTGCCAGACTGGAAAAGGGCGAGAAGAAAGCGAGGGATATTTGGCAAGCGGCGATAAATGTGTCTTTGGCAGACTTTGACAAAGTCTATAAGATTTTGGGGGTAAAGATTGATTATGCCTATGGTGAAAGCGCTTACCTGGAGGTGATGCCGGAGGTGATAGAAGAGGCAAAAGAAAAAAAGTTGGCTAAGATAAGCCAGGGGGCTTTGATAATGGAGCTGCCTGACTTGCCGCCGGCGATGCTGGTCAAGTCAAATGGGACGACGACGTATTTTACCCGGGACTTGGCGGCGGTTAAGTTTAGGCGGGAGAAAAAAGAATTGAAGTCAGATTTATACATCTATGAAGTGGGGGCAGATCAAACTTTGCATTTCCGGCAGCTGTTTGCTGCAGCAGAGAGATTGGGCTGGCTGG
>Ga0208958_1002832_pt1 | contig 14250 bp, 20 predicted proteins | sample RifOxyB1_FD_184032 | JGI IMG/M metagenome (GOLD analysis project Ga0208958, IMG submission 184032) | Soil microbial communities from Rifle, Colorado - Rifle Oxygen_injection B1 (SPAdes) | ecosystem: Environmental > Terrestrial > Deep subsurface > Rock core/Sediment | place: Rifle, Colorado... | reverse complement strand
AAAAATAAAGGAATATATCAGGTTAATCTAAGATATGCTGAAACTGAAGAGGAACTAGAAAGTCTAAAAGATGAATCAAATCTTGTCGTGATTTTAATGTTAAAAGAAGATGATAATTCTTTATTCTCAAGGAGAACTCTATTTGGCCCAAGAACAACTATTGATGATGGAGGAACAGTTCCAGCATCTAGGTTAATGTTAAAAGAAGATGATAATTCTTTATTCTCAAGGAGAACTCTATTTGGCCCAAGAACAACTATTGATGATGGAGGAACAGTTCCAGCATCTAGGTTAAGGTATAATGGATACCAAACTTTTGTCAGAAAAGGAAATAGAAGTGCATTCGACAGAGTATTATATTGTTATGGTGAAATAAGAAGACAGGGACAGCTTCCTTGTGTAATAGGCCAATTAAATATGAAAAAAGTTAAAGAAAAAAATAAAAAAAAGAGCAAAAAATTAAATAAGCTCAAAAAATAAAAATTTAGAGGAAGATTCGTAACCAAGAGAATCATAGATTCTCTGGTCCAGAAAACAAAATGTTTTCTTGGAAAGAAACCTTAGTGTCTTTTACAATTTATCTTTTCTTTTTCTTTGCAGCTTTCTTTTTCTTACCGCCTCTAGCCATCTTTGCTTCGCAAACATTTCCCTTACCATCTACATAGTAAAGGTGACCTGGCTTTCTTTTAATTGCATTCTTTAATACAACAGTTCCCATTTATAAACCTCCTTTTTAAGATAATATTTAATATTCTCTATGTTTTTAAACCTTTGTATAATCTCCGTCGGACTCTCGACGGAGTATCCGACGATAATAAAAAATACATTAAATACTGTAATTTCCTATATAACTTTCTATTTCTTCACTCTCAGAATTTTCTGATTCAGAAAAACTTACAGCAAGATATTTAACAAATTTTGCTCTATCATTTTCAATCTGGCTATCAACAACATTTTCATTTAAGCTATAGTCATATGATTTTTCAGACCAGTATTTACCAATCTGAAATTTAATTACAAGAACATCATCAATCAACTGAGAGCTAACAATATCAACCTGATCCTTACCAGTCTTAGCTTTAATCAGGGCTTTTTCCTCACCGCTAAGGGAATAATCACTTAAGTTTGTTAAAAACTGTGTAGCATTAGTTACATTAATACTTACATTAGTTGAAACATTAGTTGAAACATTTGTTGTTGCATTTAAGTTAATATCATTTTCTGTTACATTTACCTCTTGAGGTTCATTTTGATTTTCTACAAGCTCTGTTGAAAGTGAAAATATTTCACTGTTTTTATACTCTAAAGAAATTTCCAGATGATTATCTTCTGGAATAAACTCAAGTTTGGATAATTCTATATTAATTGTATATCTATCTTTGCTACTATCAACATATTTTTTACCAAACCCTTTATCAATTTCAGAACTTTCAGTAGTTATAACTGCCTTTCCATTCTCTATTTTTAAGTCAACATCTCCTGAAGATTCAGATATTTCAGCACTTTCACCATCAGCCAAATCATAAGTATAAGGAGAATTTTTAGAGACACTACCTTTAACTTTCTTATATTCTTTTAGAACAGCTCCTGTAATAGAATTTTTCTTTTCTTTCACTTCAGCTCCCTTATTCTCCTTTGCTTTTTCTTCTTCACTCTCTTCTTCCCCACTCACACTTGTATTACTCTCTGAATCAGAATTCTCTGAATTAGCATTATTTGATGTTTCACCATTATTTCCAGATCCTCCCTGATTTCCACCATCATTTTCTTTTAAAATACTTAATGTAAATTCAACTTCCTGAATTGTTTCAATCTCTCCCTCTTTTCCATAACCATTACCACTGCCATTAATACTAACTGAATTTAAATAAAAATCTCCATTTGAAACAGAATTTGAAGCAATATCTGATAATACATAAGTTTCTTTAGAATTGCCAGAACTTAAACTAAGTATAGAATCTGCAGGTATTAATTCTCCATCACTTAAAACTATTGAAAAATCTCCACTTAATGGTTCTCCAACAGAATACTCAGGATTTAAATTAAGTATAACATTTCCAGATAAACTACTGTTTTGAGAGTAACTTAATATAATAAAAAGGCTGAAAATTCCAAATAACATAACAACAACTGCAAGTCCTCTTCCCAAGGATTGTCTATTTAAATTTAATTTTACCATAAATTAACTCGTACTCTCAATAAGAGTAACCACATTGCCCCAATTTAATTCTCCATTCTGATAAACATATACAGAAATTACATCTCCTGCATTGTAATTAACAATTTCCTCAGACTGTAAATCATAATCAACTTTTCTTTTTCCATCTGACGAAATTAAATTGTTAAACCCTGTATCTTTTCCATTTTTGTAAACTCTTATCTCTAATTCTCCATCTCCTGAATAAATTTCAAGACTTGTAGAAATTCCAGTAATGCTTCCAGACCTCATCATAACATACCCTACTTCACCACTAGTTTTAACCCCTACAGAACTTTCAAGATATGTAGAGCTATTTATACTTCCGCTAATTCCAAAACTTAAATACTGAATATTCTTAATTTCTGTCTTAGAATCAAGATTATCTGAAGAGTATGTTACAACAAAAACTTTTTTTGATTCATTTCCTGTAGAGTAATTAACCTCATAAATTCCAACATAATTATCAGAAATTTCTTGAATATCAACTTCAGCAGGAAGCTGATTAGGATCTATTTTTTTTATTTTATTAACATGTTCACTTTTAATACCATCATTTTTAATAAATCCTTTAATATAATCTTCAACATTCTGTCCAATATCATTCTCAGAAATAGATTGGGCAAAAGCTCCAGCTGAAACAGCTAGTATTAATATTAAAAAAATCACCACTTCTTTTCTCATTTTTCCTTATGATTTCAACAAAATAGATAGTTATTAGTAATTATACTGATGCATTTTGTGGAGCTACATATTTCACAAGTATCACAGATCTATTTCCATCTGTAAGTGAAACAAAACCTTGTTGCTCAACAATATCTATTACTGCTTTAACAACAGTTTCCTGAGCATTAATCTGTTTATTAATAACATAACCCTGAATACCAGGCCCAATAAGCAGAACATAAGCTAAAACAGCTAATAAAATAAGAATTATTAAAATTGCTATTGCAAATCTTTTATCTCTCACCATTTTACCCTGTATAATTATAATATTTAAGGTTTAAAAACTATTCTATAATAATCTAAATAATCTCACCAAAACCAATTAATCTCCAGTGCCCTAAGAAATTTCTTGCAATACCCACATTATCTCCTTTAAATGGAATAATTGGTATATTTAATTCCATATTTAACTCATTATTTTTCATCTGAGTTATTCTTCCAACACTTATAGATGTATTAACACTCAGCATTAGAAGTTCATTTAATTTAAATTCATCAACTTTTGTATGACCTTCAACTCCTAAAACCTCTTGAAATTGTTTTGCATGAACTATAAGATTATGGGTGATTTCAGGAAGCTTGTTTAATTTACCAAGAACACATCCTGAAAGATTATCAGCTTTTGTCAAAGCCATATCTAATTCAGTTTCTATAGCCAGATTTCCACCAGGACCTGCTTCACTAATACTATAATTCCCTCTGTACAAAGAAGTTATTTTTGTCTTAACAGTTTCATAAATTCTTTGATTTTTTTCTATAATATTTAATCCTGGTTTTATCTCAATTTCATCTCCTACTTTTAACTTGCCTCTTTTTATTGAACCACCTAAAACTCCACCATGTAGTTCATTTACTTTAGTTCCAGGTTTATTAATATCAAAACTTCTTGCTATTACAAATAATGCTTCAGAATTAACATCACGTTCTGGAATCACACTCTCAGCAAGAATTTTATAAATCTTATCTAAATTAACTCTCTGCTGAGCAGAAACAGGAATTATAGGTGAATTTTCAGCAACTGTACCTTTAACAAACTCTTTAATTTCTTTATAATTCTTTAATGCCTGTTCTTTAGAAACTAAATCTATTTTATTCTGTATAATAATTATTTTAGAAATTTTTTTAGCTTGCAGGGCAACTAAATGCTCTCTTGTCTGAGGTTTAATTCCTTCATTTGCAGCAACAACCAATAATGCAATATCAATAATAGCTGCTCCAGATAACATAGTTGCCATTAACATTTCATGACCGGGAACATCAACAAAACTAATATACCTGTATGGTTCTCCATCATCAACACTATATGAACCATTATTCTTATTTTTCTTTAGAATTATGTCTGCATAACCAAGCTTAATTGTAATGCCTCTTTTTAATTCCTCAGAATGAACATCTGTAAATTTTCCAGTTAAAGCATGCAATAAAGTAGTTTTTCCATGATCAATATGACCAGCCATACCCACATTCAATATAGGTAGATTTTCAATATTAGTATTTTCTGAGGTTTTTCCCATTAGATAAGTTAGAAAAGTGTATTTTTAAAGGTGTGGTTTGCTTAAAGATTCCAAGAAATTCTTTGAATTTCTGGACCCAAGAATCTCTGATTCTTTAGGTTTCAAAATCTTTATTTTTAAAGGTGTGGTTTTGTCTAATCTTTTCCAAAAAGATTATTTTTAAAGGTGTGGTTTTATTATTCTTTTTTTGCTTTTCCAGCACCCTGATCTGGAAAAATCTCGTTTAGTTTTTTACCACCATTTTTCAAAACCTTAACATTTATCTGACTAGTATTTAATGAAATTTCATTTCCTCTAACTGTTTTTTTTCTTCTAAATCCTTTGTGAGGTGTCTTTCTTAAAAAAGGTCCTTTTTTTAATAAAATTCTTTTTAACATAGGTCCAGAAACATCTTTCTTCCCTGGAAATCCAGCATTATCGCTAGTTCCTGTAATCTCAAATTCATATCCAGAAAGCTCTCCAGATAAATCACTGCCTGAAAGTTTGTCTCCAATTTTCTTTCCAATAAAGTCTTCTGAATCTACTTCTAGATGAAAAGTCTTTCCAGATTCAGAAATGTTTATCTTAAATACCATTTAAATATCATAAAAGAAGTGCATTTTTAAAGCTTGCTGTCATAATTGCATAATGTTAAATGAAATAATAATGGCTGTGATTCAGGCTATAACAGAGTTCCTCCCAATTTCAAGTGATGGGCATCTTGCACTATACTCAAACTTATTTTCAGAGCCAAACTTATTTTTCATAATCTTCCTCCATATAGCTTCTTTGCTAGCTGTTTTAATCTTCACAAGGAAAGAAATTTTATTTCTTTTCACATTTACTAAAGAAGCTCGTAAACTCTGGCTATATTTAATTATAGCAACAATACCTGGAGCCTTGTTCGGTTTTTTTCTTAAAAATATTATAGAAACTACATTTTCATCTTTATTAATTACAGGTATAGGATTTTTATTCACAGGAACAATTTTAATATTTTCAAAATTTCCACGAAGAAAATCCAAATTAAACATGAAAAATTCTCTGATTATTGGTTTATTTCAAATGCTTGCTTTATTACCAGGAGTTTCAAGAAGTGGAATGACTATTTCAACAGGTATCTTTAATGGAATTGAAAAAGAAAAAGCTGTTAAATTCTCATTTCTGCTTTTCATACCATTAGCTATAGGAGCTTTTTCTCTGGAAATGTTTAATTATTATACAAAAAGTATAGAGATTACAGTTCCATTTATAACTCTGGCAATTGCATTTATTATCTGCTTTACCTTAAGTCTTTTATTTCTTAACCTATTAACATTAATAATAAAGAAAGATAAATTCTGGATGTTTTCAATATACTGTTACATTATAGGAATAATAACAATAATATTATATTTTATAAAACAATAAAAAATTAAATTATCTCATAGCTTTATCATAAAGATCATCGTCATTCTTCATATCTCTTCTTAATTTGTCTATTAACATCCTGCCATCAGTATCCAGAGCAACTTTTAATTCAAATTCACTTCCAGACTTAATAGCTTCCTGTAAAACTTTTTTATGTCCTCTCAATTCAGGATTGTTAAAATGAAGAGTTTTAACAGAAATTCCCATCTTCTCAGAATTAAGATTTTCAAAAAAATATTTTTCCTTTGTTTCATGACTGTCCCATAAATCACAGACTTTCTTGAAAACATGTAAAAAATTAGAATGATTAAATTCTCTATCTTCAAGAATTACTTCAAGTTCTTGTAATTCATGTTCAATTTCCCCATGTTCCTTCTTTAATTTATTCAGGGAAATTTTTTTACTGCTCTTATTTCCAGTATTCTTTTTTGTCTTTTTTGTAATGTTTTTAATGTTTTTAATGTTTGAGTGCATTTTATATTAAGCCTCCAGAATTTATAAAATTAACCATTGTTAATATAAATGCCCCCGCCGGGATTCGAACCCGGGTTTAAGCCTTTCTTCGTTTTCTTCCGCTCAAAGGAGAGGTTGATAAGGAGAACCTTGGTTCTCTTTATTCTCGAAAGGGCTTGGTGCTTGGCCACTACACTACGGAGGCATGAATTAAATAATTACAAATTAAACCAGAAATTAGTTTTTAAAGCTAACTATAACAGCTTACTTCTCAAAATCACTCATTCTTTCCAATTCAGAAAAAGGAAAAGGTCTTGCATTTGATACAAATGTTAAATATCTGATAAATTTATAAGTTTCAGTATTCCAGTATTCACAGAAAACAGCCAGATCTTTATTTCTTTTTCCAGAAATAACAGTCACAAGCCAGTTTATTATACTAAGAATAATTACTAATATTTTCCACACACTTAAAATAATTCCAGAAATTATACATACAATTATTCTAAACCATGCCTCTTTTCTTTCACTCATTCTAGGTTTAGATAAATTAGTTTTGGAAACATTTCCTAAACGTTTATTTTTCATATCTAAAGTATTTTTTGACTTTGCCATTTTAAAAATAAAATTAAATATTTAAGCCCCTCCCATATTTCCCAATTACAGGAACTTCAAGTGTTTTATCCATTAAAGCATATACCCAGCTTATTAACCATGCAGCAATTGCAAGTAAATTAAGGATAAGCTCTATTATCTCTCCAATTATAGGAATAAATAATGCTACTTGACCGACTAAGAAGCATATCAGAGCAAAAATAAAAACAACAAGGGATTGCTTTGCATAATGTTTAACATATTTATCTTGAGTTTTAGAAATAACTATTATGATAAATCCAATAATACTTAAGAATGTGGCAATAAAAGCCATTAACTTTCTGTTTCCAGTATCTTGTTCAACAGCTTTGTTTAAAGCAGTTTTTTTAATCACTCTCTTTTTAACCATCTTATAAACCTCTATTACAAATAAAAAATCATATTTAAATCTTTTGCAAATAATATGAGCCTGCCCAGATTTGAACTGGGGACCCCTGGCTCTCTTAGACTCTTTGTCCATGACTAAGAGAAAAACAATCCTGACGAATTGTTATCATATAAGACCAGTGCTCTAACCTGGCTGAGCTACAGGCTCGTTATCCTTGCTACAATTTCTAAATAAAAAGTGTATTTAAATTTATCACTCAAAAGTCCACAGATAACTTTTTAAATGGCATATTTATATAAAATTAACATGTCAGCAAAATTCAAAGATGAATGGGAAGAAGAGAGTGAAGTCTCTGAAGACGAAGATTGGGACAGTGATCATGAGTTTGACGATGATGAACCCTCTGACAACAGCGAAGATTAATAATAAAATAAGAAAGGTTATAGAGTCTTAATTATTTTTATTTAACCAATAACCATAGAAAGTTTGTTATTTTCTTCGTTAATCTCATTCACCATATTATCTTCATCAACTCTAAATTCAAGTTTTTCAGGATTTCCTACAAAAAACAGATTTTCAACTTTCAGAATTTTACCAGAACCAGATTCTAAATTTCCTATGTCATATGTTCCTGTCTTTTTTTCATTAATATATAATGTTAGTATGAAGTCTCCAGAATCCCTAAGACCTGAGTTTAATATCTCTATATTAAAATTAACATACCTTCCTGACTTACTACCCTCTCCATATATAAATTTTAAATCAGCAAGTGAAGGATCTTTGTAAAGAACATTTATTTTATCAATAATATCTCCTGTAATCTCCTGGTTGCAGTTTGAAACTGCATACATTATTGATTTTTTATTTGAACTGTGTTTAAATCCCAAAGCATGCAGCAATTCATGTATAGCAATTATAGGTCTGTCACATCTGTTATCGGTATATAGAATTATACTGCCATTTTTAATAAGATAATATTCACTAGTATTAATTACAGAACTTGGCCCACCTTCACCAGCAATATAATGTCTTGAATCAATTCCCTCACTTGGTTTTTCTCCTTCAGGAGGGCAGTTAATAAATATCTCTCCCCGACCTTCAGCCATTTCATTAAATCTTAAAATTGTTCTATCCTGAATAATATTAAATGCTTCCCTTGCATCCATGCTTTTACCATCATCACATCTAGAATCAATAGAATAACTTATTTCAGAGCTTGAATATCTGATATTATCATAAAAAAGCATTCCTTCAGGATACTCACTATCTGAAATAGATTCTGAATTAGAATCTTCTCCATCTCCAGATATATTTTCATTAGACACAGAAAACTCCTGGGGCTCCCCAAAATAAAGAGGATAAATAAAATAAAGTCCAAGCCCAACAGCAAAAATTAAGACAATAATAACAGCAGTTTCAAATTTCATTATAAGCTAACAAATCTACCTCTTTTAAACATGTTTGTATTATAACATAATAAAAATCATTATATTAATCTTTCTTAATTATTTTAAAGAATCCTTAAGATAGTCAAATCCTGCAACTAATCCAATCAATCCTGTTGCAACAGCTAGTATCCATGCAATTATATTCAGTTGTGGAATTGCTACAGCAAATATTAGTACTGCAACTGCAACACTTTGTATAAAAGTAGTTACCTTTCCTATATACTTAACTTTGTAAGCATCAACATCTCTTATTATTCTTACAACAAATCCAGGTGATCCAATTATTTCTCTTGATAGGCAAATTAGAAATAAAAATGCCAGTTGCTGATTCATATAATACATCTTCCATATAAGAAGTGCAGCTAGTGGAATCATAAACACTCTATCAATAACCTGATCTAACCTTGCTCCTAAATCTGTTTTTTGGTTTAATTTTCTAGCAAAAAATCCATCAAATGCATCAGTAAAAGAAGCTATAATAAATAATACTCCAATTACTATAAAAGAATAATCAAAGAATATTAAATAAGCTATAATAAACATAAATACAAGTCTTAGCAAAGTAAGAGTATTGGGAACATTTAAAACAAATTGGTTTTTAATCTCTTTAGTAAATTTTAAATCAGAATCTGTATTTTTATTATTTTTGTTAATACTGTTATAATCAACCTTAGAATTATTAGATTTTTTCTTTGCCATTTAATTAAACTTCAACCCCAAAACCTAAAATTATTAGTTAAAAGATATATTTAAACTTATTGAGTAAGCTTTAAAAACACATTTTATCTTTAAAGGTTTATACAATAGAAGGCTCCGGTAGTTAAGTGGCTATAACACAACCCTGTCACGGTTGAGTCCCGAGTTCGATTCTCGGTCGGGGCGTCTTAGAAAATAAGACATTTTAAATATAGGCTTATTCTCTTATTTCTATGAAACAAGATATCTATGGACATGAACAGCGATATAAATCTTGTTCACAAATTGTTATCTGAAAATAGCTTTTGAAAATTCTTAGTTATATTTTTGTTTATTGTTTACTTAATTAAAAGACAGATTTATTTAGGTTGGAACTCTTTAGTTTTATGCAAGAAAATAAGAAAAGAGTGTCTTGGAATAAAGGAAAAAACAATTCCTTCTATGGAAAAAAACATACTAAAGAATCTTTAAATAAAATGAGCGAAGCTCATAAAGGAAAAACTCCATGGAATAAAGGAAAAAAAGGAATTTATTCTGAAGAAGTTCTTTTAAAAAATAGATTAGCTCACTTAGGAAAGCCAGCTCGGAATAAGGGAAAGAGGGGATTGCAAACTTCTTGGAATAAAGGAAAACATCCCCTAGAAGAATCAAGAAGACGTATGAGCGAATCACAAAAAAAGTTATGGCTAAATCCTGAACATAGAAAGCGCATGAGTCAATCTGCTAAAATTTCTATAAATGCTGGTAGATTCAGAAAGGGACATGAATTTCCAGAAGAGATCAAACAAAAGATAAGAGAGTATACTCTAAAGCAATATGAGTCTGGGAATTTTCCAAAACAAACAAACACAAAACCAGAAAGACAGATAAAAGAAGAAATTGTAAAAAGAGGTTACAAAGAGAAAATAGACTTTATTCATCAATACAAGTTTATGAATAAGTTCATGTGTGATTTTTGCTTCCCAAAACAAAAAATTATAATAGAATGTGACGGAGATTTTTGGCATGCGAATCCAAACGAATTTTCAAACAAAGAGAAACTTCACCCCCATCAAATAAAGAGTATCAGTAGAGATAAATCAAAAACAGCATATATCACAAAAATAGATCAAGGGTCATGGACTTTGCTTAGGTTTTGGGAGTCTGATATTGAGAAAGACGTTTCTAAATGTGTAGACAGGATTGAAGAGGTCATAAAAAAGAAAGGGGATGAATAATACAAAAATACTTAAGGATTGAGTTTATTAATATTAATAAATGAAACAAGAAATAAGCTTTTACAAGATAGTTATTTCTGGTTTATTTTTTTCAGGGACTTTGTCTTTCTTCTTTTTTTTATACTGGGGAACAGAATACTTAGATAGAAATTTTTACCTAATAATATTTGCTTTTGGGTTTATTATGTGGGTAGTTCTTATGTGGATTTTTTTAAAGATTAAAAAAGTAAAGTAAACAAATTTATATATTCATATACTTTTATATCAAAATGGTATGTTCAAAATGTCAGAGATATATGCCAAATAGAGAATATAATTATTCATCAAAAAACTATGGAAAAATTCTATGTAGAAAATGCCAAAAAGATTAAGAAAATTTAAAGAATAAACATGAAAAAAGATTAAGAAAATCTACTTCAGAAGCACAGAAAATTTATGAAATACTTTTAAAAAATAATTTTGATGCAAAATTAGAATTATGGGACGGACATAAACATATTAATATTGCAATTCCTGAATATAAAGTCAATATTGAAGTTGACGGCAAATATCATGAAAGGAAAAATCAAGCATTAATAGATTTGAAAAGAACTTATCATTCTTTTAAGAAAGGATATGTAACTTTAAGAATACCTAACCAACTTGTTCAAAAAGATACTATTTTTGAAACTGCTAGTTATATCATGAAATTTTTAAAGGAAAGTGAAACAAAATTAAATGAGGGTTTAAAATGACAGACTATACAGTTATAGGAGAAACAATAGGAAGTTTCTTAGCTTTGGTTATACCCTTTGCTGTTGGGTGGTGGCTTTATAGAAAATATTTGAAAGAGAAACATGAAGATAAAGAAGAACAAATAAACTGGGATTTGGAACATAAAAAAGATGAGTGAAAAAGGAAAATAGGCAAAGATACATTTTTAAGCCAAACTTTCCTTATTATAACATGGGTTGGTTAGATGTTGATTCTAAGAAAAAGGAGCAACATACACAAGTTATTGCTACAGGCAATATAAAGGATGTTGATAGAATACAACAAAGAGAAAGGAAAAGGAGATGGTTTATTTTTCTTGATATAATTTTAGTTGTTTGCACTTTAATAGGTATAGGATTTATTTACACTAAAGATTACTTAACTGGAGTAATATTTATTATAATAGGGTTAATTATTTTAGGGTATCTTATTCTTAGGAAAAGGAGAAAAAGATTTTCAAAACCTAGAAGACCTCAAAGAAATAGAAATTTTAGAGGGAATTCCAAGAACAGAAGGTCAAGAAGATAATTAAAATCTCTTTTCACAAATTCTAAGTAGTCCTAAACCTTTAAATAAAAAGATTAGTTTAATTGTATATGAAACAGGGGGTTGTTGAGTTATTAGCCTTAAGTGTATTTTTAGTTGTTCTTGTTAGTGGGGTTGTTAGTGCTGAAGTTCCAATATACATATTAAGCACTTCAAATCCACAAGTAACTTGTGAATCTAATATATGCAATATCCTATTTGATGCCCAAATTAGCATTATTTATACAAACTTTTCAATCAATGAATCAGGAATTAACCATTATAATTCTATATATGAAGAACATATAATTAAAAGTGGAAAAATTTATATAGGCAATGCGTATAAAATAAAACCTCTAAATTATACTCTTCAATTTTATAGTATATATGCTGATTTTGGAAATGAAACTTTAGTAGGAAACTACAATGCAAATGAAGCTATAATTGAGAATAATACTTTTATTAATGGACAGGAATTAAATCAGGCAGGAATTTTAAGCTTATATAATGAAGCTGGAGATGAATGGACATTTACAACTACTAGTTATCAAGTAGCAGTTAATGATACTTTAAATCCTGTAGCAGTAGAGATTTTTGGTGATGGAGGAAGAGTAGTTTATAGTCAAGATAACAGAATATCCTTATTAGAATCTTGGCAACAATCAGTTAATAATACTTTACAAACTATACAAACTACTCTAGCTTCAATACTAACAACCTTAACAGGACATACCTCAAGATTAACTAACTTAGAGAATCAGCAACCTCTAATACAAAATGGGACTATTCCTAACTATTTCAAATATCTAAGCTCTTCTGATAGGAAGAATATAGTTTGTGGATATGGAAAGGATAGCCACTTAACTAATGTTACTGATTTGGGTTTGAATTGTCTTATAACTTACAGGAACACTTCAAGAGGCGAATCTGCAAGTTGTAGGTGTAAACAAGTTTAATAAAAGCAAAATAAAATATGACATTATCACATAATACTAGTAGCAACAACTTAATATGGGGAAAGCTTTTAAAGTTTAAACACTAGGAATTAATATGGAAAATAGAGTAAAAATAACTTTTGATGATTCTATGAAAAAAGATATACTAAGGATTTTTGGTAAGGCTGTAAATGAACATGATATAATTGTAGAAGCAAATAATCCTTCTCAAAAAGTAAAAACAAAAGATAATGAAGAAATTACTTTAAAACAATTTGCAGGTATTAAGTATGGTTCTGAAATATTTGTGAAAAAAGATATAGTTTCTCTTCTAGACCTTGCAAAAGGAGAGTAAAATGTTACATAAAATTTTGGATTTCTTAAAATCTAAATTAAATTTACCCTCTTCCATAATATCTGTAAATATTATTAATATAAATTCTCACAATCAAAGTCCAAAAACTGATGAAGAAAAATTGTTTAAGTATAATGAGAAAGAAGGAAGTTTAGAGATTTATACTAAAGAATTTCCCGAAGATGTAAGAGAAGAATTTGATGAGATAATAAGAAATGACTGGCAAAACATTGATTTGGTATTAGAAAAATCTTCATACAACCTATTTGAAAAATTATGTCAATATCAAAAAGAAGATAAGGTTGATGATGAAATTATTCTTTCAGCCTTTAAAGAAATTGGAATACCAGAAACAGACTTGAAAATATTAGAATCAGCTTTATTCATTAGAAATTTGGCATTTAATCAAGGAGAGAATATTGAATCATGGAAACATGATTTACAGGTTAGGTTTGGAGAAAGAGCAAATAATATTGTTAATTTATGTTCAGCATATTATTTTGAAGGATTTTTAATACCTTTATATGATAATTCAAAAGAATTATTCTTTAAAATGTATGAAGATGTTGTGGGAAAATCCATGTTAGCTGTTTTTGTTCACTCTATTATGAGTCAGGAAAAGATAACAAAAAGTATAGTAGAAAAATTAGAAATATCAAAAAAGTATGGGATAAAATTTATTTATATTCATGGTATTGGTAAGATAAATATATCAAGAATAAAGACTTGCTTAGCCATCAATAAAGACTTCTTTGATTTTTTCGAAACACAAATCCATGAAGATGGAAATATTATAATTGTTGGATTGACATTAAAAAATTAATAAAAATTAGGAGATTATACTTTTATATTATCTCTTTTAGGGGTTTACTTTATCCTTTTCCTTGTAATATCCTATTCCCCGCACCACTCGGTCGGGGCGTAAGAGAGAATCGTTCAATGCCCGTAATCGTGGTATAAAAATAACCGATTTGACTTATTTAATATTAACTTTGGGTTCATTAATAATTTATTGTTTAATATTTATTATTGAAATTATAATAAAAAGGGATAGACCTGT
>Ga0208958_1002827_pt1 | contig 14274 bp, 13 predicted proteins | sample RifOxyB1_FD_184032 | JGI IMG/M metagenome (GOLD analysis project Ga0208958, IMG submission 184032) | Soil microbial communities from Rifle, Colorado - Rifle Oxygen_injection B1 (SPAdes) | ecosystem: Environmental > Terrestrial > Deep subsurface > Rock core/Sediment | place: Rifle, Colorado... | reverse complement strand
GGTTTGTATTGATAGGCATTAGCATGCTTTCGTGTGGGAACCCTTTACATCAAAAGAGACATTTGACCTATGAAGATACCTTTTTTTATGAGGAGGGGAACTATGATGAGTGTGTCCATAAAAGCAGCAATGAAGTTAAAGTAATTGATGAAATTCTTGATTTTGAAATAAAATTTAAGGCCTATTACAATCCTTTTATCCTAGCACAATATCCTCAGACTTCATCGCTTGTAACCACTCTGCAAAGAACTAGCTTGCCAGAATTTTCTGTAACCCAACCCCTTATATTAAACACCGTAGCTATTAATTTACAGTTTCAAAATTTAGTAGGTCAGTTTAATTCTAGCTCGCAACTTCATGATATATACGGCGAAATTTTGACTTATGGGGAAAGGGTTTGGGATCTAAGTGAAGAGACGTTAAGTGTTTTAAAAAGACTGGTGGTGGATCTAGAAAACTTAAAAAACAATGCCATTAGATTTAAGCACGCAATTTGTAAAAAGAAACAACTAATCAGCAACCAAAAGTACAATGTACTAACCAGTATTAATAGCAATAAATGGGGAGATGCCTATATATTGGATGAAAATAATTTTTTTGAGCTTGCGATGGAAGATTTAAAAGCTAGTCATTGGAATTATTTTTTTAAGATATCAAATGACTATGCAAACTTAGGTATTGAGTGCTGGGAAAATTCAGGGCAATATAATTTGATGATCAAGGTTTATGAACCAGATCCGGACCGCCGAAGTATAGTAAAGGAAGCCGTTGAATCCTATTGGCAGTCTGCTGACATTAAAGTTTTGGTTAATTTTGTTAGCAGTAAAAAAAATACAGTGCAAATAAATTGGCTAAATTCTTATTCCTCATACGTTAAATATAGTAATCCTCCTCAAATATATCTCGGGTTAAAAAACCATTCATCCCTTCAGACCAAGATCCTTGCTCACGAGTTCGGGCATATTTTGGGGTTCAATGATTGTTATGTAGAGTTTTTTGATCAAGCAGGCCAGTTTGTTTATTATGAATTAAATGGTCATAATCTGATGTGTTCGTTAAATGGAAAATTGTCCTTGAAAATACCAAACATTTATATGAAACAGGTCGCTTCTAAATATTGTATGGGCCAATAATAATTAGTGCGATTGGTGTTGGTGGTGAAAGAAGTTTCAAGATCTGTAGTTGCCTGTTAACTTATTTAATATTTTTACTTGTCCTGGAAGTGTATGCTTGCGTCAAAGTTGGTTGATCAAATTGAAAATCCAAAGCACCTGTCCCGGACAGAAATTTTGAGTAAATCAATTATGCCAATCATGAAATCGTAATAAATAGAAAAGCCAAAATAATAGCCAAGGACCGTTTCTACAAGCGTGATGGATCATGAATCCCGTGAGTTTGAATCTGTCACTTCATTAGAGGAATCTAAAATTATTTGATCAAAATCATAGAAGTAATTGCGCTTTTATTTGGACAATTAATGGGGAGTTATTTTATAAAGATAAAGTTGCCGATGATTGGTATTTTTCAATATTAAAGGAATAATATGATCATTAAAAATAATACAATTATACACCTGACCCATAGTTGTAATTTGATAAAAATATATGAGAAGGTTCTAATTTTTGATTATCCAGAAGTTGCAACCAATTTGTTGGAAGAAATTGTTGGTATTGACAATTTAGTCGAAGAAGATGTGTATGTTTTTGTGTCTCATACCCATCTTGACCATTATAACAAAGAAATATTCAAGTGGAAAAATCGGATTAAGAAAATATCCTACATCATTTCTTCTGACGTAGATAATGTGCCGAGTGCAGCTCATATAATCAAAGAAAACGAGAAAATTAGGGTGAATGATTTGATGATTAGCACCTATCCGTCGTCTGATCAAGGAGTAGCTTTTTCTATATATATCAAAGATAAACATATTTATTATGGTGGAGATAATGCTTTTTGGAATTTTGATGGAGATATTAGTGAAGATGATTATGTCGATAAATTCTTATCTCCCATCGACAGATCTGTGCCAATAGACTTTGCTTTTCAACCATGTGATCCACGCTTGGATGGTAATGGTGAAGGGGGAATCAAAGCTTTCGCATTTAATTTAACACCTGAAATATTAATACCTTTGCACTTATTTGATAAATTTGATTTTTTGCAAAAAATAGAGTTAGCTCTTCATAATTTTCAAGGCTATTTCTGGCCTATAAAAAAAAGAGGTGACATTCTGGATTTTGCTGATTCTAAATCAATATATTACAATTTCTGAAAATGCATATAAATTGAATTTTTAACATTTTTTCTCGCGAGGTATTCATGCTCCACCATGTTGAAATTAATGTATCAGATTTAAATAAATCTCTTTCGTTTTGGCAATGGTTGCTTGAAAATCTTGGATATAAAGAATACCAAAGTTGGGATCAAGGAAAAAGTTGGAAGCTTAATGATTGTTATATAGTTTTTGTCCAAACCGAGGAAAAACACAAAAATGTTGTGTATCACAGGTGTAAGACAGGTTTAAATCATTTAGCCTTTCATGCAAGATCAAGAGAGCATGTTGATCAAATAACCGAAGAATGTAGAAGAAGAAACATTACAATTTTATATAAGGATCGTCATCCTTATGCTGGTAAAGAAGCTTATGCTGTTTACTTTGAAGATCCCGATAGAATAAAAATTGAACTTGTAGCTCCCCAATAAATTTTTTAGCCTAACGAAATTTTCTATGCAATATCGAAACAAGAGTTACGCTGTGGAGTGAGCCACTAAAAACTTGTGGCCCACTTCGATTAATGGTGTTTGTGAATTTTTCTAATTAAATCTAGTAACATCTTCCTTGGTAGTCATAAACTTTATCGGAGTCATGATCTTTTCCCGAAAAGTTGGCAACGACTTCTTCTGTCCCGGGTTTTAAAATATCAATTTTGATGTCTCGATCAGTATAATCGTTATGGTATTCAACTTCTTGAGTACCGTAGTGAGTAATAGTTTCATCAAAGCAATCATCACGACAAATCTGGCGACCATTTTCAACGTGACATATCTCTCGACATACTCGACGATGGCTTTCCCAGGTACAACTTTCAGTTCCGTGAAAGTGCATTGATGAAGTGAATTCAGTATCTACTTGGGCAAAAAGATCGTAATTTTGGTTGGCATCTTTGGCGGTTAACTTGAGTTCTCCGTTATACTCTGGTAACGAAGTGTTTTTGGGTATTTTAAAACGGACCTCAGTAGCTTTGGATTGTCCTTCTTTGGTAATTTTTAAAAGCAGAGTTTTCTTATTTTCCATGGTAATAGAGGATTTGTACTCACCAGCTGAAATGGGAACTTCGCTACCCCAACCAGTTAGATATTTGATGCCTTTAAAACTTAAATCTTCACTGGCCTGAAAAATTCCAGTTACAGGTGAACAGCTAACAAGTAATAGTGCGCCAATAGTAAGTAATGCTTTTTTCATTTCTATTTCCTCCGTGGATTTTTAGGTAACACACGACCGAGTGTGCAATCAAAATGCCAAACGTTTTTTAAAAAATGAAAATAATAAATTAGACACTTATCTTATTTCGCACCTCGTCTCACAAAAGTAACCAGTGTCATCTTGGTGAAGTAATAAATGCCAATGTGCTTAACGGATTTAGTTTTTTAATAGGTGTATTTTCTTTTGAATCATTTGATGTGCATATTGCATTGAATCTGAAAAAATCTGTGAATTAATTCTTTTTAAGCGTTTTCCACCCTGGGATTGATAGAAAACAATGATGTCATCGAGTTCACGTTCGCTAAATTCTGCCATATATTGCTTTTTTTGGTAAACCAGCAAGTTATCTACATTTAAAATTTGATCCATGATTTCGTTAAAGCGGTCTTCATCTTGAATTTTCGAATAAGGTTTGAGATTTTCAACAATTTTTTTCATTTGTTCCTGTAACTCATGCTCAGTATTCATGAGTTGCATGATACGTTCAACTTTTTGCAGCTTGCTTGCTGCAAATGCAGAAAAAGTGAGCGCCCCTAAAATAAACAAAATAATTGTATTTTTCATTAAGCTGTTTCTCGATATATGTAGGAGATACTTTTAAGATATTTTGGCTAAAACGTATAGAAAATAATCTTAGAAAAAATGGCGCTGCGTGTTGTGGTTAAAAATAGAATAAAAAAAATTTTGTCTGATAAAGATACCTATTATATGCCATAATTAGAGTTATGATTGAAGAGACAAAACTGGTCATTAAGCATTTGGTGTTGGATGAATTTCGGGTATCAGAAGATATATGCACATTGTATTTTCCAGGATTTAAGCAACTCGAAGAACCAGGAAAGTACAAAAAAACCAATGAAGTAGATAATCTTCTGCCTAAACTTTTCAATGATATCAATGAGACTTATTACCAGATTAACTATTCAGGTATGGGGGGAAGTGGGAGAGAATTTTCTTTTTTAAATTCTTTGGAAGATGGGATTTTAGCTTGTGAATACCTGCTTAAACACTTCAAAAAAGTAAACTTGGTATGTCGAGGGTGGGGAGCCATTGCTGGCAGCTATGCTTTATCAAAATTTTGCGAGCAACTGGGAAATATTATTTTATTAACTCCTTACTGTTTTATACCCGGTCGAGAAAGGGTTGAGTATCTACTCAACGGAATGTTCGCCGAAAATTTTATTGCTTTGAAAAAAGAAGATGCTGATTATTATTTAGAAGAGATCGAGGAAATTAGATCAAAATATTCCTTCATAGAAAATGTGATTAATATCATGGATCGGAAAGTTTTTATTATTGCAGCTACCAAAGATAAGATTATTCCTATTCAAATACTGAGAGAAACTACTAGCATGTTAAAAAATCGTAAATATTTTGAAGTCAATCAAGGGCATGAACTAGAACGGCCTCAAGAGATTGAAGAAATTATAAAACAAATTATTACTCCCTAGAAATTCAAGACTATCTTTGCTTGTCAAATATTAATATCTGGGTTTTACTTTAACAAAGTTATTTTAAGTAGGGGAGTAACAAATGTTAAGAAGAGCAATCATTGCAATTATCCTGGGAATATTGGTCATTTTGTTTCTTGGAATTACGGAAGGTTTTTCCAATATAACTAATTTTTTACCACTCTTGCCACCTTATTTGGCAATTACGCTGACTTTTATCACCCACGAGGTTTTAATCTCCCTGTTTGTAGGAATATTTTTAGGATCAGTCATGACCTATGAAATAGGTTCATTCGGTGGCTTGGCACTATCTGTAGGGAAAGGTTTTTTTAAATCAGTGGACACCTATATTTTAAATGGATTGGTGGATAAGGACCATTTATCAATAATTATTTTTACCAGTTTTATTGGGGGCACCATATCTTTAGTGGGCGTTTCGGGTGGATTGCATGGGATTGTAGTGAAACTTGCAAAATATGCCAGGACTTCTACGTTAGCTCAGTTTTATACCTGGTTACTTGGAATTTTAATATTCTTCGATGACTACGCCAATACTTTGATCGTGGGAAATACCATGAGACCAATTACAGATAAGTTCAGGGTGTCTAGGGAAAAATTATCATTTTTGGTGGATGCTACCTCTGCGCCTGTGACCTCCTTGGTGATTGTATCAACCTGGATTGGATATGAAGTTGGACTTATTCAAGATGCGTTCAAAGCGCAGGGAATAACGATTGATCCTTATGCAACTTTTATTGAATCTATTCCTTATCGCTTTTATGCTATTATGTTGTTGCTCTTTATCCCCATATCAATTTTTATGAAAAGGGATATGTTCTCTATGTATGAAGCCGAAAAAAGGGCGCGGCAAACCGGTGATTGCTTAAAACCAGGATCAGTTCCTATTTCCGGGGAGGAATTGCATGATATGGAATTGAAAGAGGGGATGAAGCCTAGAGTTTGGAATGCGGTTGTGCCTATTATGATTTTATTAATGGGTGTTTTAGTGGGGCTATATTATACAGGAAGGCAGGGGCTGTTAACTTCTGGTGGTGAAACGGCTTTACAAAATGCTTCCTTCAAAGATCTGCTAGCTAATTCCAATTCTTTTGTTTCACTTATTTGGGCTTCAGTTTTATCGACTGCGGTTATAATATTAATGATTGTTTATCAAAAGGCCATGAGTTTAAAAAATGCCATGCAAGCGTGGTTAGGTGGAGTGAAATCCATGGTGCCTGCAATCGTGATTTTATCCCTAGCTTGGGGGCTTGGCAGTGTTTTAAAGGATATAAAAACCGCGGAGTGTGTGACCACCTTAGTGAGTAGTAATTTGAGTGTGGGGCTTTTACCGCTTAGTATATTTTTGGTATCGGCAGTGATTTCTTTTGCCACCGGTACTAGTTGGGGAACTATGGCTATCTTGTTTCCAATTGTTATTCCGCTTACCGTGACGATGACATCAGGTATGTCTGTGGATATTTCTACCAGCATTCTTTATGCATCAGTGGGGGCGATTTTAAGTGGATCAATTTTTGGTGATCACTGTTCACCAATTTCTGATACGACCATTATGTCGTCTATCGCATCCTCGATAGACCATATGGATCATGTTTCAACTCAAATGCCTTATGCGTTGCTAGTGGGATTAATTTCGTGTATAGCGGGTTATCTCCCATGTGGTTTTGGAGTGAATCCATGGCTGGCTAATATAGCTGGGTTAGTAATACTCGTGGCGATATTCTTTTTTGCAGGCAAAAAGGTAGATAATTTAAATTAGAAAGTCATTAACTTAGTGGGAAGGTGATTTTCTTCCCACACGGAAAAACTTTTTAAATAGTTGCACTTATATTTTAATTTTGTAAATATCTGACAAGCTTGGATAGATAAGTCAAGGTGATCAGCAAAGACAACTAGTGTTTTATCATGAATATTTTTCGGTAAAAGATTAGATAAGTCGTTTTGATTTTTCTCGATATCTGTAAAAGGTATCCATATGGAAGGATCAATTGTCTTGGTAAATGACCCTTTTTCTCTAACGTCGATAAGCTGACAAAAATCATTATTGATTTGTCCCATTACTTCTAGAGCAGACATTTCTCTGGTGACCGGTTGATGCTGACAGGCAATTATTAAAATAAGCGTAATCCATGGTAAAAATTTTTTCATATTGATGTTTCCTTGATTACTGAAAATGAATTATTGAGTTCACTAAATTTATTATTAAATGTGTTTTGATAATAATCACTATTAAAATAATCTTCTAGTTTTTTTGAAACAGGGTAGAGCAGTTTCTTATTATTAATTGAAATGACTTGCCGGTTAGAATCAATTAGTAGGCCTTGGGTCATAATGAACGAAGCGTCTTTTAGTGAATATTTATCTAAGGTTATTTTAGCCGCCGCAAAAATAGCATCATCCAGCGGGTCAGGGTAATGAAAATGTTTCATGGCCTTGACAGCTACATGATAGTGGGATGGACAATGAATAACACCATCTAGTTTGAATCGGTTGCAAGCTTCAACAAATATAGAGAGAATTTCGTCAGATATTCCAAGTCCTGGATGATCTTGACCCGGCAGTTGTGGTCTTTGCAAAGTAAAGGGCTCAAGGGGGTTTTGCGCCAGTAACCACTCAACATTAAGTAGCTTCAGTTTATCTTCAAATTTAGGAATTTTATAATTGATAATTTCTACCACAGATTCTATAAGTGTATAAATATTCTTGTTAACTTTTGATTTAAGTCGGATCATGTTTTGATTTCCTGGGCGATCAAATAATTCTATCCATAAATCGCGATGACCTTTTTTGCGAAGTTTGTGATAAATTCCAAGTTTATTCATTTGAAATTCAATATGGCCGCGCGTGTAGTAATTAAATAGCTTTTGCACATGTTGACTTACGTTGCTTTCAGGAAAAATATCATTCTGCTCAAACATCAGATCATTTTTATTAGAACTATACTCAGGTTGCCATTTTTTCAAATAATGAGTATAGAATTGATCCACATCCTCAGTTGAATAGATCAGGTGGTTTAGTTTTTTTTCGTCCAAAATATAAGTTAAAAACTGGCAGTTTCCGATCCAAGCGTCGGGGGAGTAACCCCCACTTAAAACAATCTGAATGGGGGTATGGTTATTTTGGGCCAGATCAAACACAATCTTATCTCGCTTTAAAAGTCCGTCCAGCGTAAGGTTGAAAGTGCCGTAAGGATCATTTCCCAAAACGTCATTACCGCAGATGTAGCAGATGAGATCAGGTTTAATATCTTCTACATACGGCAAAAGTTGTCTTTTCAAAGTTTCCAGATAGATTTGATCATTTACACCTTTAGGTAAAATTATTTCTTTTACATTTGGGTAGAGAGAGGAACTGCGCCAGGTGGTACCAGTTATGCTGAATTGGTACACATCAGGCTCGTCTTTGAGTCCTTCCATATTACCGTTGCCTTGATGAAAATCAAGATCAATGATTAAAATTTTTCCGGAATATTTTTTTTTATATAAATATTTTATGGCTACACCAACATCGTTATAAAGACAAAACCCCGACGCCTTGTCCGGTTCAGCGTGGTGTAGCCCACCGCTTATGTTAATGGCCACACCAAGATTTTTAAAAGCCAGTGCATACAATCCTTCAACGGTACCGCTTACTACCCGTCGTTGAGCCTCCCGAAGTGATTCCCCTTCGCCGAGGGTTAGTACCAAACCGAGAGAACAAAAGTCAAAATCACTTTGAGTCGTGCTTTCCAAATACGATTGTGTATGGAACAAGCCTAATTTGTTAAAGCTCACTCTTTTGGGTCCTATAACCTTAGCAGGATCAATCATTTTATTTTTAAATAAAAATGAAATGATTGTTTTATATTTGATGGAAACATTCCTGATTTCGCTATGGGAATAAAGCTCAGGTAAATAAAGCGGGTGATACCAAATTTTTATTTTATTTTTTTTAAAAAAGATTTTTCTTAATAAATCAAAAATTTTATTCATCGTTTTTCCAAAGAAACATAGCGTTGTTAGCTATTTTTATAGTATTTTTCATATCACAAAAATACAAATAGTTAAAATAACTAGAGCATCTAAAAAAAGTGTACGTTGACTTTACGCAGCTATCGTAATAATTTCACCCTTTCAGTTGAATTAAGTTGTGTTAAACTATTGTTTTAATATTGTCATAATTGTGTTTTGGAAAAGCCGGTTTTAAAGGAGGTTAATCCATGGGTGACAACAAAAATATTGGAGTCAAATGTCCAGGTACTTGGAAAAAAAATGTAAGCGAATCAGATAAAGAAAAAATGATCGCTGCTTGCGCTTGTCGGATTGCCGAAGAGCGAGGATTTGAGAATTTTAAATCCGAACATGATCCTCGACGCGATTGGGAATTGGCCACCGAAGAAGTTAACAAATTTCTAGCGGAAAACCTCTAACAATTTTTTAATACGTCTTTTTAGAGCTCCCATCGAGGTAGTTGTACCTGAATGAAAATTTTTGTCAGATTGCATTTAATATGCATTTTTATCTTATTTAACACCAACCTCAGATCTTCTTGTCTATTGCCGTCTGGGACGGATATTACGGATAAGTTTGATAATCTTTATCATTTTAAAATAGACCATCAATCAGATGATTTCAGAAAAAATGTTGAAAAATTGCGTGAATACACTATTTTACTCATTCCAGGGATTGATTTTGATCTTATGGAAGAGCTTTATAATGGTGGTCGGTTTCAATATTTAAGAAGGAAAATCTTCCAGCTTTTTGAACTTAGAGGTCATCTGCAAGATTATAAGGATTTTTTTGATGAAAATAATATTAAGTATAAAACGCTTACAGTTAATGATGATCGTAATTTCAGTCAAACCGACAAAGTAACCAGGATAATAAACCTGATAAAGAGTACTCAAGGTAATATTATTTTTGTGGCACACAGTAAGGGGGGAGTAGATATTCAAACTATCCTTTTACATTTTTTAAATTCCAACCTGGCAAAGGATAAATATGAATTTGCCAAAATAAAAGGTGCCATATTTTTACAAGTCCCGTTTCAAGGATCACCTCTTGCGGATTTATATTTAAAAGGCCAAAGTTTTTTTTCTCGCCCAATCAAATTTTTGTTTCGAACCTGGTTTAGAAGAAATAGTGAGCATGTTGAATCACTTTCATTAATCTACAGACGCTCTTTTAATGAGAAAAATAAAATAAATTTGTATGATCTAAATCAAAAAATGAATTTTTTGTCTTATTCTACTTATGTACCGCGCGAGTCTGATAATTTCAGGTATCCTTTTTTTGCTTATAGCAGGAACGCTATTTTTGATCATTACCAGCTAGATAATGATGGTTTGGTTCCTTGCGGAAGTGCTTGGCCTGGTTCAAATTTTATTATTGGGAAGGATATTGGTCACGCCAGAACAATTAGAAAATCAACTTTTTGGGGAAGGGCAAAAGATCTTGATCGGAAAAAATTATTTTTTGCTTTAATAAAAATATGGTTTGCTCACAATCAGAAATAGCTTTGGATGAGTAAAATACACTGACCATAATAGCTTTTACCAAATAGGTTTAAATGATTCAAGACATGATAAAGGTGATAGAGATTTTCCCTATACTCGTATCCGGGTTTTAAAGGATAAGTTTCGCTATAAGCTTTATAAAAATCGTTACTAAACCCGCCAAAAAGTTTAGTCATGGCCAGATCGACTTCTCGATGTCCATAGTAGACTGCGGGATCTATCATTACAGGAATATGGTGGTTATTGATTAAAAAATTCCCTCCCCAAAGATCACCGTGAAGGAGTGCTGGTGGTTCTACACTTGGAGCTAATATTTCTGGAATTTTTGATTCAAGCTTACTGATTAGATGAGAAAGTGTCGTATCTGACAAACCGTTTTCCTCAGCCAGTTTTAATTGGTATAAAATTCTATTTTCAAAATAAAAATGCGCCCAGTCCTTTGCGGAGTTTTCCAACTGGTAGGCAGTCAACGGATTGACTTGGCGGTTGGCCCCTATATAATTATCGGCCCAATACCCCCAACAGGTACCAGCGATTTGGTGATGTTGCGCAAGGAGCTTACCAAAGGTTTGAAAGAACGTTGGTGTTTTTTTTTGAACTTCGATAAATTCCAGCAACAAAAAATGGGCATTAACCAAAAGTACTTTCGGAGTTGATAGCACCTTAAAAGATTGGATTTCTTCAAGCCCTTTGGCTTCCATAGAAAACATATCAGCCGGGGCATTTTTATTAGTTTTTAAAAAAAAACTTTTATTGGTAGAGGTAGTGATTTGGTAAGTGTCATTAATACAACCACCTCCCAGTGGGACGGTGGTAAGGATTTTTTCTCCAATGAACTTTTCTATTTCACGGAAAGCATTCACTGAGACTAATTACATTTGAAGGCTTCTGCTTTATGAATGACAAAAGTGGTTTTGTAACTGGTTTCTTTGATAATAAGATAATTGCCATCTAGTCCGTGGGCCATATTCTTTAATTCCTCTATGGCAGAGCTTTCTAAAATATCCTTCACTTCGATGATTCCGGCACTAACACATTTTTTATCGGTGGGAAGTTCCTTAACTATCATAACTTTCTCTTGAGCTTCGTTGACATTGATTTTGTGAGCACAAGCGGAAAGTAGTAAAATAATCAAAACAGTTAGAAGACAAAAAAACATGCGCATACAGACTCCCTCATTAAACGATTTTATTTTTTATTGTTCCAATATTTTCAATTTCTAACTCCACTATGTCACCTCTTTTTAAAAGGCAATTGTTAAAATATCCAACTCCGTCGGGAGTTCCGGTGGCAATGATGTCACCTGGCATCAGAGTTATATTACGGGAAATGTATTCAATGAGGAAGGAGATGTTAAAAATCATGTCTTTGGTGTTTCCATTTTGTCTGATTTGATCGTTGACTTTGCAGGTAAGTTGCAGGTTCATGGGGTCTTTGATTTCGTCCTTAGTAATAATCCAGGGACCGAAGGGAGAGAAGGTGTCCATGGATTTTCCTCGAAAAAATTGCTGATCAGAAAACTGAGCACATCTTGCGCTAACGTCGTTTAAGACGGTATAGCCTAAAATAAAGTTGTAGGCTTCACTAGCTGATATTTTCTGACACTTGTTCCCAATGATGACTCCCAGCTCAACCTCGTAGTCGAGCTTTTCCACCTCTTCGTGAAAAATAACATCGTCAAATGGTCCAGTAATGGAGTTGATTCCTTTACCAAAAAGCATTGGTTTGGTGGGAGAAATTCTACCACCTTCTTTGGCATGATTTCGATAGTTTAGCCCAACTGCAATAATTTGTCCCGGGTTTGGTAAAGGGGCTCCCAGGCGCACGCTTGGGAGAGGTACCAATGCCGATTCTGGAATTGTGGATAAGTTATTCACAAGTCTTTTAACTTTATCCCAATTGGAAGCTTTGAGAAATGTTAAAAGGTCATATGAAATTGTAGAATCTGCATGATTTATATCAATGATTTGGGATGAATTGGGATGTATTATTCCAAACCGCTCAGACCCTGCCTGCCCATATGAAACAATTTTCATAAAAAACCTTTGGCTAATTATTTAGATAGGAAAGTACCAAACGACAGATTGTTTGAAAAGTGGTCTTAATTAATGGTATTTGTTACTGGTTTGGCTTGACGAGACACAGGATCTTGATTAAATTCACTAAGTCTAAAGTAATACTTATTATCTCTTTCTTAGAAGGAGTAATGGGGTCCTTAAAGAAGCGTTTTTTAAACGTTCTGAGTGGATTATCAAAAATATTTTCGAGGTATAAATGAAACAACAAGAACTAAAACAAAAGTGGATGGAGAACTATGACGTCGTGTTTGGCGAAGTCAATGAGGAAGCTGAAGAAGCGAGTCTAAAAGCAGATACTGCATTTGGAAAGCTTTTGTCCAAAACCCAGGATTCAAGTTTTCAAGAGGGAGATGTCTTTAAAGGAAGAATCATCTCCGTGGGACAAGATTTCGTTATGGTGGATATTGGCTATAAGCAAGAAGGTCTTGTCTCTGTAAAAGAATTTTTAAGCTTTGATGGAACGTTAAAAATCAAAGCCGGTGATGAGATCGAAGTTTATTTGGAAAAACTAGAATCAAATTATGGAAATTTAGTATTAAGTAAAGACAAAGCTGAAATATTAAAAGCTTGGGATAAGATTTCTGAAGCTTGTGAAACTGGTGAACCACTTCAAGGCACAGTAATTGCCAAAGTAAAAGGTGGATTGTCTGTGGATATTGGAGTTAAAGCTTTCTTACCTGGTTCACAAATTGATTTAAGACCATCTCGTTATCTTGATAAATACATTGGTAAGACGATGGAATTTAAAGTTATTAAATTCAACAAGAAACGTGGAAATATTGTTCTTTCTCGAAGAGCAATCTTGCAAGAAGAAAGAAGCAAAATGAGAGGAGAAATTCTTTCTCAAATTGAAGAAGGCATGATCGTAAAAGGTATCGTTAAAAATATTACCGATTACGGCGCATTTATTGACTTGGGTGGAATTGATGGACTTCTTCACATTACTGATATGTCATGGGGAAGAGTCAAGCATCCAAACAGTTTACTCAATGTAGGGGATGAAATTGAAGTCAAGATTTTGAAATTTGATACTGATAAAGAGAGAGTTTCTCTTGGTCTAAAACAAGTTCAACCTAATCCATGGGAAGAAGCAAAGAATAACTACGTTATCGGAACTAAAGTTTCTGGTGAAGTTGTTTCTGTAAAAGATTACGGTGTATTTGTTGAACTAGATGACGGAATTGAAGGTCTTATTCATGTGAGTGAAATGAGCTGGACAAATAAAAATAAAGCTCCACACAAAACTTTTAATCCAGGTGAGAGAATTGAAGCACAGGTGCTTGATGTCGATACGGAAAACAAGAGAATTTCTCTTGGTATCAAACAACTTATGCCAAACCCATGGGATGATTTGGTCACTAAATACAAAGCCGGCCAAAAAGTTAAAGGAAAAGTTAAGTCTATTGTGGAATTCGGCGTTTTCGTTGACGTTGGCGAAGAGCTAGACGCTCTTGTGCATGTATCAGATATTTCTTGGACCAAAAAGAATGTTAACTTGAATGATGAGTTTGTACTTGGAAAAGAAATCGATGCGATGGTTCTTTCAGTGGATAAAGAAAATCAAAAATTCTGTCTTGGTATTAAACAGATGGTTGAAGATCCATGGAAGAAAATTGAAGAGCGAATTCCTGTCGGTACAGTGGTTGAAGCTGAAGTGGTTAGAGTCACTGATTTCGGTGGATTTGTGGAACTTGAAACCGGTATCGAAGGTCTTATTCATATAAGCGAACTTTCCGAAGAGAGAGTGGA
>Ga0208958_1002826_pt1 | contig 14275 bp, 16 predicted proteins | sample RifOxyB1_FD_184032 | JGI IMG/M metagenome (GOLD analysis project Ga0208958, IMG submission 184032) | Soil microbial communities from Rifle, Colorado - Rifle Oxygen_injection B1 (SPAdes) | ecosystem: Environmental > Terrestrial > Deep subsurface > Rock core/Sediment | place: Rifle, Colorado... | reverse complement strand
AAGTCACGGCATACAAAATAAAATTGCAAAATTCAGCTAATGTTATTTACGACACCGGCCTCCCAAGTGTCGCATTTGAATCAGGACCGGGCGGAAGTTGGGATTTTATTCCTGGCACCTACTCTATTGTTCGTTGATTCCAGTAGGTGTCTCGAACCTGCTATCATTCTAGTATGCTCATTGTTGCAAATTGGAAAGCATATATTGAGGACTTCGAGAAAGCGAAAAAACTTTTTGCCATAAGCAAAAAACTTATGCGGACGATTGACTGCAACATCGTACTCGCGCCACCTGCGCCCTTGCTCGGCGCGCTCGCGTTCCGAAACAAGTCAAAAATCGCCTTCGCGGCGCAAGATGTTTCAGCAACGACTGGTGGCGCGGAAACCGGCGAAGCGACCGTTCAGGCGTTCGCAACCGTCGGTGCAACCTATGCAATCATAGGACATTCCGAACGCCGCGCAGTGGGCGATACTGATGCGATTGTCGCCAAGAAGCTCGCACACGCATTAACGCAAGGGCTTACTCCTATATTATGCATCGGCGAGAGCGAACACGATGATGAAGGGCGGTATCTTGCAGTTGTGCGCGAAGAATTAACTCGCGCAATTGAACCGCTCGCACCAAAGGAACGCACAGAAATCATCATAGCGTATGAACCTCTTTGGGCGATAGGGAAGAATGCTTCGGCTGCGATTAAGACGAATGATCTTACTGAAATGGTGCTCTATATTCGTAAAATACTCGCGGAACTTCTGCCTGGGAAAAGTTCCGCGCATTCTCTGGTGCTCTATGGTGGTTCAGTTGAATCAGGAAATATCCGCGCACTTGCTGCCACTTCAGGCGTTGATGGTTTCCTAGTCGGACACGAATCAGTCGACCCGCATGCCTTCACCCAGCTCGTAAAGCAACTCGACCAGCACCAAATCAGATTTGATGCTGGTCGAGCATAATATGCGAAGTATTCGCGACATAAAATTATTTGAAAGCATTCCTATACTGGTGCGCGCGACGCTCAATGTACCCACTAAGAATGGGGAAGTGACAAATGATTATCGCCTGCGGCGGGCGCTGCCGACGATTCGATTTCTTTCTGAACGAGGTGCAAAAGTTATACTCATCAGCCACATCGGAGAGAAGGGAACTGAAACACTCGCGCCAATCGCCACGAGATTAGGAAAACTTATTTCCGGCGTTTCATTTTTCAGAGAGACAGTTGGTGCTGGCGCGCGATCCGCGATTCGCGAGCTTGCACCCGGACAAATTCTCGTTCTAGAAAATCTGCGCCGTAATGCAGGCGAGCAGACAAACGATCGTGCGTTCGCGCGCGAGCTTGCCGCACTGGGCGACATATTTGTTCAAGACAGTTTCGATACCTGTCACCGAGTACACGCTTCCATAGTCGGTGTTCCAGAAATTCTACCCAGCTATGCAGGATTTCTTCTCGAAGATGAAGTGCGAGAATTATCGTACGCGCTCACGCCAAAGCATCCTTCGCTCGCCGTTATTGGCGGAATGAAATTCTCGACAAAAGAGGCAGTACTGACGCGATTACTCGCTATTTACGATAAGGTTTTTATTGGCGGAGCGCTCGCGAACAGTTTCTTGAAAGCGTCAGGAAAGGAAGTGGGCAAGTCGCTTGTTTCGACTACCGATGAAAACACGCTTAAAAAGTTCATTGCCAACCCGAAACTCGTTCTGCCGATTGATTCTGTCGTCAAAAATGAAAGTATTTTCGACCACGGCCTCGGCACGATGGCGCTTCTAGCCGATCTCGCGCAAAAAGCGAAGACGATTCTCTGGAACGGTCCTTTAGGGAAGTATGAAGATGGATTTAGAGGAGCGACAAACGCATTTGCGCGCGCCACAGCCGATTCAGGCGCGCACTCAATAGTCGGCGGCGGCGACACTGTCGCTTCCATCGAAGGTCTCGGACTTCTCTCGCGATTCTCGTTCGTCTCCACCGGCGGCGGCGCGATGCTCGATTTCCTCGCTCGCGGCACCCTCCCGGGTATTGAAGCGCTCAACTAGGCAAACGGCTCATTTCCTGCCATTTGAGCCGTTTGGCTTCTGAAATGAGCCATTACGCTAGGTTCGCGCGGATTTTGGCGGCGATTTCGGCAGCAACACCGGCAAGATAATTTTTTTGCGGCCAGTTGGAGAACTCCTCGCGAGACAGACGCGGAATGATGTGGAAATGGAGATGTGGAACAAGCTGTCCGGCGGCTTCTCCGTGATTTGAATTAATGTGTACGCCATGCGCGCCGACCGCATCGCGCACGGCGGGCGCAATCTTCCGCACGGTACGCATCACCGCTTCAAGATCCTTCTCTTCTACATCGAAGATATTCTCTGCTAACTTTTTGGGCATCACCAGGGTATGGCCTGGAGTAGTGGGTTTCACATCCAAAAAAGCGAGCGTGTCAGCATCTTCATACACAATTTCGGCTGGGATTTCGCGACGAACGATTTTCATAAAAATAGTGTCCTCCATCGCATCAGTATACAATGCCTCTCATGTTCCCGCTCCACGAGCCACTCGATGATATTTTACGAGAAGAGCTCGCTCAATATGACGACCTCACCGCGGCGCTTCTTGCGCGCCGCGGAATACAAACAAAAGAAGACGCCGAAAAATTTCTTAATCCTTCGTATGATGAGCATTTACATAATCCGCTACTGATGACTGATATGCAGAAAGCTGCGGAGCGGCTCAGTACCGCGATTCTTTCAGGAGAAAGAATCGCGGTGTGGAGCGACTATGACTGCGACGGCATCCCTGGAGCGGTCATTCTGCACGATTTCTTGAAGAAAACCGGTGCGAATTTTGAAAATTATATTCCGCACCGGCACGATGAAGGATACGGAATGAATGTGAATGGTATTGAAGGACTTGCGAAAGGCGGGACAAAACTTATTGTCACGGTTGACTCTGGCATCACCGACCTCGAACCGATTGCTCGAGCGAAAGAATTAGGAATGGAAGTGATTATTACTGACCATCATATGCCTGCCCAATCGGGTTTGCCCGATGCTTATGCAGTAGTAAATACGAATGCACGCGCCGATGAGAATTATCCATTTCATGAGCTTTGCGGCGCGGGTGTCGCGTGGAAACTGGTATGCGCCACGCTGTCTCGACTTCGCTCGACACAAGTCGCCAGAGGTGAGGAACCTGTGCCGGTAGGCTGGGAGAAATGGCTCTTGGATATGGTTGGGCTCGCGACTATCGCTGATATGGTCCCGCTCATCGGAGAAAATCGCGTCCTCGCGAAATTCGGTCTTCTCGTACTGCGTAAGTCGCCACGCATCGGACTCAAGAAATTGCTCCGAGGTATAAGAGTCGACCAGCGCGCGCTCACTGAAGATGATATCGGATTTATGATTGCTCCACGAGTGAACGCGGCGAGCCGAATGGGTGACGCGCGCGAAGCATTTACTCTCTTCACCACTGCCGACGAGAATGAAGCTGATGCGCTCGCGAAGAAATTGGAAAGCGCAAATCGAAAAAGAAAGGCGGAAGCCGGCGCGCTCACGCGCGCCGTGCACACCAGGATTAAGGAGCGCAGCGAAATGCGCGAAGTCATCGCGCTTGGCGACCCAGAGTGGCGTCCGTCGCTCCTCGGCCTCGTCGCTGGCGGTATTGCTGACGAATATGAACGGCCCGTATTTCTCTGGGGGAGGGAGGGGAACGGAAGTATTAAAGGATCAGTGCGGAGCGGAGGAGGAGTACACGCGCTTGAACTTATGCAGGCAACAGAAAAAACTTTTGTTGAATGCGGCGGGCACGCTGCGGCTGGCGGTTTTACCGTCAGAGATGATGCGATATTTTTTCTTGAAGACAAATTAGTTGAAGCATATGCGCGCCTGAATGAAAAAAATGAACTAGTTGATTCACTCGAGATGCATGCCGATGCTGAAGTGCAGCCCGAAGAATTACATACGGCGTTTCTCACGAAGATAGAAAAGCTTGCTCCCTTCGGCCAACAAAATCCGAAGCCCGTTTTTTTATTGCGGAAAATTATCGTGCAAAACATTTCGCACTTCGGGAAAAGTGAAGAACATCTGAAATTAAAAATAAGCTCTGAAGAAAAACCAAATCAATCGATTGATGCGGTCTCGTTCTTCGCGAAAGGAACACTCGCACGCGCGGCGAGCGCGTGTACAGAAAGATGCCGAGCTGATATTCTCGCGCATCTCGAACGCGATACCTTCTCTCGATGGAATCCCATCCGCCTGCGACTTTTGGATATTCGCTTGGTATAGTAGGCGTTATGCATTTCACCATTCATGCCGATGGCGGGTCGCGCGGGAATCCGGGACCAAGTGGCGCAGGCGCGATGATTCGCGATGCGCTCGGTAATTCGGTCGCGAGCGTTTCGCAATTTCTCGGGACGCACACCAACAATTTCGCCGAGTACGAAGCGGTGATTCTTGCTTTTGAAACATTGAAAAAACTCGTTCCAGAAAATAAACGAGACAAAACAGAAGTGGTTGTAAAAATGGACAGCGAACTCGTGGTGAAACAAATGCGTGGGGAATATAAAGTGAAAAACCTAACACTAAAAGAACAGCATGCACGATTGAAAAAAATCATTGCACCATTTGGCACGGTCTCATTCATTCATGTTCCACGCGAGCAAAACTCTGACGCTGACGCCCTCGCCAACGCCGCGATGGATAGAAGCGTGGTATAATGCGCCTATGGTAAAAAACTCTAAAAAGACGGCGGCGATAAAAACTCAATACGGATTATTTACTGCCGTATTTGAACCAGAAACCGATATGGGTGGCTATGTAGTGACCGCGCCAAAAGTACAGGGAGCGGTTTCGTGGGGAAAGAATCTCGCGCAGGCGAAAAAAATGATTGCGGAATGTATTGAGGGCGCCATCGAAGCGCGTATTATTTCAGAAGCCGTAAAAGAAGGAAATGTCCGTTTCACCGCTGGCGCGAAACGCATTCCGTCTTTTGCATGAGCATTATACCGATACTCTCGGCGCGTCTGGTAATACGCAAGTTGAATAGAACAGGGTTCTCCTATTTGAAATCGCACGGAAGTCATCAGTATTACATTCATCCGATAACGAAGCGTATGACTTCAATTCCAGTTCACGGAGGAAATGCCATCGGTCGGAAATTACTGAAAGAAATTATTGATCAAGCAGGAATCACTATCGAACAATTTTTGAAGCTTTAAGTACTGCCGGACAGTATTGAGAAGATGTTTTTTGTTACGATACATTTATGAACATCCTCATCGCCATTGTTTCAGGATTTGCGAGCGGGGTGTTTCTCCGCTCGGTTTTTAATTTCGGTTGGCCGGTGATTGTTTTTATTTTTATTCTCGCGGCGCTTCTGAGCGCCGCTGTATTTCTGAAATCGCGCCGAGTGTATTCGCTTGGCGCGATTTTTCTTCTTCTCACTGCATTCGGAATGCTGCGCACGACATTCATTGACTCATCATTACCCGATGCATTTTTGCGCGATGTGAAGCATCGCGTTTCATATGACGGTATTGTGGTGAGCGATCCTGATGTGCGCGACGCGAATCAGCGCGTCCAAATTCGCGTCACGAGTGGCGGTTCAACCGCCACAATGTTAGCAGTAGCGCCGCGTTCTCCGAGCGTCGCGGTCGGCGACCGCGTGCGCGTGTCGGGCACGCTAGCAATTCCTGAAGCATTTGCCGACGACAATGGCCGCATCTTTCGCTATGACAAATATCTCGAGCGCGATGGCGTACGCTTTATGCTCAACTTCGCGTATCTGCGTGTCGAACAAGAAGCTCCTTGGTATTCGATTCCATCCGCGCTCGCGCGCGTGAAGCATTCGTTTCTAAATGGGCTACAAGCGACACTACCAGAGCCATATGCATCGCTCGCGGGCGGAGTGGTGATAGGAGGGAAGTCCGGTCTCGGAAATGATTTAAAAGATGCATTCATCCGCTCCGGTCTCGTCCAGATTATAGTGCTCTCCGGCTACAATGTGATGATTGTCGCCGAATGGATTATGGCGGCGCTCGCGCATACCAAGCTCCCGAAACGATGGGGCGCCGTGGCGGGAGCACTCGCTGTTCTTATTTTCGTCGGCATCGCGGGAGCATCGGCGACTGCGTTGCGCGCGATGCTTATGGCGTTTATCGCGCTCTTCGCCCGCGCGACTGGTCGTTCCTACGCCGCCAGTCGCGCGCTTCTGGTCGTCGTGTTTCTTATGATTCTTTGGAATCCGCTCTATCTTGTCTTTGATCCCGGATTCGGTCTCTCGGTCGCCGCCACGGCAGGACTTATCTGGCTTGCGCCGCGCATAGAAAAAATCTGGGACATCGTAAGTCCCTCATCATATGGGGGACTTACGATGTCCAAACATGGATTCTGGAAGAATGCGGTCGCGACAACACTCGCAGCACAAATTGCGGTTCTTCCTCTTCTTCTCTATGACACCGGCAATCTCTCGCTCGTTTCGATACCGGCGAACCTCCTCACGATGCCGATGGTTCCGCTCGCGATGGGCTTCTCCGCGCTCGCAGGATTCGCAGGAATACTTTTCAATTCTTTTGCTCCATTTCTCGGCACTATACTCGCATTTCCGGCATATCTCGCAAACGCTTTTTTAATTTTCGTCGCAGAAAAATCTGCTGCGCTGCCTTTTGCAGCCTTTACTCTTCCGCTCTTTCCATTTTGGCTTGTACTCGTCGCATATGCGATGCTTATTTACATTGTTTCTTCAAATAAAATTCCGGTGCAAAATACCTCTGCCATTTCTTCGTCATGAAAAATTTTTACCTCATTTTATTTTTCATACTTATTGCCGGAAATATTTTTATCTATCAAACGATATTTGCTCCACGAATATTAGAAATATCGCTACTCGAAGTAGGGAAGGGATGTGCAACGCTCGTGCGAACGCCGAATGGTAAAACGCTCCTTATTGATACCGGACCGGATGCTTCTATTTTGCGAGCGCTCGGCGCGGCGCTGCCATTCTGGCAGCGCCGCATTGACGCAGTCGCGCTTACAAACAACAAATCCGCTTCGGTTGTAGGACTGCAGGATGTCAAAAATCGCTACGATGTCCCGACTATTCTGCATTTCGGCACTGTCACTACTCCTTATGGCGCGCGCCTCGCGCTTGATTCAGTACAAATTTCTATTCTCTACGCCAGCACACTCACTATTTATTACGGCTCTGCTTCTATATCTATCTCCTCTTCAACACCCAAAGGCGTCTACATTTCAAATGGGAAAACAGTGACAAAACCTAAATAGCCCCGGCTTTCGTGAGTGCGGCGAAGGCGCCATTCTTCTTGATGGTCTTGAGCCCTTTTACTGAAACATCCACCATAACGGTCTTCTTGAGTTCAGGGACATAAATACGGCGTTTTTGGAGATTTGCCTTTCTGCGAACCTTTCCGGTCGGGTTAAATTGTGTCGCGCGGACACGATTTGAGTACCGACCGCCGATTTGCGTGCTTTTACCCGTAATATCGCAGGTGCGTGCCATAGTGAGCGCATGGTAGCATAGGATACGACGCGCGCAAATATGGCCATCACCCTTACCCTTATTATTCTTATCCTTTCCGTCATCGCACATGAGGTGGCGCATGGCTATGCCGCCAACTCGCTCGGCGACCCGACCGCGCGCCTCGCCGGCCGTCTTACTCTGAATCCGCTCCCGCACATCGATCTGATGGGCTCGATTTTCATTCCGGCGCTGCTCGTCTTTACTCAATCTCCGATTCTATTCGGCTGGGCGAAACCAGTCCCGTATAACCCATACAATCTGAAGAATCCGCGCTGGGACGAGACGCTTGTCGCAATCGCAGGAAGCGCGACAAATATTCTTCTCGCCATCATTTTCGGACTTATCGTGCGTTTTGGCTCGATTCCGCTCGCCACAGGCGGCCCAATGCTTGATGCAACGATGTTATCGCTTGCGGCTACTATTGCATTCGTTAATCTCTTTCTTGGTCTCTTTAATCTCATTCCATTCCCTCCGCTTGATGGATTTACCGCTCTGCGCTCTGCGCTTCCGTGGCGCGCTTCTGCTGTTTTCGCGCGCATTGAACAACAAATTCGCGGAGCAGGGATGTTCTCTCTTGTCTTTTTCCTCATTATCTTTTCGTACATCTTCGCTGGTCCATTTTATACTCTCGTCCTCTGGCTTCTTGGACTCATCACAGGCAGTTAAATGATAGACATTTCCAAATAAATAGTGTACTCTTTTCTATAGAAGTTTTAAAAGAGAGGAGGAGAGTATGCCGAAGTATTGCGGTTGCGGCAGAAAAATAAGAGTCAGGAATTGTTTTCACAAGTCAAATCAGTGTCACCAAAGGGTATGGGGCAATACCCCGGACAAAAATCATGACCTTTGCGACAGATGCTGGAGAAAGGCGCTGCAGAGAATTTATCTGCAGAGAATGTTGGCACAAAGCCCTTGAGAACAACTTCTTAGGGGCTTTTTCATTTTTATAATTTGCTATACTGAGAAAGATGGAATACCAAGTTCCGCAATTTATTGATGTTGAAAACAAGATTATAGGGCCTTTGACCTTGAAGCAGTTTATTTATGTCGCCGGCGCCGGAGGGCTCTGCGTAGTCTTTTTTGTCTATCTGAATATGGTCATCGCGCTCCTGCTCTCGGCGCTGGTGGCAGCGTTCGCAGCGGCGCTCGCGTTCTATAAAGTGAATAACAAACCATTCATCTCGATGCTCGAAGCAGGATTCAACTATTATACCGGCGCAAAGTTCTTCCTCTGGAAGCATAAAGAGCCGAACAAAAATGAGAGGAGCGCCGCGGCCGCCGCAGAGGCGGCCGCGGAGGCGAGCCAGCGCATTCCGAAAGGCACTCCGAAATTAACACGCGGAAAACTTTCAGAACTTGCATGGTCTCTCGATGTTAAGAGCTCGCCATCTGGAGGGCAGAGTAAAGAATAATATGCCGACTGCACACCTATCAGGAGCAACGCAACAGTTCGTTCCAGTAAAAGAGATACGGAACGGTGTCGTCGTTCTTAAAGATGGCGGATATCGTGGCATACTTATCTGTTCATCAATCAACTTCGGGCTTAAATCGACTGACGAACAGCACGCGATTATTCTTGGCTTTCAGAATTTCCTCAACACGCTTGATTTCTCGATTCAGATAGTTGTGAACTCGCGCAAAATGGATTTGCGTCCCTACCTCGCCCTCCTTGAAGAAAAGGCGCCGGATCAGAAAATCGAGCTTATGCGAATCCAATTGCGCGAATATATTGAATTCGTACGATCATTCGCCGACCAAGCAAACATTATGACAAAATCATTCTATATTGTTGTGCCTTATTCTTCCAATGTGTCTGCCGCCAATGCGATAAGTTTCTTGCGGCGCGAAAGCACGGCGGTAAAAAGCGCTTCTGCAGATACCTCTTTTGAAGAAGATCGATTACAACTTGAACAGCGACTCTCGCTAGTTGTCGGCGGTCTCGCCAATACCGGCGTGCGTGCGATTCCGCTTGGTACCGAGGAATTGATCGAACTCTTTTATCGTTCATTCAATCCTGGCGAGCTTGAGAACCCAATTCGACTCGATGTATGAAATCTAAATATTTAAACTTTTAAATCTTTCTATGGCACTTCTTGACTTTCTTAATCGTAAAAATAAGGACTCGGAGAATCCGATGATAGTGCCGGTTCTCCCGAAAGATATCTACAAACAGGGTTCGCTTGATCTTGTTGATACCATCGCTCCGACTGCGCTCAAGATTAGTTCGCGCGAAATTGAGCTCGGAGAAAAGTTTGTCCGCGCCTTTTATACCATCTCGTATCCGCGATTCCTTTCTGACGGATGGTTCTCGCCCGTTATTAATCTCGATAAAGTGCTTGATGCTTCCATATTTATCCATCCAATAGAAACCGAACAGGCCTTGCGCGGTTTCCAGAGAAAAGTCGCCGAGGTTCAGAGCCAGATTAGCGAGCGAGAATCAAAAGGGCTCGTACGCGACCCATTGCTCGATACTGCATATCAAGATCTTGAGTCGCTCCGCAATAATCTCCAACAGGCGCAGGAGAAACTTTTCGATGTCGGCCTCTATCTCGCGCTCTATGGCGATTCAAAAGAAGACATCGATAAAACCGAGGGCGATATCCGCGGTATTCTCGATGCGAAGCTTGTTTATACCAAACCAGCACTCTTTCAGCAGGAACAAGGATTCCGTTCTTGTCTCCCGCTCGGCACGGACGAACTTCTAGTGAATTCAAAATTGAATTCTTCGCCACTCTCTTCGTTCTTTCCTTTTGTCTCGTTCGACTTAACAAGCGATAGAGGAATCTTGTATGGGATAAACAGACATAATTCGTCTCTTATCCTTTTTGATCGCTTCTCTCTTGAGAATTATAATTCTGTTGTTTTCGCGAAGTCCGGCTCCGGCAAAAGTTATGCGACGAAGCTTGAGGTGCTTCGCTCCCTTATGTTCGGTATTGATGTCATCGTTATCGACCCAGAACGCGAATATGATCAGCTCGCCGAAGCGACGGGCGGACGCGTTTTCCACATCTCGCTTTCATCCGAACACCACATCAACCCGTTTGATCTCCCTCCAGTAAAAGAAGATGAAGATCCAAAAGACATTTTGCGGTCTAACATCATCGCGCTCGTCGGCCTCTTCCGTATTATGTTGAGCGGTCTCTCTCCTGAAGAAGATGCCATTGTTGACCGCGCGATTAGTGAGACCTATGCGCTGAAGGATATCACCGGCGATGCTGATTTCACCGGCGCCGAACCGCCGCTCCTTTCTGACTTTGAACAGGTGCTTTCTGGCATGGAAGGAAGCGAGTCGCTAGTTAAACGCCTTTCAAAATATACGCACGGTTCATGGGCCGGATTCCTCGATCAGCCGACCAATATCGATATGACTCAGCAATTCGAGGTCTTCTCGGTGCGCGATATGGAGGACGAATTGAAGCCAGTAGCGATGTATATCATCACTCACTACATCTGGAACGCAATACGCCACGAAATGAAAAAACGATTGCTTATTATCGACGAAGCGTGGTGGATGATGAAGAGCGAGGATACTGCTTCGTTCCTTTATTCTGTCGCAAAGCGCGGACGCAAATATTATCTTGGCGTCTGCACTATCACTCAAGATGTTGAGGACTTCCTAAAGAGTTCCTACGGTCGGCCTATTCTCGCCAACTCTTCGCTCCAATTGCTTCTGAAGCAGTCGCCGACAACTATTGATGTGCTGCAACAAACATTTAATCTTACTGACGAAGAAAAATATCTTCTTCTAGAAGCCGGAGTAGGGGAGGGACTTTTCTTCGCGGGCCTCAAACATGTCGCAATTAAAGTGGTCGCTTCCTATACCGAAGATCAAATTATTACTTCCGACCCTTCGCAGCTTCTCGCGATAAAAGAAGAGAAGGCACGGTATGCCGCCGAAAAGAAATAGCCCGCCGCGGCCAGCCCGCCGCGGCGTTGCAAATTCGCTCCGCCGCGGCGGACCGAGTGCTCCACCGCCACCCGTAATGACCGTACCGAAGGCCATGCCGGTTCTCGCGCTCGTCCTCGTCTTTTATGCACTCCGTTTCATCTTTGAGCAATTTTGGTTCTTCGGGCCAGCAATTGCCGCCGCGTACTGCACCGCCAAAGTAAGCGATACTGTTGGAACGGCGATAGGAGCAACTCTCTGCAGCGCTGGCGCTGGCGCTGTGGGCTATTTCGGTAGTGGGCCAATTGCGGCATTCGGCACTGTAATGGCAATGGCCGTTGGTTTCCTTGGTTCGCTCACCATCTGGCTCATAATTGCTCTCACCAATCATCGCATCCTTAAGGAAAGAAGTGGCGTTGTTAAGTTCGTTGCAAGTGGTGCAGTAAGCGAAATACCAATTATTGGTTCCTTGCCTGTGTTCGAAGTTACTATTTTGCTTATGTATCTATTTCAAATCGCAAAAGAGAAGATGGCTTTAAAAAAATGGAAGGCGGAACAAAAACAACTTCAGCTTCAAGAGCGTAATCAGAAAATCATAAAGTTTCAGCAGGAGCGCGCTACACAATTAGAGCAAGCCGAACAACAAGAAGTGGAAAATAACGAGATAAGCGAACAGAAACAAATTGAGCAACAAGAATCGGAAAATAAAGAAACAAACAAAGAAGAAGAAATCCCCGAAGATGTGCGCATGGCAGCATAATTGCCTCGCGCAGGCGCTATACTATAAGTATGCGTTCTGGACTTTTTATTTCGTTTGCTTTAATCCTGCTCATTCCTATCGCGGTTTCCGCACAGGATGCCATAGGCGACGCAGAGGCATTTAATGCTTCAGTAAACCCGCAATATCCAGCGCCCTATAGTCAAGCATCTCTTTCTCTCCTATCTTCCACACTCGATCTCAACAACGCCACTATGGCTGTTTCAGTCGCGGGAAAAGAAATATATCAGGGCAGCGTGCGGCCGATTGCTATCCAAATGGGCAAAGCGGGGAATGTAATAAGCGTGAAAGTAACCGTAACATCGGCTGGAGCAAGTTACAGCCAAACACTGTCTGTCCAGCCCCAAGATGTGGTCATCATCGCCGAGCCGATTTCATCATCGCCTCCTCTGTATCCTGGCAAATCCTTGGTACCGCTTGAAGGGGATGTGCGCGTGGTCGCGGTGGCAAATCTGCAAGGAGCGAAAGGACAGATAATTGATCCTGCCGCACTTTCATATTCTTGGACCGTGGACGAAACCCAGATCGCGAGTGCTTCAGGCATCGGCAAGCAGTCGATTATTGTTGCATCGCCGCTCCAGTATCGTTCGCGTTCGGTTTCGGTTGCGATTGTGAGCCAAGACGGAGGTCTTGTGGGCGGCTCATCACTCTCACTCACTGCTCTCGACCCGTCAGTACGCCTTTATAAGAACGATTCTCTGCTCGGCATCCTCTACGACCATGCGCTCTCTGGCTCGTATGCCATCAACAATGCAGAGGACACGCTCTACGCGGCGCCATTCTCTCTGCCGACGACGAACGGCATGCCCTTGCTCCAATGGTTTTTGAATGGTGCCTCAGCACAAACAGGCAATGCGATAACTCTGCGGCCGACTGGAAAAGGAGCGGGGACTGCTTCGCTTTCGCTTACTGCCTCTTCAGGCGGGTCAACGCTAGCGACTGAAAATCTATCGCTCTCCTTCGGCGCCGCGAAGAACGGCCTCGGCTTATTCGGCTTATGAAAAAAATACTCTTCTTGTCAGTTTTCTTTCTTTTCTTAGGTTTCGTTCCGTATGCTTTTGCCGAAGCCACCAAAGGATTCGTCGCACTCGCGCCTATTCCTGGTCTCACTGGACCTGGTGTCACTGATGTCGTGAACTCGACATCGCTCGCCAAATTTTTCAATAATCTCTATAAATATCTCATCGGCCTCGCCGCGGTGCTCGCCGTTATTCAGATTATCTGGGGTGGTGCTCGAATAGCGATGAATCAGGATAATGTCAGCATACTGATGGAAAATAAAGGAAAAATATATAATGCAATTCTCGGTCTCGTACTCGTTCTCTCGCCCGTGCTCGTCTTCTCCATCATCAACCCCAGCATTCTGAATCTCTCGCTGAATCTCGAACCGCTCAAAACGACAACGAGCTCAATTGCCGGCGATGGTAGTGGTACGCCATCAACTACGCTTGGTTGTACCGAAGCACCAGGACCTTCAGATGGAACTTTGTATGCAACTTGTACTTTCAAGAAAGACGCGGAAACTTATGTAAGCGATCATTGTCCTTCAAGTAAAACTGATGTTAAAGGGGCGGTAATTTCTGGAGGACCTCCATTTCATGCTTGGTGTAGTCCGATTGTAACGGTAAATGTTATTCAAGTAAAAAATTACAATAGTACATTGAAACTTACCACCTATACCGACAAAGGATATTTTGACGGCAATAATACTTTTGCAAATGCCTGCACAGGTGATTGGTTCTTGGTGCGAGCAGGTGGTGCTTCCGATTCAATACCTGAAGGAACGAAAGTCGATTGTCCAACAGATTCATCAGCTACAAAAATTTTGGAAGATAACAAATCATTATATCCTTATTGCGCGACAGTGCCTATGTATTGCAAACACAAATAGAATATGCGCCGAACACTTATTATCGTTCTCATTGCACTTGTCCTCATCGGGATTGGAGTATTTGTGTATTTTTATTTCTTCGCCAATAAAGCCGGCGTTACGGTCTCGCCAGGGAATTTACCTGTGGCAGGGCAGGGAACTGGTACCGGAGCCGGAGGTCTGGCGACAACCACCAACAGAGCGACGCTCGTCACTGCACGGCTC
>Ga0208958_1002821_pt1 | contig 14293 bp, 19 predicted proteins | sample RifOxyB1_FD_184032 | JGI IMG/M metagenome (GOLD analysis project Ga0208958, IMG submission 184032) | Soil microbial communities from Rifle, Colorado - Rifle Oxygen_injection B1 (SPAdes) | ecosystem: Environmental > Terrestrial > Deep subsurface > Rock core/Sediment | place: Rifle, Colorado... | reverse complement strand
TTGGCGACCATTGCGGGCTCGTTTATCAATAAAAAAGCAGGGGACGCGCTTTACGAAAGGGTTGGCCCGTACTTTAACGCCACGGATCTTGCAAATCAAATTCCGGTAACCATGAAGGAAATATATTACGTTGACTGATAATAAACCTCTTGTTTCAGTAGCCTTCTTAATCTTTTATTGGATTTTCTGCGAAGCCAAGGGCTGACATGTTTATTCCATCCAGCTCCACCAGCTCGTTGTGCCCACTTATAGAACCGGACGTTTAGTATACTCATATTCTTAGTATTATAGCAGTGTTTAAGTGTGAATGTTGGGGATTTAGAGGGCCCCACCCTGGAAGTTCGGGCAATTGGCTTTGTACCAACTCATCGCTGCCTCGGAGCACTCCGGCTTGGGTTCCGGCCCGGGCATACAATCCACCCAGCCGTTTTCCGGACAGACAAATGTTGTCTGTTGATTAACAAATGAGAATGTAGAGAGGATTTGGCTCAGACGTGAAAAATCAGCAATGTTTGATCTGATATGGACGCCATTTGTGCTGTCCGGTGACATTAAATAGATTTGATTCCACTCGCCGTTGGTATAACAGGCTTGAATTTTTTTGTCGCCGACAGTCACAAATCGCTGATTCTGCGGATCGCATGCTCCGCCAAATCCTGTACCGCATGTGATTTCCAGAAACTCCGCGTTCTGCGTAAACGCATAGGTCGTATGATCTTCCGTTGTAGATTCGGAATATAGCCAATCGGCTGGATAGTCGATGGTAAATTTTGTTTTTGGATTGGATGGGCCACAATTTTCAAATTCTTTTGGAGGAAAGTTACCCAGTGTTGGTGTTGGCGTCGGAATAGGTTTGGATAGCTCGGTAATTTGTTTGGTAAGCTGCATGTTTTGGTAGGCAAAAAATGCGGCGCTGACAAGTAATAACAGTGTGAGCATGGAAAGAACAAGCGTGAGCACAGGAAATCGTTTTGGTGAGGGTTGGGAAACTTGGGGAGATGGAGGCTGCATTAACGTGTCCATGCGAGTATTACTGACATGCCATCATAGTGCACGCGATTTGGCCGATTTCACAACTACAACTGTTGCATTCGTCGGGAAATGACTCGCCGGATGCGTAGGTTTTGCCTTTATATGTGCATGACTGTAATTGTTCTGTAAAGGCAAAGGTGGAGAGAATTTGATCGATATACGTTCTATATGTGCTGGGAGATTGCGTTTGTGTTGGCCATTTGATAAGCCAAATATTATTTTCATCTGTAAAAACAAATGTAGTTATTGATTCAAACTCACTAATATCAAATTGTATTCCCCGGAGCATTCCGTAGGTTTTTTGCTCTTTGGTGAGCGGTGGTAATGGTTCCATGGAGGACTTCATATAAGCATCTTCTGTGGATTGAAAATAATCATCTTCGGAGTTTATGAGTGTTTCCGCAAGAGAAGTTCCCTTCGCTAGTCTTGTAAATTCAATCCAAAATCCCGTCCGACTATCCAAACCCGATTGATAGTCCGGGGCGGAGAGGAATGCACACGAGTGAAATGTCGGATTTATATCATCAAGAAAAGATTGTTTCCCACTCCATTCGTCCGGGTATTTGACAGAAAATCCGCAGGATGATGTGTACATGGACCAATCTGCTGTCGGATCCAAGGTTGTTGTCGGGACGGCGAGCTGTGTAGGTGTGGGAACAATTTGTAGAAACGGAATGCGGATATTGGAAAAGATTGTTGTTTTGTCCACTAGTATGCCTATACCAATGCCGAGGAAGAGCATAAGTATTCCAATCACAATACCCGGATTTTTTTTAGGCTGCGGCGGCGGAGCCGGTAGGGAAACAGGGGTTTGTGATGGCGGTTCGACCGGTTGCAAATCCATAGATGTATTGTAGCAGATTTATACCACGTCAATCCACCTGCCGGCTGCGGTTTTCACCTTTTTCCAAAATTCGTTTTGGCGCGGCAAACGGGTAACATCCTGGGTATTATGAAGCAATAATTTAATGCTTTCCTCAAGCCACAACTCTCCCTGAGAGCCTTTGAACAAGAGGAGGCTTCGGCGGGGGATATGCGCGAGTGCGTCATTGAGTTCGACAACAGAAGGAAACCAGCGGACGTCCGGTATGTGTTTCTCCGTAATCGGGAGAATAAACCGCTTTGTGAGCGGGCCTACAAGATACAGGGAATCGGCAACCGAAATAGTAGCGCGCGCGACCGCCTCATGCTCAATCTGTGATTCATTGCCGAGCTCCAGCATGTCCGCAAGGACGACGACAGCGTGTCTTTTTGATTCTTTCTTAAGTTTTTCCGTTAATTGTAAAAATGAAAGAACGGACTGGCGGGACGCATTGTATGACGAATCGATAATGACCGACCCGTGTTTGCCCGCAAACAACCCTTCACGGCCGCGCGGGGGGACAAAGCTTTTTTCCAACAGCTCTTTGGCAGTATCCATCGGGATATTGAGCGTACGCGCAGTCAAGAGTGCCGGCGCAAACACATAAGCAAGATCTTCCGGAAACGCGTAACCCTTAAATTGGATTTCTACGGGCGTGTCTCCGATTACGTAGGAGAATGTCGTTTTATGGATATCTACCGTATACCCGGTTATGCGGATATCAGCGCCCGGCGCCCTGCCGAAGGTAAGAGCCTTTGATACATGTGCCGCGTTCAAAAATGCATTATCCCCGTTAATAATCCTGTGCTCTGCATGGCGGAGCATTTTTGCATCTTCACGGGTTATTGCTTCCACAAGTGTTTGCAGCCGCTCCTTGTCTGATAATGGCTCCGGGCCGAGTATCTTTTCAAACTGCATGGTGTGGGCCGCGGATTCCTCGGTAATTACGCCGATATGGGGCTGCACAATGGAAAGTAAATACTCCATGTTTTTGGGCGGATAGGGGTCATCAATACCCATCTCTACAATGATGTAGCGCATGCGCTTGAGAAATCCGATCCGCAGTGGCGCCAGAATCATCATCCGGGCCCAGTCAAGCGGGGAGTAGGTGTGCGGAAAAAGCCCGACGAGCCCCAAGGGGACGCCGGTTTCTGAATTACCGGCAACCATGTGGGTGGGGGCGATATCCTTGAGGATTGCATAGATGGCCTCGCGGGTTGAGGTTTTGCCGACCGAACCGGCAACACCGATGATGGTTGCGTGGGATTGCCCAAGTGCAAGATGCGCAACCGTGCGCAGATACCGGAGTGTAATCGGGACAAGAAATGACTTGATGCGTTTCATGCTTACTTTTCCAGTCTATCAATAAGCTTGGTGAGTTGGTAGGTAACGGTGACGGCAACGACCGTAATAACGGCTGCATAGATGGCAAGGGAAATAAGGCCGCTGCCGCTTGGCAGATACGGCTTAATGCGTGTCGTGACAAACTCCTGGATGACGCTGTTCCAGGCAAGTGCGGCAACCAGTCCGAAGCCGCTGGCTGTGAATGTGAGCATTTGCTTAAGGATTAGCAGGTGCAAACGCTTTCGCGGTTGATTTTCTTGGGCCATGCGGTTATTATACAGGAAATCAATACCCTCCGGGTATACCAGAGACTATGTATACGCCCAACTTTGCTATTTCCAATAAAATCCTCAAACACATCGGGATTATTGAGTCGGCCCGCGAGGTCATTGAGAACGCGCCGCTTGTGCCTGCATGGGAAGCAAAATTCCGCGAAGACGCGCTGGTGCGCACGGTTCACCACGGGACGCATATTGAAGGGAACGAGCTCAATTACTCCGAGGCGGAGAAGGTGCTCGCTGGAGCTAAGATTGTGGGCCGCGAACGGGATATACAGGAAGTACTCAATTACCGCCAAGTGCTCAGATTTATCGAAGAATACGACAACAACGAAATTACCATTGATGCCCTGAAACACATCCACACCCTTACGGTAAACCGGATACTGCCGGACGATGTAGTAGGGGAGTTTCGCAGAACCCAGGTGGTTGTGAAAAACTCGGCTACCGGAGAAATCACTTTCCGCCCGCCGCCGGCTGTCGAAATTCCGTTTTTACTGGATACATTCCTGCGGTGGTTTAATGCAATGCGCCCGGAGGATATGCACAATGTTCTGAAATCAGGAATATTGCACTATGAACTGGTGCGCATCCATCCGTTTCTGGACGGCAACGGCAGGGTGGCCCGCGCAGCAACAACCCTCGCGCTGTTTAAGGAGGGCTACGACATCAAGCGGTTTTTTTCACTTGAGGAATACTATGACCGGGAGCCACTCGCGTACTACGAGTCTCTCCAGAGCGTCGCCAAACAAGGCGGGAATGTGACGGGGTGGCTTGAATATTTCACCGAAGGGCTGGCTATTGAACTGACTCGGATTAAGGAAAAAGTGAAGTCCCTTTCGACGGACCTTAAAATAAAAAAGTCGCTCGGGGGCCATCAGCTTGCATTGTCGGAGCGGCAGATTAAGATTGTTGAGTTTATCCAGGAAAACGGATTTCTGCAGAATAAAGCATTTTTTGAGCTGTTCCCCATGATTTCCGAGGACACGGTGCTGCGGGAAATTAAAGACCTGGTCGCCAAGGGGATTCTCAAAAAAGAAGGCTCCACCAAAGGAGTCAAATACGTCTTGATAACCGGTGGGGAGTAAGCGCTATAATGGATGTATGGACTTTTCCGAATCGGGGATAACGTATGCGTTTTTAGTCATTCCGTCGTTGATTTCCCTCGTTGTCGTCATCCAGGGGATAGAGAAGACAGTTAATCAAAAGCCGGATGGCCCGGTTGCTATCGGATTTGGCATATTCTTCATGTTACTCATAGTTGCTGCCTACTTTTTGTACATCAAATGACATTTTCTGAACTCGCGGAATATTTAGAGCGTCTTGAAAAAACGCCGTCCCGCAATACCATGACCGAAATTCTCGCCGGTCTGTTTTGTCATGTCAGGCCGCGGGAAATCGGTGAAATCTGCTACCTTTTGCAGGGCCGGACGGTTCCCCTGTACGAAGCAGTGGAGTTCGGGATCGCGGACAAGTTTATGATCCGCGCCATTGCGCAGGCCTACGGGGTATCTGAGGAAGATGTACATAAACAATTTAAGAAATTAGGCGACATGGGAAAAGCGGCGGAGGCAATGCATAAGGGCAAAGGCACGCTCACGGTTTCTGACGTATTTGCCAAGCTTGACACGCTGGCCCGGGTCGGAGGTGAGGGGTCGCAGGAGAAAAAAATCGGGCTTCTGGCGGATATTCTGTGCGGCGTGGACGCACGCTCCGCCCGCTATCTTGCGCGGATCCCGCTGGACAAACTGCGGCTCGGCTTTTCGGACATGACGATACTGGACGGGCTCTCATGGATGATTGCCGGCGACAAATCGCTCCGGCCGCGCCTGGAGGATGTATATAATTTGCGCCCGGATATCGGGTATCTGGCAACAACGGTGAAAAAAGACGGCATCGCAGGCTTGGCGCATGTGCACATTAAAGTCGGGGCGCCGATTCTGGCCTCGCTGTGTGCCCGGCTTCCGAATGCTGATGACATGATCAAAAAAATGGGCGAGGTAGCGGTAGAGCCAAAATACGACGGCGTGCGCTGCCAGATCCATTTCACCGAAGGCACAGTGAAAACATTTTCCAGAAATTTGGAAAATACGACTGGGATGTTTCCGGAGCTTGCCGGCATCGGGAAAGAACTTGCGGCTGACGAAGTGATTTTGGACAGCGAGGCAATCGGCTACGATGCAAAAAACGGTAAACTCATCCCGTTTCAGGAAACGGTGACCAGGAAGCGCAAACACGGCATCAGTGAATCCGCCAAATCAATCCCGTTAAAGTTTTTTGTATTTGATATTCTCTACAAAGACGGAAAAGAACTCCTGTCCATGCCCCTTTCGGAGCGTCGAAAGGTCCTTGAAGCCACAATGAAACACTCACACCACTTGATGCTTTCCCCGCAAATTGTGACGAGGAGCGCCGGCGGCATCCGGACGTATCACGACGAGCAGATTAAGAAGGGTCTGGAAGGGGCGGTCGTAAAAAAATGGAACAGTGTCTACGAACCGGGCCGCAAAGGCTTCCATTGGGTGAAGTTTAAGGAAGAAGAGGGCAAGATCGGTAAACTCACCGATACGATTGATGGGGTTGTCATGGGATATTACCGCGGGGAAGGGAAACGGACGGGATTCGGGATCGGTGCATTTTTAGTAGGTATCGCACGGGGCGATGCATTTGTTTCTGTGACTAAAATCGGCACCGGCGTATCGGATGAGCTCTGGAAAGAAATCAGGACGCGGCTTAATGATATTAAGGTAAGCGAGCAGCCTAAGCAATATAAAGATGTGGCAAAAATGCTCATTCCGGATGTGTGGGTGGCGCCAAAAATTGTAGTGGAGCTTGCCGGAGATGATCTGACCCGTTCTCCCAATCATGGTGCAGGCTACGCGGTGCGGTTCCCGCGCTTAGTTCGCATCCGCGACGATAAGTCCCCCCGCGAGGCTACAACCGTGGCTGAGCTCACCCGCATGTACAATAATCAAGGCTCTCGTGTATAATACGGGGGTTATGGTACCGCGCTATTCCATCGTTATTCCGACCCTCAACGAAGAAAAGTTTCTGCCGAAACTCCTCTCGTCCCTTGCGGCGCAAACCGCGAGGAATTTTGAGGTGGTCGTTGTGGACGGGTCAAGCCGCGATAAAACAGTTGCAGGGGCCCGCTCCTACGCCAAAAAGCTTCCGAAATTGCAGGTGATCGTGAGCCCGAAGGCGAGTCTGCCGCTTCAGCGAAATCTCGGCGCCCGTGCAACGGGCGGCGACTGGATTATCTTCATCGACGCCGACAGCGTGCTGTTGCCGTATTTTCTCGAGCGGTGTACGGCATATATCCAGTCGGAAAACCCCAAGTTGTTCACCACCTGGTTCCGGCCGGACAGCGAAAATCCCAAAGATGCGGTCTACACCCTGTTTGCCAATGTGTATCTGGAAGCCACGATTATTTTCAAAAAATGGCATGCTCCCGGGCCGCTGAGCCTTGTAAAGCGAAGCGCATATAATAAAGTAGGCGGATATGATGAGGCGCACGCCTTCCACGAAGATATCGATTTCGGCATCCGGCTTGCCAAGAAGGGAATTTATCTGAATATTCTCCGGGAATCACTCAACGTCTGGTCGCTCCGGCGGTTCCGCAAAGAGGGGACGATTAAGGTGCTCAATCAGTATGTCGTGGGTATGCTGCCGGTACTATTTTTGAATACGTCATTTAAGCATATGCCTGGGTACGTGATGGGTGGTCAGGAATACTGGAAAAAGAATAACCATAAAGCAAAATTAACCATCAGGAAATTTGAGCACAGCCTCAAAAAACTCCTCAGGGAAGTGTTTGAGTAAATTTTAGTTTTTCTTAATTGGATCGTATGGGCGCCTCAGGAGTGTAATAAGCTTTTTAAGTGTTCCTTTATCCATATCCATCATATATTTTTTGGTTCCGTCATTTCGTATCCATCCCCATTCAAACGGGCCTTCGGGTTCAGGTTTATTGGTTAGACAATATAATCCGACATTTTTTATATCATAGTCGTGAATGAGACGGCGTAATCTCGAAAACATGATGAGGACACCGAGCGCCTGCATCTTCCCGTGTTCCTCCTTGATGGCGCTACGTTCAAAGGGAATAAGGGTTGGTACCCCAATTTCTCCTATAGTAATTATTTTTCCTTCCCGCGCTAGCGGTCGGAGTTGTTGTAAAGTTTGTTCCAATAGATCCATATTGCCAAAAATTGTACGGAAGGCAAATAACGGAGGTGTTAATTTATTAAAATTTTCCCTGCTATTACGATTGGAAAACGCCTTGATGAAATACGGAAGGTTGGTAAGATATGTTGTAATCGTTTTCGCCGGTAAATGCCAGATGCCCGGATAATAATCGAGTGCGATTTCATCAAATTGGCCCAGTAGTGGTTGATGTTCGGCAATAAACTCTTTTGGGCGATGCAATATCTTAGGTAATGATTTTAATGGAATTTCCGTTACATTGAGGGTGGCAATAAGCGGTATTTCTTTATGAAAATAATGAAGCGATTTTGCTTTAAGAACACGAACACAGTCCGGTATAAGAGGTAAAAGTTCATCGGGCGTATATAAAGGTGAGTTAAGTTCATTAAATATTTGAATATTTGCAGGTATGACGGGTGGTTTATCCCCGGGAGCTAAAGCGGAAAATACATTATCTACATAATCTTCATACGCCCCGATAAATGCTGAATGATCTTTTTTAACTAGCTCCAATGCCCATTTTGGCGTATGCGTTAGCACAATGGTGGTACCGATACCTTCACGACTCGCAATTTCTGAAAGTTTTCGTGACCGCGCAAGATAGGAATAATCCGCATTGCCTTGATCTGGCTCTACGTTGTCCCACCTCCAATCAACACGCTGTTTATCAGCTCCTACCTCCTTAAATTCACGGCAAAGTTGAGAAAACGCGTCAGTGCCTTCGATCTCCAAGGGGGATGTCGATTCAAAAAATGTAATATGCTGGCTTATCGTAATTCCCACACGCGAATGTGATATTTCAGGTGATATGGGTAATTCCGTGAGCGCGCTCGCCTCGTTCATATTGTATTTGTATGATTATACTTGATAAAACTGCATACTGCCAAATTTAACGGCCCGCGTTATAATGATTTCAACTTATGCAGGTGATTGCCGATTTACAACTTCATTCAAAATATTCCCGCGCGGTGTCGCCCAACATGGTACTCCCTGAAATTGCGGCGTGGACCCGCCGAAAGGGGATGGGACTGGTGGCAACAGGCGACTGGACACACCCTTTGTGGTTCCGGGAGATCACGGCAAACCTTGAAGAGCTTGGCAACGGACTTTTAAAACTCAAAAACGCCGCGCCTGATGATCCACAGTTTTTACTGGCCACGGAAGTTTCCTGTATTTATACCCAGGGCGGGAAAGGCCGTCGGATCCATACCCTGATTTGGGTACCATCATTGGCGTCAGCCCAAAAAATCAACAAAGAGATGGCACGGCAGGGATGCAATTTGTTAAGTGACGGCAGGCCGATTATCGGGCTGACGTCTATACAGGTTGCCGAACTCGTACTGACCATTGAGCCCAAAGCGCTTATTATCCCGGCGCATGCCTGGACGCCGTGGTTTAGTGTATTTGGCTCCATGAGCGGATTTAACAGCCTTGAGGAGGCGTTCGGGCCGTATGCAAAACATGTGTACGCCGTGGAAACGGGGCTGTCCAGCAACCCCTCAATGAACTGGAGGATTAAGGAACTGGATAACCGGTCTATTTTGTCCTTTTCCGATGCGCATTCCGGGCCGAAGTTGGGGCGCGAATCAACGGCATTTGAACTGGAAAAACTGGACTATGATTCGATTTATCACGCAATAAAACAGGACGGGAAATCAAAGATTGCCTACACGATTGAGTTCTATCCGGAGGAGGGGAAGTACCACTGGTCCGGACACCGCGCATGTAACATCCGTTGGGGGCCCAAGGAGACGGAGAAAAACGGTACCGTCTGTCCGGTGTGCGGCAAACCGCTCACGCAGGGGGTTGAACAGCGCGTCGCGCAGCTTGCCGGAAGAAGCGAAGAGTCGCTAAAACTAAAAAGAAACGGCATGATGACCAAGAGCGCGGCGTTCCCGAACCGCCCGCCGTTTGTGATGCTTGTGCCCTTGCAGGAAATTATTTCCGAGTGTATCGGGTCGCCGGTTGCTTCCCCTAAAGTGCAAACACCGTACCGGCAACTTACCGATGTCCTCGGCGGGGAATTTTCAGTGCTTATGAGCGCACATCATGCAGATATCGCGCGCGTTGCGGGGGAGCGGGTGGCAACGGGAATTGATAAGGTGCGCAGTGGCGATATCGTGATTGATCCCGGGTACGACGGTGTGTTTGGCGTGGTAAAGCTCTGGCGCGAGGGAGAAGAAAAACCTTTAGTCGATGCATCACGTGAACAAATGTCGATTTTTAATGGTTGACGGGGGGCGCTGGCCACGCTATGGTGAATATAGAATGGGAGGTGATTAATCATGGCAGCAAAAGGAAACGAAAATTTACTCGCCGCGGCATCCTACTTATTAGGATTTGTCACAGGCGTCATCATTCTTTTGGTTGAAAAAGAAAGCAAGTTTGTCCGCTTTCACGCGATGCAATCCATCGTTTTGTTCGGCGGCATATTTATTCTCAATATCGCCCTTGGATTTATCCCAATACTCGGATGGCTGACAGGTTTACTCTTGTCTTTTGTTGCGTTTATCCTCTGGATCGTCCTTATGTGGAAAGCATTCCAGGGAGAAACGTACAAAGTCCCGTATGTGGGTGATATGGCGGAGAAACAGTTGGCGAAAATGAAGTAACCCCGCTTTAGCGGGACTGGCTGTGTTTACTGACAGAAAAGACGCCGGCATACGCCTGGCGACAAAACTTCAGGCATACCGCGGCGCGGCAGACCTTGTGATAGGTCTTGCGCGCGGCGGTATTGCTGTTGCAGCCCCCATTGCTGCATCCTTACATATTCCTTTTGATGCTCTTGCGGTGAAAAAAATCGGCAGTCCGGGGAATCCGGAACTGGCCACCGGCGCCCGCGTGAGCGCGGGGCAACGCCTGGATATCCGTGGTAAAACGATACTTCTTGTCGATGACGGGGCGGCAACCGGTCACTCGATGATGGCGGCAGTACAATATGTACGGATGCAGCACCCTAAAAAAGTAATTATTGCCTTGCCCGTCGCTCCGCCGGATGTAGCAGTGAAATTACGCACATTGGCCACGGATGTGGTTATTGACGAAACCCCCGCTGATTTTGGGGCGGTGGGGGAATTTTACCACCATTTTCCGCAGCTGACTGATGAAGAAGTGGTACAATTACTTTCATGAAACTAATCGTAGGACTCGGTAATCCCGGGGCAGAGTATGAAAGCACCCGCCATAATATCGGGTTTATGGTGGTTGATAAACTGGAGAAAGAGATGGCGCGCGGAACTCCACCCGCCTGGTCGAAAGATGACAGGAAAAACGTGCTGACGGTACGTTTCGGCGACACACTTTTGGTAAAACCGCAGACGTTTATGAATAAATCCGGATTTGCGGTGAAGGCTCTGGTCAATTTTTATAAACTGACACCTGCGAACGTATGGGTCATCCATGATGATATCGATTTACCTCTCGGAAAAATCAAAATCCGTGAAAAAGGCAGCAGTGCGGGTCACAACGGGGTCCAGTCCATCATCGGGGAACTGGGAAGTGACGAATTTGTGCGGTTCCGGTTGGGTATCGGACGCGCCGGAGAGGGCCGCGGGTCGGTCATTTCTTTTGTGCTGTCGCGCTTCCGCCAAAACGAAGCGGGTACGTTTAAACACCTGATTAAACACGGGACGGAAGCAGTGCAATTGGCAATCAACAAGGGTATTGCCGGCGCCATGAATCGGTTTAATTAACATGCAAAATATCGGTGATATCCTCAAAAAATTCAATCCGCTTGAGGATAAATACATTTCCCGTGAATTCCAGTCCTACGGCATTTACCTTGCGGAGTCTCTGGGTGATTATAAGCACAAATCGCTCTACATCAGGCTTGCCAAAACCGTCCCCCGCGCTATACTGGAAAAAGCGATGTCTTTTGTAAAAGACGCAAACGCCAACAGCAAACCCAAACTTTTTATGTGGAAAATGAAAAAACTGAGGGAAGGGGAGCATGGATAACATTTTTGCGATTATTAAACGGAAGCCGACACTGTTTCTGTTTATGTCCCTGGGATATTTGCTTTTGGTCGGGTTCCTCAAGTGGCAAATTCATCCGCCGATATCTGCCATCTGGTTTTTTGTCGGCGGCGCTGTCGGCGTGTATTTTTTGGATGCTGCAGAGGTGTTTTTCGCGCTGTCGCCGTCGCCATTCCGGAGTTTCGTGTTTCTCATCGGTTTTGTCGTTGTATCCCTTTTTATCGCAACGTCTTCCGGGGCGCGGATTGCACAGGGACTGGTGTTGTCGCTCTATTTGACGCTCATTCTTTGGCAGATAGGAGAGCGGCAGGTGACGGGCGCCTTGGTGCAGTGGTATCCGCCAATTCTTGCAGAGTGGGGACTCCCTCTGTTTACTTTCATCTTCCTTATTGAAACGTATTTATTTATTGCGTGGGCATGATACCTGAATCCTCCCGCCTGTGGCAGTATTTGGCGCCTGATATGCAGGCGCTTCTTCAGGATGGAGAATTTCTTGTCGAAGATAGCATCCGTCACCATGACCCGGCACCGACGGATTTCTCCTATGTGGTGTTCCCGTTTGCCAAACTGTACGAAGGGTTCCTGAAAAAAGCGTTTTTGGATGCCAACATCATTACGCCGCGTGAATATCACAGCGATCACTTTCGTATCGGCAAAGTACTCTCTCCGAATCTCGTCCGTCGCCTTGGGCCAAGGAGCGCTTATGCGCAGATAAGCAATCGGCACGGCAAAGAGCTTGCAGCCCGCCTCTGGCGTATATGGAAAGAGGGGAGGAATTTGGTGTTTCACTATTTTCCCCACAACTACCGGAGCTTAACCCGGGAGCAGGCGGTAGAACTGGCAAAGACAATCGTCAACACGATGAGCGAACTCGTCGAAATTCTCGGAGTCGGGTGACCCCTTGCACATACCCGAAGAACTGAGGTATTGTAGAAGTATGGCAATGAAAAAACCTGAAATATCCACTCTGTCTCCCGTCTACCGGCTGTGGGCATGGATTCTGCTTGCATGGGGGCTCTACCGGTATTTTGTCCATTTTCCCGAGTCTGTGGATGAGTTTATCTTCAAGCCTCTTGTATTTGTCGTGCCGGTCCTCTGGTATGTGCTGAAAAAAGAAAGAAATACCCTGGAAACCATCGGAATTACCAAAAGAAATTTATTTTCGAGTATCTACATCGGTTTGGGATTCGGCATCATATTTGCCATCGAAGGCATGGTGACGCATGCCATCAAATACGGAACACTGGATGTAACACCGATTGCGGCGTTTAAAGAGTACGGCTTTTATCTCATCATTATTTCCCTGGCGACGGCCATTTCCGAAGAAATACTGTCGCGCGGGTTTATTTTTAACCGGATTCTGGAAAAAACAAGAAATTTACCCTGGGCTGCCATTCTCTCCTCTTTCATGTTTATGGCCATCCATATTCCGATCCTTGTGACATCCAACCGGCTGGAGGGGATGACACTCGTTCTGTTTTTTGTGACTGATTTTATCCTTGCGATGGCCAATAGCCTTCTTTTTTATAACACCGGGTCACTTGTGGCGCCTATCCTCGTCCACGTCTTCTGGAACATGACGGTCGCGCTGTATTTGTAATAGTTGACAGCTGCATCTTGCACACAACTTTCAAGTGATATATGATCGGAACCATGAATCACGGATGGAAACCGGGTGAATGGCGGACGTTTGCAATGGATCTTGGTTTGACAAATAATATTGTAACAAGGGCTGCAAATATTGTTCGCAGGAGCCTGGTATCTTTCGGTGAAAAACAAGCTATTTCGGACAAATATTACCGAATCTTGAGAAATTTGCCACCAGAGCCATCAGAGGCTCCTGCGTTGAAAACAAAAGAACGTTAAATCTCAGATTTTTTCACCAAAAAATCCCACGTGTGTGGGATTTTTTAGGTTAAACATGTTCAACGCCTGTTATGGAAGTGTTTGCATGGTAGTGAGTATTTGATTAGCCCCTGATGATACGCCGATATAATATCCGATCAGTCCGCCAAAAATAGCCATTACCAACAACACGGTGATACTCATCATGTCGAGTTTATGCGTAAATTTTTTCTTTGCCATAAGTATCACCTCCTGTCCAGACAGTTTCTATACCCATAGTAGCACACAATTATTGAGCAAGCCATCCGCCGTCTACATAGAGCGTTGTACCGGTGGTATAGGAAGCTTCGTCAGACGCAAAATACACGACTGCTGCGGCAATTTCTTCCGGCTTACCCATGCGCTTGATAGATAACCGGGCGGCAAATGATGATATATCCGCCCCCTTAGTCATTTCCGTATCAATGCCTCCCGGGCCGATTGCATTGACCAAAATATTATATTGCCCCAGTTCTGCAGCAAGGGCCTCCGTCATCCCGATGACGCCGCCTTTACTGGCCGTATAGTGAACAAGACTTGCCATTCCGATGCCGGCGCCGCCGGATGCAACAGACGCAATATTGATGATGCGGCCCCATTTATTTTTTTCCATCTCGCGGGCTGCGGCCTGGGCTGCATAAAAATATCCTTTGAGGTTTGTGTCGATAATCAAATCCCATTTCTCTTCCGTCATGGTAAGGAAAGGGGAGTA
>Ga0208958_1002815_pt1 | contig 14307 bp, 4 predicted proteins | sample RifOxyB1_FD_184032 | JGI IMG/M metagenome (GOLD analysis project Ga0208958, IMG submission 184032) | Soil microbial communities from Rifle, Colorado - Rifle Oxygen_injection B1 (SPAdes) | ecosystem: Environmental > Terrestrial > Deep subsurface > Rock core/Sediment | place: Rifle, Colorado... | reverse complement strand
ACCTATAATAACACCGGCCTTACCGCTTCAACTGCTTATAGCTATCGAGTATCAGCGATCGATGCGGCTGGAAATGAATCCAGTCAGTGCACGGCCGTGAGTGCTACCACGCAAGCGGCTCAGACGACTGATACCACTAAACCATCAGTCCCCGCGGGACTTGCTGCCAGTGTGATTTCTTCTTCGCAAATAAATTTATCATGGTCAGCTTCTACGGATAATGTGGGAGTGACGGGTTATAAAATTTATCGGGGAGGAACACTCCTCACTACAACCACCAGTAGGACACATAACGATACTGGCCTTTCAGCATCGACAGCTTATAGCTACAGAGTATCAGCGATTGATGCCGCTGGAAATGAATCCAGTCAGTGCACGGCCGTGAGTGCCACCACCCAGGCTGGATCAAGTACAGGTGTGATACTCTTCCAGGAAAGTTTTGGTGATAATAGTTTTGCTTCGAGAAATTGGTACGACAATACTGCTCATGGCACAGTGGTATCCGGTGGACAATCGGGTAACTGCTTGCAATGGGCGTGGTCACAAGGTGGTACAACGGCAACTAATGGTGGTTCAATGCGGATGAAGTTTACCGCCACTGATAGTTTGTATGTTTCCTTCTACGTAAAATTCCAAAGTGGCTGGAGAGGTTCGCAGAAGTCATATCATCCCCATATGATTTTAATTCCTTCTAATTTGGATAGTGAATACACTCCACTTGCTAACAATTACCTCAATACCTATATTGAATTTGTTTCCGATGTGGGTAGCCCTTATACCATCAGACCGCTTATCGCAATTCAAGATGAGAAGCGGGTCAATACCTCCAATGGTACACCTCCGAACAATCTAACTGCTATTACAGAAAATAGAAGTGTTGCTTATTGTAACACTCCGGTTTCCTCGGGAGCATCGGGAACTTGCTATGCGGATAATCCGTACTACAGTGCTAACACCTGGAAGGCTTCCAGTGCTTCCGTTTCCACCAATGTCTGGCACCATGTGGAAGTTTACTTTAAGATGAACACTATAAGCGGTGGCAAGGGACTCTCCAACGGTATTATGCAAAAGTGGGTGGATGGAACGCTGGTTCTTAATAAGAGTGATGTGCTTTATAGAACCAACCAGGATGCCACCAAGAAGTGGGCGCAGTTTGTATTTGCACCCTATATAGGGGACGGTTCACCAATTGCTCAGAGTATGTGGATTGATGAACTCACGGTTGGAACGGCGTTACCAAGTAGTGGGACGCTGCAAGCTCCGACTGGATTTAGTATAAAAGAGCCATAAGCTATTTTAAAATTTACATAAGGGGTGGAACGTGAAAACAAAACTGAAACGGATTTTAATTCTTGCAATTACATTTTGTTCGATACCTGCTGCTTTTGCGGCAGCTCCTACAATTAGTAGTGTAAGCGGTACGGTGAGTAATGGACAGGTCTTGACGATTACAGGATCAAATTTGGTGCAGGATAACAAGTCTGCTTGGGATGGTTTTTTTTCTAACTACCCTACAGCTTACGGTTTTGAAGGTACCAAAACTGGTGATGGCTATACTGAACTGGGGACCAGCGGTGGTACTTATGTATCTGACGTTAAGTTGATGGGAAGTAAATCTATTAAATTTCACTCCCAGGGAGCTTGGCCAGAAGGACCTGGGGGTCTTGGTGATATGGCAGCTATCAATCCTCGTGGAACTGATGGCGATTCTGGTGATATATGGATACGTTTTTATTGCAGATGGAATCTCCTTGGTGGAGCGTGGCCTACCAATTATATGAAAATCATCGATTCCCAAGGTGGGCCAGTAAATCAGTACTATCTGGATATGGCAGGGGCCAGCAGCGGAGCTCCCACCTCATTTAATGCAACTTATGATAGTGCAGGACATGATGTTGCAATCCCTGGAGGAGCACTGATTGAGGATCGATGGTATACGATCGAACTTCATTGGAAATCAACTTCACCCCGTTCTTATCAATTATGGGTGGATGGAGTACAGCTGGTAAGTGCGACTCCTACAATGAATTCAACGGTGGAGTATTTATTATTTGGTATAATCAATCTTGCCGGAACCACCAGTGCATTTTCGTTGGATACCTGGTTTGATGGACTGGCCTTTGGACCGTCTCGAATTTATCCGGCATCGACCATAGAAATCAGTGGTGATGGTTCTACCTGGAAATATCAAGAACCAGTATTTTTAAGTGATACTTCATCCCAGATTAAAGTAAATTTAAGTGGGGTAACTGGTACTAGTTACCGAGTAAGAGTGACTAATAACCAACAACAAACCAGTGCTGTTTTTACAGTTGGCGGTGGAGGTGGTGGGGATACCCAGGCTCCTTCAGTCCCAGCGGGACTTGCTGCCAGTGTGATTTCATCTTCACAAATCAATTTATCGTGGTCAGCTTCCACGGACAACGTGGGAGTGACGGGTTATAAGATTTATAGGGGAGGAGCACTTCTTACTACGACAACTAGTAGGACCTATAATAATACAGGTCTAGCAGCCTCTACAGCTTATAGCTATAGGGTATCTGCGATCGATGCTGCTGGAAATGAATCCAGTCAGTGCACTGCTGTGAGTGCGACTACGCAAGCTGCCCAGGTGACAGACACTACTGACCCCTCAGTCCCAGCGGGACTGGCTGCCAGTGTGATTTCTTCTTCACAAATCAATTTATCCTGGTCAGCTTCTACGGATAATGTTGGAGTGACGGGTTATAAGATTTATCGGGGAGGAATACTTCTTACTACGACCACCAGTAGAACCTATAATAACACCGGCCTTACCGCTTCAACTGCTTATAGCTATCGAGTATCAGCGATCGATGCGGCTGGAAATGAATCCAGTCAGTGCACGGCCGTGAGTGCTACCACTCAGGCAGCGCAGGTGACGGATACCACGAAACCATCAGTCCCGGCGGGACTTGCTGCCAGTGTGATTTCATCTTCGCAAATAAATTTATCATGGTCAGCTTCTACGGATAATGTGGGAGTGACTGGTTATAAAATTTATCGGGGAGGAACACTCCTCACTACAACCACCAGTAGGACACATAACGATACTGGCCTTTCAGCCTCGACAGCTTATAGCTATCGAGTATCAGCGATTGATGCCGCTGGAAATGAATCCAGCCAGTGTACGGCCGTGAGTGCCACCACCCAGGCTGGATCAAGTACAGGTGTGATACTCTTCCAGGAAAGTTTTAGCGATAATAGTTTTGCTTCGAGAAATTGGTATGACAATACTGCTCATGGCACAGTGGTATCCGGTGGACAATCGGGTAACTGCTTGCAATGGGCGTGGTCACAAGGTGGTACAACGGCAACTAATGGTGGTTCAATGCGGATGAAGTTTACTGCCACCGATAGTTTATATGTTTCTTTCTATGTAAAATTCCAAAGTGGCTGGAGAGGTTCGCAGAAGTCATATCATCCCCATATGATTTTAATTCCTTCTAATTTGGATAGTGAATACACTCCACTTGCTAATAATTACCTCAATACCTATATTGAATTTGTGTCAGATGTGGGTAGCCCTTATACCATTAGACCTGCCATAGCGATTCAAGATGAGAAAAGAGTGAATACCTCCAATGGTACACCTCCGAACAATTTAACTGCTATTACAGAAAATAGAAGTGTTGCTTATTGTAACACCCCGGTTTCCTCGGGAGCATCGGGAACTTGCTATGCGGATAATCCATACTACAGTGCCAACACCTGGAAGGCTTCCAGTGCTTCCGTTTCCACCAATGTCTGGCACCATGTGGAAGTTTACTTTAAGATGAACACTATAAGCGGTGGCAAGGGGCTCTCCAACGGTATTATGCAAAAGTGGGTGGATGGAGCTCTGGTTATTAATAAGAGTGATGTGCTCTATAGAACCAACCAGGATGCCACCAAGAAGTGGGCCCAGTTTGTACTGGCACCCTACATTGGTGACGGTTCACCAATTGCCCAGAGTATGTGGATTGATGAACTCACGGTGGGAACGGCGTTACCAAGTAGTGGAACACTGCAAGCTCCGACTGGATTTAGTGTAAAAGAACCGTAAGGTATTTTAGAATAGAGTTGAAAAAATTTGGCCCTGATCATTTTCTGATGGTCAGGGCCAGCTTTTAAGTGAGGGTGGGACGTGAAAACAAAAATGAAACGGATTTTAATTCTGGCATTGACTTCAACATTATTTTCGATATCTGCCTTGGCGGCGACGCCTACTATTAGTAGTGTTAGCGGCACGGTAAGCACAGGTCAAACCCTGACGATTACTGGTGTCAGTATGGTTAATGAAAACTCATCGGCTTGGCGAAAAAATTATGGCAACACAGGCCCTGTTTTGGATGAAGCTTATTTCAATGGATGTAGCGGGAGTTTGACAGGAGGGGGCGCTGCTAATTGCGCTGGATGGAGATTTAGTAATTCCGGGACATCTAATACGGCTTCCTTTGATACATCAAATTATATAGTTGGTTCTGCAAGTGTGAAGATAAACGAGACTACCAACTGCGGTTCTGTGACTTCTTGTGGTGACGCTGCTTTACAACATTACGAAGCAATTGATTTACCAGCGAATTTTTGTGCGGCAGCTTATGTAAAATATAAAGGCACTTTTGCGGCATACTATCAAAAATTTTATCTGACTATAGGTGGACCAAATCAATTTTATGTCAATGCTGGTGTTAATGGGGATGGAACAGCTTCAGGATTTTTATTAAAAGATGGTGGATGGGGGATGTACAGTAATGGTAACACTGCATGGACCCCTGATAGCTGGCATTATTTTGAGATTTGTATTGATACTACATCTTATTCAGGTGATAGGTTTACAACGTGGTGGGATGGGGTGCAGAACCCCCCTTATACGTTTGAGGGACACTCCGGTGCGAAGCCCATGTATAATCTACTGGGAATTCCAAACTGGAGTTCGGCTACTTCAGTTCCGTTTTATATGTGGATAGATCGTTATATCCATTCTCCGAGTAGAATTTATCCCGCTTCAGTAATTGAAGTAAGTGGTGATGGTTCAACGTGGAAATATCAGGAGCCGGTAAAATTGAGTGATACCTCTATTCAATTCAAGCTTAATTTGAGCGGAGTAACCGGAACCAATTATCGCTTAAGAGTAACCAATAATAGACAAGAAACTAGCGCCATTTACACCTTAAGTGGTGGAGACGGTGGCGGTGGGGATACTCAAGCTCCTTCAGTCCCAGCGAGCCTTGCTGCCAGTGTGATTTCTTCTTCGCAAATCAATTTATCTTGGTCAGCTTCCACCGATAATGTGGGAGTGACTGGTTATAAGATTTATAGAGGAGGAACACTCCTTACTACGACCACCAGTAGAACTTATAATAATACAGGTCTAGCAGCTTCGACAGCTTATAGTTATAGAGTGACAGCAATCGATGCGGCTGGAAATGAATCCAGTCAGTGCACAGCTGTGAGTGCGACCACTCAGACAGCGCAGGTGACGGATACTACTAAACCGTCAGTGCCAGCAGGACTATCTGCCAGCGTGATTTCTTCTTCGCAAATTAATCTTTCATGGTCAGCTTCCACCGATAATGTGGGAGTGAATGGTTATAAGATTTATAGGGGAGGAACACTCCTTACTACGACTACCAGTAGAACTTATAATAATACAGGTCTAGCAGCTTCTACAGCTTACAGTTACAGAGTATCAGCGATCGATGCCGCTGGAAATGAATCCAGTCAGTGCACAGCTGTGAGTGCTACTACTCAAGCGGCCCAGGTGATGGATACCACTAAACCATCAGTCCCCACGGGACTTGCTGCCAGTGTGATTTCATCTTCGCAAATAAATTTATCCTGGTCAGCTTCCACCGATAATGTGGGAGTGACTGGTTATAAAATTTATCGGGGAGGAACACTTCTTACCACGACCACCAGTAGAACACATAACGATACTGGACTTTTAGCATCTACAGCCTACAGCTACAGAGTATCAGCGATCGATGCCGCTGGAAATGAATCCAGTCAGTGCACTGCCGTGAGTGCCACCACTCAGGCCGGATCAAGTGCGGGAGCAACACTCTTCCAGGAAAACTTTGATAATAATAGTCTGGAGTCTCGAGGCTGGTACGATTTCGGAGGACAGGCGGCAGTGGTCAGCGGCGGACAATCGGGAAATTGTCTGCAGTGGGCCTGGGCCCAAGGAGCGAGTTCGCCCACTAATACGGGAACGATGCGGAAACTTTTTACCGCCACCGATAGTTTGTATGTTTCTTTCTATATAAAATTTCAAAGTGGCTGGAGAGGTTCGCAGAAGGCGTATCATCCCCACATGATTTTAATTCCTTCTAATTTGGATAGTGAATATACTCCACTTGCTAACAATTACCTCAATACCTATATTGAATTTGTTTCTGATGTGGGTAGTCCTTATAGCATCAGACCGCTCATCGCAATTCAAGATGAGAAAAGAGTTAATACCTCCAACGGTACACCTCCCAACAACCTGACTGCCATTACGGAAAATAGAAGTGTGGCTTATTGTAACACTCCGGTTTCTTCGGGAGCATCGGGAACTTGCTATGCGGATAATCCATACTACAGTGCCAATACCTGGAAGGCTTCCAGTGCTTCCGTTTCTACTAATGTCTGGCACCATGTGGAAGTCTATTTTAAGATGAATACCATAAGCGGTGGCAAGGGGCTCTCCAACGGTATTATGCAAAAGTGGGTGGATGGAGCTCTGGTTATCAATAAGAGCGATGTGCTCTATAGAACCAACCAGGATGCCACCAAGAAGTGGGCCCAGTTTGTACTGGCACCCTACATAGGTGATGGTTCACCGATTGCCCAGAGTATGTGGATTGATGAACTTACGGTTGGAACATCGTCACCCAATAATGTGGCACCCAAGGCACCTACAGGTTTTAGTGTTAAATAATCAAAGGATTGTATATGCAGAAGCAATTTAGGAAGTTTTATGTTCTAGTATTAACCATGTGTTTGTTTCCTATTTATGCCAATGGTGCCGTACTTTTCCAGGATAATTTTGATAATAATTGTACTGGGACAGCGTGTAATTCAAGTGGTGCTGCTTCTTCCGTCCCAACTGGATGGGGGCAATGGTATGCATCGGATGGCACTTCTGCAACTTATGATGGAGTCACTCATTATTCGGGAGAGATTTCATCGCCTGGACGACTTGGATCTGGAAAATCGTTAAAATTGTGGAGGCATAGTGGCAGTTTTGGTGATTATACCGGATCTTTACTTTATAATTTTACCACTTCAACCAATAATTTATTTTTCCGATATTATCTTAAAATGCCTGTCGCTTTTAATGGAACAGATGGTGAATTCAAGGGATGGCGCATGAATCTGGATGGCGGGGGGGAGATTTATCTTCATTATAAAAATTGTGGCAATGATTGTCGCTCTAACGGCGTTTGGACAATTTATGATACCGGTAGCTCAGTTGATGAAGTCCTAAATAACAATGAACTGAGGGCAATATGGGATGGTAACTGGCACAGTATAGAGTGGGAACTTGGTTTGGGAACTCGTACTTTGAAACTTTGGATTGATGGAGTTTTGAAATACAGCGATACTAATAGGGCATGGCACTCAAGCAGTAACTTCGATTTTATGCAACATTTTCCTATCGGCAATACATACTCGCATAATGGGACATGGCAATCGACCTGGCAGGCCATTGAGGCGGACGATTTAGTCTTTAGCACAACCTATATAGGTCCTGATGGCAGTAGTGGCGGAGGCGGTACAACGACTACGACTCCGACCATTAGTAACGTAAGCGGTACGGTAAGCACAGGTCAGACGTTGACTATTGCCGGGGCGAATATGGTTAATGAAAACAAAACCAACTGGTCAGCATTCAATAAGGCACACACGAATGCTGACGGCTTTGAAGGTTCGAGTCCTTCAGCGGATGGATATAGTCAAGTAGGACCGTCGGGGGGAACCTATGACACTTCCGTGAAAATCCTTGGCAGTAAGAGTATTAAGTTTCATGTTAATGGACCGCAAACTGAGAATGTGGAAGATTATAATGCTTACGTCATTGGTGGTTCCGCGGGGGATATGTGGTATCGATACTATGTAAGGTACCGTGCTGCAAATAATATTTGGTTTAATAATTATGCCAAGCAATTATATATTATGGGTTCAGGAGGAAATTATTATCTGGATGTAGATGGTGGGACAGGCATGCCTTCTGCTATGAAAACTACGACTAGTTCGATAGGGCAAAATACCTATGGTGATATGCCAGGAGGTACGATGCAAAATGATCGCTGGTATTTGATGGAAGTTCACATTAAGGATAGTGCTACCCAGAGTCAGCGATTAATGGAAGTTTGGATGGATAATGTTAAAATTATAACCGTCCCCACCAGCAAACTGGATCAAACCGTTGAGCAGGTTTATGTCTTACTTGGAATACCAAACGCTAAATCTTCCCCCTCGGGTCTTTCGGTAGATAATTGGTGGGATGGATTGGTGTCTGCCACTTCCAGAGTGTATGCCGCTTCAGTAATTGAAGTAAGTGGTGATGGTTCAACGTGGAAATATCAGGAGCCGGTAAAATTGAGTGATGCCTCTATTCAATTCAAGCTTGATTTGAGTGGAGTGATCGGAACAAATTATCGCTTAAGAGTAACCAATAATAAATTAGAGACTAGTGCTATTTACACTTTGAGTGGTGGAGGCGGCGGAGGAGATACTCAAGCTCCCTCAGTGCCAGCGGGCCTTGCTGCCAGTGTGATTTCTTCTTCGCAAATAAATCTTTCATGGTCTGCTTCCACGGATAATGTGGGAGTGACGGGTTATAAAATTTATAGGGGAGGAACACTGCTTACTACGACAACCAGTAGAACTTATAATAATACAGGTCTAACAGCCTCTACAGCTTATAGCTATCGGGTATCAGCGATTGATGTCGCTGGAAATGAATCCAGTCAGTGCACGGCCGTGAGTGCTACCACTCAAGCGGCCCAGGTGACAGATACCACTAAACCATCAGTGCCAGCCGGCCTTTCTGCCAGCGTGATTTCTTCTTCGCAAATCAATCTGTCATGGTCAGCATCCACCGATAATGTGGGCGTGACGGGATACAAGGTTTATAGGGGAGGAACGTTACTGACTACGACCACCAGTAGAACCTATAATAACACCGGCCTTACAGCTTCAACCGCTTATAGCTATCGAGTATCAGCGATTGATGCCGCTGAAAATGAATCTAGTCAGTGCACGGCCGTGAGTGCGACCACTCAGGCGGCCCAGACGACTGATACGACTAAACCATCAGTCCCTGCGGGTCTTTCTGCCAGTGTGATTTCTTCTTCACAAATCAATCTGGCATGGTCAGCTTCTACGGATAATGTGGGAGTGACTGGTTATAAAATTTATCGGGGAGGAACACTCCTTACCACGACCACCGGTAGAACACATAACGATACTGGCCTTTCAGCCTCGACAGCTTATAGCTATCGAGTATCAGCGATTGATGCCGCTGGAAATGAATCCAGTCAGTGCACGGCCGTGAGTGCCACCACCCAGGCCGGATCAAGTACAGGTGCGATACTCTTCCAGGAAAGTTTTACCAATAATAGTTTTGCTTCGAGAAATTGGTATGACAATACTCCTCATGGCACAGTGGTATCCGGTGGACAATCGGGTAACTGCTTGCAATGGGCGTGGTCACAAGGTGGTACAACTCCAACTAATGGAGGTTCAATGCGGATGAAGTTTACCGCCACTGACAGTTTATATATTTCTTTTTATATAAAATTCCAAAGTGGCTGGAGAGGTTCGCAGAAGGCGTATCATCCCCACATGATTTTAATTCCTTCTAATTTGGATAGTGAATATACTCCACTTGCTAACAATTACCTCAATACCTATATTGAATTTGTTTCTGATGTGGGTAGTCCTTATAGCATCAGACCGCTCATCGCAATTCAAGATGAGAAAAGAGTTAATACCTCCAATGGTACACCTCCCAACAACCTGACTGCCATTACGGAAAATAGAAGTGTTGCTTATTGTAACACTCCGGTTTCTTCGGGAGCATCGGGTACTTGCTATGCGGATAATCCGTACTACAGTGCCAATACCTGGAAGGCTTCCAGTGCTTCCGTTTCCACCAATGTCTGGCACCATGTGGAAGTCTATTTTAAGATGAATACCATAAGCGGTGGCAAGGGGCTCTCCAACGGTATTATGCAAAAGTGGGTGGATGGAGCTCTAGTTCTTAATAAGAGTGATGTGCTTTATAGAACTAACCAGGATGCCACCAAGAAGTGGGCCCAGTTTGTACTGGCACCCTACATTGGTGACGGTTCACCGATTGCCCAGAGTATGTGGATTGATGAACTGACGGTGGGAACGGCGTCACCCAATAATGTGGCACCTAAAGCTCCGACGGGATTTAGCGTGAAGGGGCCGTAAAGTTTCTTAGAATATAATTGAAATAATTTTGGTCCTGATCATTTTCTTATTGTCAGGGCCAGTTTTTGTGGTAAGGGGTTGGACGTGAAAACAAAAATGAAACGGATTTTTATTCTGGCATTGACTTCAATATTATTTTCGATATCTGCCTTTGCAGCCATCATTTTTAGCGATAACTATGACAACTCTGGAGATACCGGCTGGAATTGTAGCAAGGGCGTAAGGACCGGATACTCAGGGCAATCGAGTTGTTCAGCCGCAACTACCATTAACGGGGTCTCCCATTATCTAGGCGAGATATCAACGGGAGGAAGATCCGGAAATTCTTTAAAATTATGGAGATCAAATGGAGGATTTAAAGATTATGGGGGATACCTCGATAAATCTCTGACGAGCAGTGAGTTTAATAACCATTATAAGGAATTGTATGTGCGTTGGTACGTCAAGATACCTACGGCATGGGACGCTAATTTGGCAGGCACGCAAACTCACAAATTAAATAGGTTTTATTATGGATCATCCGCTGGGACGAGTACAGGTACATTGTACGTAGATGTAAAAGGAGATACATTTAAAAGTGGTCAAATCAGTATTTATCCGACTAACGGTTTGGGTTGGGTTTGGAAGAGTCAACAAGACATAACTCAATTGGGACTCAACGATGGACTGTGGCACTCGATAGAAATTCGAGCCAAAATTGATCCATCGGCTGGCGGCTTTCAGGTGTGGATTGATGGGACAGTAATTAATATTTGTGATGGCTCAGGTAACAATTGTGGAACCAATCATACCAATATAAATACAGGTGCAGCAAATGAATATTTTACATCTACTCTTCCTCCGGCTATTGGAAACCTTACGGAGGGGACATGGAATTTTCCGGCAAATAATTTCTACGCCTTTGAGTTTGATGATTATGTGGTGAGCACCACTTACATCGGGCCTGATTCAAGCGGAGGTGGCGGCGGAAGTACAACCGCTCCGATCATCAGTAATGTAAGCGGCACGGTAAGCACAGGTCAAACCCTGACGATTAACGGCTCAAACCTGGTGCAGGAGACGACTACCAATTGGCATTCAGATTTTAAAACCGGAACGGCTTCGGGATTTGAAGGCAGTAGTTATTCTGCTGATGGTTGGGTGACTCCTGGTGATATCAACTCGTACGCTCCGGTATATGATAGCAGTGTTAAACTATCAGGCAGTAAATCAGTGAAATTTAGAATTGCGGGAGCTCAACCAGCTGGCGCCGGAGGGTTAACATCATATTTGTATAGAGATAATGGCTCACAGGATATCTGGATTCGAGGGTATGTAAAACTATATTCCGCCAATAATTTATGGGCCATCAGTCACTCAAAAATGATTGACTGGCAAGGAACGGGGACACAAGTTTATTTCCAACCTGGGGCAAGTGATAGCGTGCCGACTAACATGATCATGGCCTATGACGGAACTAGCCATTCGACTTCTTCAAGTATCGCAAGTGATGATACTTGGCATCTCTTTGAGCTTCACTGGAAATCTACTTCACCGCGTGTCTTTACTGCATATTGGGATAATGTTCTTTTAGGTGATGCGTCTCCCTCAAGCATAGGTTCGATGAGTTATATCCTCCTTGGTTTTATCAACGCAGCCGGAACCTCCAGTGGATTTGATGCTACCTATTGGTTTGATAATTTTGTAGTGTCTTCCAGCCGGGTTTATCCATCCTCTACAATAGAAATTAGCGGGGATGGTTCTACTTGGAAATATCAATATCCGGTTTTTTTAAGTGATACCTCCTCTCAGATAAAAGTTAATTTGAGCGGAGTGACGGGCACCAGTTATAGATTAAGGGTAACTAATAATGCTCAACAGACTAGTGCTATTTACACCTTGAGTGGTGGAGGCGGCGGTGGAGATACTCAAGCTCCCTCAGTGCCAGCGGGCCTTGCTGCCAGTGTGATTTCTTCTTCGCAAATCAATTTATCATGGTCAGCTTCCACCGATAATGTGGGAGTGGCTGGTTATAAAATTTATAGAGGAGGAACGCTCCTTACTACGACCACCAGTAGAACTTATAATAATACAGGTCTAGCAGCTTCGACAGCTTATAGCTATAGGGTATCAGCGATCGATGCGGCTGGAAATGAATCCAGTCAGTGCACAGCTGTGAGTGCGACCACGCAAGCGGCGCAGGTGACAGATACCACTAAACCCTCAGTCCCAGCGGGCCTTTCTGCCAGTGTGATTTCTTCTTCGCAAATTAATCTATCTTGGTCAGCTTCCACGGATAATGTGGGAGTGACGGGTTATAAGATCTATAGGGGAGGAACACTCCTTACCACGACCACCAGTAGAACCTATAATAATACAGGTCTAGCAGCTTCTACCGCTTATAGTTACCGAGTATCAGCAATCGATGCCGCTGGAAATGAATCCAGTCAGTGCACAGCTGTGAGTGCAACCACGCAAGCACCGCAGGTGACGGATACCACTAAACCATCAGTTCCGGCGGGCCTTTCTGTCAGTGTGATTTCTTCTTCACAAATCAATTTATCATGGTCAGCTTCCACGGATAATGTAGGAGTGACTGGTTATAAAATTTATCGGGGAGGAACACTCCTCACTACAACCACCAGTAGGACACATAACGATACTGGCCTTTCAGCATCGACAGCTTATAGCTACAGAGTATCAGCGATCGATGCCGCTGGAAATGAATCCAGTCAGTGCACGGCCGTGAGTGCCACCACCCAGGCCGGATCAAGTGCGGGAGCGATACTTTTCCAGGAAAACTTTGATAACAATAGTCTGGAGTCCAGAGGATGGTACGATTTCGGAGGGCAGGCGACAGTGGTCAGTGGTGGACAATCGGGAAATTGTCTGCAGTGGGCCTGGGCCCAAGGAGCGAGTTCGCCCACTAATACAGGAACGATGCGGAAACTATTTACTGCCACCGATAGTTTGTATGTTTCCTTCTATGTAAAATTTCAAAGTGGCTGGAGAGGTTCCCAGAGGGCGTATCACCCTCATATGATTTTAATTCCCTCTAATCTTGATAGCGAGTATACGCCACTTGCCAATAATTATCTCAATACCTATATTGAATTTATCTCTGATGTAGGTAGCCCTTATACGATCAGACCACAACTGGCCATTCAAGATGAGAAAAGAGTGAATACCTCGAATGGTACCCCACCCAATAATTTAACCGCCATAACTGAAAATAGAAGTGTGGCTTACTGTAATACACCAGTATCTTCAGGAGCGTCAGGCACTTGTTATGCAGATAATCCCTACTACAGTGCCAATACCTGGAAGGCTGCCAGTGCGGCGGTATCTACCAATGTTTGGCACCATGTGGAAGTCTATTTTAAGATGAACACGATAAGCGGTGGCAAAGGACTTTCAAACGGAATTATGCAAAAGTGGATAGATGGTACGCTGGTTATTAATAAGAGTGATGTGCTCTACCGCACCAATCAGGATGCCACCAAGAAGTGGGCGCAGTTTGTCCTTGGCCCTTATATCGGGGATAGTTCACCAATTGCCCAGAGTATGTGGATTGATGAATTGACGGTGGGAACCGCAGCACCTGGAAATGCGCCACCGAAAGCACCTACAGGATTTAGTGTCAAAGGACCATAAATTTTTTATAACTAGTACTCTGATTTTTTAATTTTTCAAGATGTCGCACCGCCCTTGGCCATTGGATTCACCCATGAGATTCTCTTAGATAAGATGGCACCAATTGAAATTAAATTATCTAAAAAAGATTTAAATGAGATCAAAGAACTGACTCGAAAAGGTCGAGTTGATGTACGTGTTGTTAAGAGAGCATTAATTTTAAAATCCCGCCATCTTGGAATGGGT
>Ga0208958_1002809_pt1 | contig 14331 bp, 13 predicted proteins | sample RifOxyB1_FD_184032 | JGI IMG/M metagenome (GOLD analysis project Ga0208958, IMG submission 184032) | Soil microbial communities from Rifle, Colorado - Rifle Oxygen_injection B1 (SPAdes) | ecosystem: Environmental > Terrestrial > Deep subsurface > Rock core/Sediment | place: Rifle, Colorado... | reverse complement strand
CTTTCGGCTCATCTCCGTGTGCCGGAAACACCGAGGCCAGGAACATAAAGAAAAACGCGGTCAAAATGACCATAAAAATCGCGAAGTAACGCATAACAATACCCTCCTATTTTTGGCCTGAAAACAGGCCGTTTTTAACAATGTTCAGAGAGTAAATCGTTTAATTTACCCTATTCTTACATTATAACAAATTTGGGGTAATTGTCAAGCACGTAAAATAGCAAGCTATCACGTGCCAAAGGCAGTAAATTCTCATCAAAATAACAATCAAGATTTTAGTTTAAGGTTAAAACACAGCGAACTGTGGACCACAAGGTTGTGCGGATTAGATCGTGATGCTAGGAATGGAGTTAGGACTTTGATAAAATTAAGCCAATGGTTATTTTCAACGAGGAGCGGCAAAACAAACAGGTTGAGGAGTTGCATTTGCGCGAGGCGGAAGAGTTGGCGCAAGTGTTGGCCCAAAAGTATGGCTATCCGTACCTTGATCTCTCGGTCATCTCCATTAACACCGACGCGCTCCGGGTAATCTCTGAAGATAAGGCCCGCGCCGCGCGGGTAGCCGCCTTCAAACTAACCGGCAAAAACATCTATTTGGCGGCTATGTCCCCCACTTCCCTGCAAGTTAAAGAGATTGTGGAAGATTTGGAGAGCAAAAACTTCAAGGTTCACTTGGGGATTGCCTCCGAGTCGAGCCTCAAGCGAGCTCATGGCCGTTACAGCGAGATTGTCCACACCACCGTCACCGACATCGGCATTATTCAAATCTCGAGCAACACCATTGAGCAAACGATGCACGAGGTTAAAACGGTCAGCGAGATTAAAGGCAAAATCTTAACCGCCGCCGAGGCCACCATTAAAGGCGGCGGGATTACCGAGATTGTGGAAATTATCCTCTCCGGCGCACTGGCCACCGAGGCCTCCGATGTCCACTTCGAGCCGCAGGATAGCAACTTGCGCGTTCGCTATCGCCTTGATGGCGTGCTGGTAGATATTGTGGATTTGGATAAGCGAGTTTACTCGCCAATCCTCTCGCGGATTAAATTAGTCTCGGGCCTCAAACTTAATGTGAAGCAAAATGCTCAAGACGGCCGCTTCTCGATTAAGGTGAGCGGGGTGGAGATGGAGATTCGAACTTCGATTTTGCCCGGCGCTTACGGCGAGTCGATTGTCTTGCGTATCCTTAATCCGGAGACGATTCGCTTAAGCTTCGACGATTTAGGAGTTGAGCCGGCGCTCTTAAAAATCTTTGACCAAGAGATTCATAAGCCCAACGGCGTCATCCTCTTGACCGGCCCCACCGGCTCGGGTAAAACCACCACTTTGTACTCCTTCCTCCGGCGGGTCAGCTCAAGCGAGAACAAAATCATCACCATTGAGGACCCGATTGAGTATCATCTCGCCGGCATTAACCAAACTCAAGTCCAATCAAAGCAGGGTTACTCCTTCCTCTCCGGTCTCCGCTCGGCCTTGCGCCAAGATCCCGACATTATTATGGTCGGCGAGATTAGAGACGGCGAGACAGCCGAGATTGCCATCAATTCGTCCTTAACCGGCCACCTTGTCTTCTCCACCCTCCACACCAACAACGCCGCCGGCACCATCCCTCGCTTGATTGACCTCGGAGTTAACCCAAAGGTGCTCTCGGCCGCCCTCAACATGGCCATTGCCCAGCGCTTGGTCCGCAAACTTTGCCCAGTATGCAAAAAAGCTGATAAGCCAACACTGGAAGAGGTCAAAATAATCGCCTTAGTGGCCGGAAGTATTAAGAAAAAGCGTCCGGACTTGGCGCTTGGAGAAACTAATCAAGTTTATCGCCCTGTTGGCTGCCCAGCCTGCAATGGCACCGGTTACAAGGGACGAGAAGGCTTGTTTGAAGCAATTTTGATGGACGATCAGGTGGCTCAAGCAGCTGTTCAAAATCCGAGTGAAAAGGAAATTGTCACTGCCGCTTGGGACCAGCGAATCCTCGATATGCGGCAGAATGGTATAATTAAGGTCCTCCGTGGCGAGACCTCGCTCGAGGAAGTGGGCCGAGTAGTTGATTTAAACGAAGAGATCATTTAAATCGAGATCGAGAACATAAACCTCTCAACAATCCCTCAGGTAGTGCTACTTGAGTTAGGAATTTCTTCATGGATGGCGTCAGTCCCTCCGCTCAAGGCGGAAACCGGCGCGTCCGATCATAAAAACCCGTTAAGCGCGGAGCTTAATTGTTGAGAGGTTCATGGCCTTGATCGCCAATAGCCTATCATATAATAAACCATATGTCAAGTATTAAAAATGACGATTCGTTCCTAGACTCCTCTCTTAGGCCGGGAAACTGGGAAGAATATGTCGGCCAGACCGGGATTAAAAACAACCTGTCTATCTTACTAAAGGCCGCCAGCGAGCGCAACCACCCGCCGGAACACCTCTTATTTTACGGTCCGCCCGGCTTAGGCAAGACCACTTTAGCCCATTTAATCGCCCGCGAGACCGGCTCTAATCTTAAAAGCACCGCCGGGCCAGCAATTGAGAAGGTGGGCGACTTGGCCTCAATTTTAACCAATCTGGCCGCCGGCGATATCCTCTTTATTGACGAGATCCACCGCCTCAATAAGGCGGTGGAAGAAGTGCTTTACCCGGCCATGGAGGCCGGCAGTCTTAATATTATTATTGGCAAGGGCCCCGGCGCTCGGGTGATAGAACTAGCCTTGCCCCCCTTTACTTTAGTGGCCGCCACTACTCGGATTGCCCTCCTCTCTTCACCTCTTCGCTCGCGTTTCTCGGGCGGCATCTTCAAGTTGGAATTTTACACCGATGAGGAAATCACGCAAATTGTTAAGCGTTCAGCTAAAATTTTGGGTATTCCGATTGATGATGAGGCAATTATCGAGATTGCCAAGCGCAGCCGCCACACTCCCCGAATCGCCAATCATCTCCTTAAGCGTTGTCGCGACTTCTCGCAGGTGAAAAAGGAAACGATTACTCTTAAGAATGTGCGCGAGGCGATTGCGATGCTGGGGATTGACGACTTGGGTCTTAGTAAAAACGATCGCTTGGTGTTGGAAACAATAATTGACAAATTTAACGGCGGCCCAGTTGGCCTCAACACCATCGCCACTGCCACCCACGAGGAAGAAGCGACGATTGAAGATGTGTACGAGCCGTTTTTAATCCAATGCGGCCTATTAGAGCGGACGCCTCGCGGCCGAGTGGTCACCAACCGAGCTTACCTCCACCTCGGTCGCGCTTTACCCAAAGGCCGGCAGGAATCTTTATTGTAAGTTTTTAAATTTCACCATGTCCGGACACAATAAGTGGAGCAAAATTAAACACAAAAAAGCGGCCATCGATGCCAAAAAGAGCAAAGTTTTTTCGATGTACGCCAAAATGATTACTGTTGAGTCGCGCCGAGCTAGGGGCGACAAAAGCGACCCGGGTTTGGTTAAAGCGATTGAGCGGGCTCGCGGCGTTAATATGCCCAATGACAATATCGAGCGCGCGGTGGCCCGCGGCTCAGGCAGTGGCGGCGCCGCGCTTGAGGAAGTGATTTACGAGGCTTATGGCCCTGGCGGCGCCGCCTTGATTATTGAAGGCATCACCGATAACAAAAACCGAACCACGCCCGAGATTAAACATTTATTAGCGGCTCACGGCGGCAATTTGGGCGCCCAAGGCAGCACCTTGTGGGCCTTTGCCAAAAACGAGAGTGGTGATTGGCAAGCCAAGGTCAGTGCGCCAATCAACCAAACTGATCAAGAGAAATTGACCGATTTGATTGAGGCTCTCGAGGAACATGATGATATCAAGTCAATCACCGCTAACACCGATTTATGATTGTTATTGGTATTGATCCGGGTTACGACCGGTTGGGTATCGCGGTAGCCGAGAAGGTGGGCGGCCAAGACATTCTTCGGTTCTCAACTTGCCTATTAACTAACCGCCAAGACAGTTTTGCCGAGCGATTATTAATGGCAGCTAATGAGGCGGAAAAGGTTTTTAAAGATTGGCCCGGAGCCGAGGTGGCTTTAGAAGAAGTCTTCTTCAGTCAAAACAAAAACACCGCCCTTAAGGTGGCGGAGGTCCGAGGAATAATTAATTACTTGGCGGCCAAAAATAATTTGCCGGTTTATCATTATTCGCCTCAAGCCGTCAAATTGGCAGTGGCGGGCAGTGGTAATGCCGGCAAAGACCAGGTAACCGCGATGGTCACGCGATTGGTCAGCTTCCCTAAATTGCCCAAATACGACGATGAGTACGACGCGGTGGCGGTGGCGCTCGCCCACCTCAATTCCCCCGCCGCTCTCCGACCCTAATTTATCCACAGCTGGCCGATTAAAAATTTGCAAAAAATCCGGGCTATGATACAAATTAAGCACGTTCGATTTTAAAAGGTCGCCGCTTGGCTGAAAGCCCAAGCATTAATAATCGTAATCACGATATTCATCATGGACGATGTGATGGATCCTATTGATGGGATTGAGGATGAAGACTTAAAAGAGTCTGACTCTGATGATTCCAAAGATGATGACGAATCTTTAGACGATAGCGACGACACTCTTTAGACTCTTTAGACGACACTCTTAATATTAATAAAAACCCCCGCCACAACTTCATTGATGTTGGCGGGGGTTTTTATTTAATTTTGATTTTAATAAAACGATGTTTCCCGACCCTAATTAGTCCGGGGCGGTCAATTAATTGTTTGAGCTCGGTGACTATTTGACCAGTATAATCAATACCCCCCTGCTCAACTAATCGCCTAAATTCGGCTTTTGATTTAATTAACTGTTGGTCAATTAATACTTGGCCCAAACTGCCACCGGCTTCAACCTCAATCTCTTTGGCCGCCACTTCTCCCTTGCCGCCGGCAAAAGTGTTTTCGAAATCTTGATGGGCTTGTTCGGCCGCGGCTTCACCTTTAATAATTTTAACCACTTCTTTAGCCAAGAGTAATTTAGCCTCTTTAGGATGGCCAGCTAACGCTTCTCGATAAATACCAGTTGGTATCCTGGTTAAAATTTCAAACCCAAGCGGCGTTAGCGTGTCCGGCCAACTCATAATCTGGCCAAATATTTCTCTTGGACCGTCAACTAAGGTGGCCATATTACCCTCGGTTTTGCCCATTTTTTTACCCGTCGGATCAACTAGAAGTTTGGTGGTTAAAACAAATTTTTCTTTATTTTTTATCTTCTTTAATAAATCCCGCCCCACCAGCATATTAAACAATTGGTCATTACCACCGATTTCCAAATCAACATCCAAAGCGACGGAGTCATAGCCTTGGAGTATAGGGTAAAGAAGTTCACTCACATAAACTGGCTTGCCTTGCTTTTTCCGCTCAACAAACATGTCCCGCTCGGTCAATTCCCGCTCAGTAAACTTGCCGGCCAATTCAAGGAAATCTTGGGGTGATAACCGGTCAAGCCACTCGCTATTGCGACGAAAAGTAGTTTTGGTCGGATCAAGAACTTTCAGAATTTGGTTCTCATAGTCGGCCATGTTGGCTGTCACCTCTTCCCGACTTAAGACTTTGCGCGTCGCCTCCTTGTCGGTTGGATCGCCGATTTGAGCGGTAAAATCGCCAAACATAACGATCACCTCATGGCCGGCTTGCTGGAAATCTTTAACTTTCAATAAGCTGGCCAAGTGACCCAAGTGGAGCGAGGGAGCGGTGGGGTCAATGCCAAAATAGAGCTTAATCGGTTCTTGTTCCAATCGGCTCAACAAAACTTCCCGATCCGGTAAGATTGTTTCCACTCCCCTGGTTAAAATTTCTTCCATAACAATTTCTTAATAACCCAAATTTACCACATAGTTGCCAAAACGACCAGATGCTATAATATGTCTGGCGATGATTACGCGCAGGCAAAAAATCCAAATTTTAGCCATTAAAGGCATTCTTGTTTTGGGAATTGCCGGCTTTTTGTTTGTAGGCGGCTCGGTGATTTGGGCCGCCACCCTTAATATTCCCGATTTTGACGCCTTTTTTCAAGAGCGAGTGATTAGTGAATCAACTAAAATCTATGACCGCACGGGTGAGATTATCCTTTATGATGTCCATGGCACTATTAAAAGAACAGTTATTCCCCTTGAGGATATCGCCGATTATACCCAAAAGGCCACTTTGGCGATTGAAGACGCCGAGTTTTACAGTCACCAGGGGATTAAGCCTTCCGCCACCCTACGAGCGGTATTGATTAATCTAAGCACCGGCCAGCTTCAACAAGGCGGTTCAACCATCACCCAACAAGTGATTAAAAACACTCTTTTAACCAAAGAGAAGAAAATTTCTCGTAAAATCAAAGAATGGGTTTTGGCTTTAAAGTTGGAACGAGTAATGGATAAAGACCAAATTCTTAACCTTTATTTTAATGAGACCCCTTACGGCGGCAGTATTTACGGGATTGAGGAAGCCGCCTTGGCCTACTTTGGTAAAAGCGCCAAGGATCTCAATTTAGTTGAATCAGCTTACTTGGCGGCCCTCCCCCAGGCCCCAACTTATTATTCCCCTTACGGCAATCATCGAGATAAATTGGAGGATCGGAAAAATTTAGTGTTAAAGCGGATGACCCAACTTGGTTTCATTACTAAAGACGAAGCTGAGGAAGCCAAAAAGACCACAGTTAAATTTGAACACCCAGATGATAGCGGTATCAAAGCCCCTCATTTTGTTATTTATGTGATTAATTATTTAGAGGAAAAATACGGCCGAGAAGCGGTTGAGACTGGTGGTTACAAGGTTATCACTTCGCTTGATTGGGAACTCCAAAAGCAAGCGGAAGAAATTATCAGTCGTTATGCCGAAGACAACGAGTCTAAATATAACGCCAATAATGCCGCTATGACCGCCATTGACCCTAAGACCGGCCAATTACTGGTAATGGTCGGGTCGAAAGATTATTTTGACGAGGAAAACGACGGTAACTTCAACATTGCCCTTGCCCACCGCCAACCCGGGTCGGCCTTTAAGCCATTTGTTTACGCCAGCGCTTTTGAGGATGGTTATACCACCGAGACAGTGGTGTTCGACTTAAAGACTCAATTCTCAACTAATTGCCCGCCAACTTGTTACTCGCCGGAAAATTATGACAATCAATACCTCGGACCGGTTACCTTCCGCCAAGCTCTGGCTCAATCTAGGAACGTGCCGGCGGTTAAAGTGCTTTATTTAACCGGGATTAATGAGGCTTTGGATATTGCTAAACGGTTTGGGATTACTAGTTTGACCGATAAAAATCGTTACGGCCTAACTTTGGTTTTGGGTGGTGGTGAAGTGTCATTACTTGAATTAACTGGGGCTTACTCGGTATTTGCCAATGATGGCGTTAAAAGCGATTTGGTCACAATCTTAAAAATTGAGGATAATAACGGCAAAACTTTAGAGGAATGGAAGTTAAAACAAACCAAAGCAGTTGATAGCTCAATTTCCCGAATGGTCACTAGTATCCTAACCGACAATAACGCCCGAACCCCGGCGTTTGGCGCCAATTCCCCGCTCTATTTCCCAGGTCGAGAAGTGGCGGCCAAAACCGGTACCACCAATGATTATCGCGATGCTTGGATTATTGGTTATACTCCCAATATCGCGGTTGGCACTTGGGCTGGCAATAACGACAATAGTCCAATGGATAAACAAATTGCCGGTTTTATTGTGGCGCCGATGTGGAATGCTTTTATGCAAGCTTATCTTAATCGCGCGCCAGCCGAATCATTCCCACCGGCGCCAGTAATTGATCCTAATTTAAAACCAATCTTACGGGGTTATTGGCAAGGTAATGAGAATTATTATCTCGACTCAATTACCAACAAACAGGCAACTAAATATACTCCTCAAGAAACAAGAGTTGAGAAAGTGATTACTGATGTTCATTCTATTCTCCATTGGGTTAATAAAAATAACCCCACCGGGCCAATACCAACTAATCCAGTTAGCGATCCGCAATACCGCCTCTGGGAGGAACCAGTGAGGATTTGGGCCTTAACGCAAGGATTTACCTCTGAAGATAGATCGGTTATCCCTAATGATTTTGACGATCTCCATCAACTAGAAGCTAAACCGGAATTCAATCTTATTTCACCAACCGATAATCAAATTATTAGTAATAATGACAGTTTGACGGTTAATTTGGAATTAATTAAAAATAAAAACAAAATCAAGAAAATTGAGGTTTACCTTAATAATTCCCTAATCAAAACCATTATTGGATTTAGTAATCAATTCAATATTCAATTAAAAAGTGAGTTAACTAATCCTGGTGACAATGAATTTAAGGTGATTGTTTATGATGAAGTCTTAAATTATCAAGAAAAAACAATTGGTTTGATTATTAAGTAATATTAATTATTTCCGGTCCGGGGATAATTTTATTTAAATCAATTAAAATATTTTGCCGATTTAAAATAATTAGGGTTTTGGTTTTAGAATCAAGATCAAGATAAATAATATTATTTTTCACTTTAACTTTATTTAAATCTAACTTTAAATTAAATTTAATTTCAATTAAATTATAAAAATCTGATTTAACTTGAAATTCGTAACTTTTTTTAAATTGATAATGTTTAATAAATTCAGTTATTTTCTTCATTTTCAATAATCACTACCGATTAACCGGCATAATCAAATAACGAAAACTTTCGTCCCCCTCTCCTTTAACCATTAAGGGTTTATTATTGCCATTAAAAAGCAAATTAATTTTATCAGAATTAATATAATTTAACGGTTCAATTAAATATCGAGCGTTAAAATGAATAATTAAATCTTCACCTGATAAATTACTCTCGGTTTTAATTGAATTTTCACCCAAATCTTGGTTTTTTGAATAAACCTCAAAAACATTATTGGCTACCGAAATATTAAAACTAATTTGATTAAATTTATCAGAAAAAATAATGGCGGTTTTTAAATAATCAAATAGTTCGGTTTTGTTAATCACTACTTCAGTTTTTGATTCTTTGGGAATAATTTGGCGGTAATCAGGGAAAACACTGTTTATCACCCGAGAAGTTAAATAAAAATTATTAGTAATGAAAGAAATTTGGTTTTCGGTTGCTTGAATTTTTAAATCACCATCAGTTTGATCTAAAATTCTAATAATATTACTGATATTTTTAAGGGGAATAATTAAAGGTAAAAAATTATCATTTCCTTGCCAAACAATTCTCTTCTCCGCTAAACGAAATGAGTCAGTGGCCACAAAATAAAGATAACCGCTGTTTTGATAAATATAAACACTTGCAATCTCTGGTTTGATATCTGATACCGAGGCGGCGTAAATAACCGATTTAACAGCTAAAATAAAGCTTAAGAGGGGTAAGGTTAGGGTATAGCCATCGGTAATTCTGGGGATTTTAGGAAAATCATCTGATTCTTGGGATTTTAGTAAGGTGGAAGTTTTATTAGTATTGACGGAAATATTATTATTAATTGATTCTAAAATTATTTTTTCATCCTTAGTTAAGGAATTAAGAAGTTGATTTAATACTTGAGCTTCAATTGCCACCTTACCGGGTTTAATTATTTTTGCCGGCACCACCACTTCCAACCCAACCTCTAAATTAGTTGATTTAATAATTAAATTGTTTTTTTGGGTTTCAATAATAACCAAACTCAAAACCGGTAAAGTGGGATTTTTGGCGGTTATTTTTTCCGCGGCAATAATTGCGTTTCTTAATTTAGTTTTATCACATTCTACTTTCATATCTTTTCTTTATTTATTTTATATATAAAATAAATTATTATTAACTACCTGAAGAGGTGGATATGGTTGTAAAAACCTTATTTAATATAACTATTTTTATAATCATAACTGTTTATTATTTGGGGATTAATTTGAATTAAACTTAGATAAGTTTTCATTTTTAATTGTTATACAGTAGTTCCCGGATCTTATTAACATCTTGATTTAATAACTGATCTATTTTAATATCCTTTTTTATTTTTTCATAAGCATGGATAACAGTGGTGTGATCTCGCCCCCCAAGTTTTTGGCCAATATAAGGGTAAGAGGTGTTAAAATCTTCTCGCAGAAGATACATTACAATTTGTCTGGGTTTAACCACTTCCTTCCGGCGGGTTTTTTCATAAAGATTTTTTTCTTCAATATTATAAAAATTAGACACAATATTGATTACATCTTTAATTGAGACTGATTTTTGGGGTTTAATATTATTTTTTATCAGGTTTTTAACTTCAGTTAAATTTAAATTTCGTTTTTTAATTTGACACTGGCAAATAATAGAATTTAAAGAGCCTTCTAACTCTCTAATACTCTCCTGAACCACTGAGGCTAAATACTCTAAAATCTCATTAGAGACCTGCCAATCAGCGGTTTTCACTTTAGATTGGAGAATAGCCAACCGGGACTCATAGTCTGGTTTGGAAATATCAGCAATCATTCCCCCTTCCAACCTCGACCTGACCCGATCTTCAATATCAGGGATATATTTAGGCGCCTTATCAGAAGAGAAAATGATTTGCTTATTATTTTCATAAAAATGATTAAAGAGGTGGAATAATTCGTCTTGAGAGCGCTCTTTTTTGGAAAAGAATTGGACATCATCCATAATCAAAACATCATACTTGCGATACTTCTCTTTAAATTGATTGGTTTTACCATTTCGAACAGAGTTAACATAATCCACTCCAAAATTTTCTGAAGTGACATAATAAACTTTTTTTGAATCAAAATTATTTTTAACAGAATTACCGGTGCTTTGAATTAAGTGAGTTTTACCCAACCCAGTGCCACCATAAATAAATAATGGATTATAGGTCATCCCGGGATTTTTGATAATTGCTTGCGAGGCGGCATAAGCAATCTCATTAAAAGTCCCAACAATAAAGTTGTCTAAAGTGTATTTAGGATTAAGATTGCTTTCCCGATTAATATATAAATCATTTAGACCTAAAGTTTGATTGTCTTGGTTTAATAAAATACTCTTCGGGTTAGTTATTTTAGATTGAGTATTGGAGGTAATTAAATAATCAATTCCTCTAATCTCGGGAGTAACTTCCCTAATTGATTTTAAAATTAACTTATGATATTTGTCTGCCAACCAATCTCGGACGAAAGTATTAGGGACGCCAATGTAAATTACCCCGTCCTCATGTTTAGTAATAAAGGTGTTTTTAAACCAAGTCCCAAAATTAGCTTTGGAAACAGAGACCTCAACATCAGCTAAGACTTTATCCCAAAGTTGTTTAGTGTCGGACATAAGCAAGGTAATTATAGGACCCGAACGATAATCTCCCCAACCTTTCCACAATGTTGATAACAAGTGGATTATCATTTTATCAGTCTTAAGCACTTGCCTACTACCCTATTCATCAGTATACTGGTGCCGATGTCGATCACATATCAACCCAAAAAGAGAAAAAGGGCTCGAACCCACGGTTTTTTGGTTAGAGCCAAGAGTCCTGGTGGCCGGAAGGTGATTAAAAGCCGCCGCCGCCGCGGTCGGGCCAAACTTAGTGTGTAATTAATAGGTCTATGGCCGAAAACACTTCCCGGCCTAAAACCAGAGTTAATTCTCAAAGGTTTACCACAAACCAAATTTTTTTGATTGTCAATAAAAATAAAGAAAATAACCCTAAAAATATAGTTATTTACTACCGAATTGGCAAAAAAGTTGTCCCTAAAGCGGCTGATCGTAATGCTTTAAAAAGACGATTTAGGGAAATTATGAGAGAATATAAGGATAAATTACCAACCAACCTCACTTTATCCATTGGGATTACTGACAATATAACCACCAAACCCTTCTCAGAGCTTAAAACCAACTTAGTTAAACTATTAAACCAAGCTAATTTAATTTAATAATGATTCTAACCTTTTTTAAAGCCGTTTTTTACCAACCACTCTATAACGCTTTAGTGCTGTTAACAGTCTATTTGCCGGGCGAGAGCCTTGGTTTGGCAATTATTTTATTGACGATTATCGTTAGATTGGCGCTTTACCCGATTTACCACAAATCTCTGACCACTCAACGCAAACTTAGGGAAATTGATGGGCAATTAAAGGAGATTAAAGAAAAAACCAAAGATAACAAACAAGAACAAGCCCAACAAATTATTAAACTCTATCAAGAGCACGGGATTAATCCTTTAACTAGCTTTGTGGTGCTGATTATCCAAATCCCGATCATTATCTCCTTATTTTATGTTTTCCGCGGCAGTATCAGTATTGACCCCACTCTCCTCTACTCCTTTATCCCCTCACCGGAAGCAGTTAGCCATATTTTTTTGAATTTATTTGATGTCACCCAAAAAAGCATCCCCATGGCGCTCTTGGTTGGCTTGACCCAATTCTTTCAAATGAAGTTGGCCATCCCACCCTTGCCCCCGCCGGATAAATCTAAAATCTCGTCATTTAAAGATGATTTGGCTAAGAGTATGAATATTCAAATGCGTTATGTGATGCCAGTGATGATTACCTTCATTTCAATGGCGCTTCCGGCGGCCCTCGCCCTCTATTGGTTAACCAGCAACCTCTTCTCTATTGGCCACGAGCTCCTAATTAAGCGCCAAGCCCTAAAGATCAAAGCCGGTGTTTAAATCAAAACTCCACAGCGACCCATCACGCTTGTTTTGGAAGTAAAGCAGTAAAGGATTGTTAGAAGCAATATTAAGATTAATTAAATCAATACTTTCATCCAAATCAAATATTAAAAAAGATTGGTTCATAATAATATCAATTAACCAAATATTATCATTGAAGCCGATTGATCCTTGATACCAAGCATCAGGATAATTTAAACTAACCAAATCTTTAGGTGTGCCACAAGCGATTAAAACACTATCTGGTAGCCAAACACATTTATCAGCTAAAGTTTTAACACTATAATTAAATTCCCCGGCTTTATTTAAGTTTTTCGATTCAACCACCAAATTACCGCCTTGGCTTGATGAATAAATAAGATGGTTGGTATCTGGAGAAATTTTTCCGATTAAACCAGAAATCCCTATTATCACTGGGGTAAAACTCTTATTTTTAATATCTAACAAATAAATTGAGCCATTAACACCAGAAGAAGGTTTGGTTTGGAAGCTGATTTTAGTATCACTCATCCACTCCACCACCCACTCGGTAAACGGCGAGGTGAAAACGGTGGTTGGCACCTCTAAATTAAGAGTTAAAATTTGTCCCAAACTGGCTCCATCAACCTCCTTTAAAACAAACACCTGGTCGCCCTTGGGCGACACCTCTAGGGCCTTAATATTGCCGGCCATGGCGGTTAGAACCAGTTCCGAGCTGGTGGCCTTGAGCAACTCCCCTTTCTGCCAAATTAGGTCATTTTGCTCGTCTAAAGAGCTGATATAAAAGTAGTAACGACTAGCGTTCTCGGCCGTTCTAACCTCTTTAATCCTAGGGATTGATTTATTGCTTAACCGTACCGGCGTGTTGCTGGCCATTACAAAGATATGCCCGGTATTTTGCTCAACATAAAACAAAGTGCTGGTGCCTTGATAAGTGATAAAGCCATAATCGGCGATTGGTTGGCTCACTACTTGTTTAACTAGCTGATCATCTACCTCAACCCCACTTTGCCCGCCAGGGATAATCTCTTGGATATTATTAGTGGTGGTAGTGATAATGTTTTGAATAGCGTCTTTAATCGCTCCCACTGGGAAAAAGCTGGGAGTTTGGCTTTGAGTGGTTGGAGAAGTGGGGGTAGAGGTAACTTGATTCTGACTAAACCACCACCAACCAGCAATAATCAAAATTACCACTACTCCTCCAATGATTAAAATATTTTTTTGCGGCATAATTAATTGCCAGTAAATATTATATGGTAATGATCACCTTCATGAACATAAATGTCTCCATTTAATTCATAATAATTCCAACCTTTATTGTTTCTTCTTAAGAAATTTCCTTGATCTACAATATAACTATTAACACAAGCAGTATCATCAATATCAAGAACTGCTTTACCTTGACCATGAGTAGAATGGCCTTTTTCTGTTCCACCAGTAACCATTACACTATTATTGCAACCAGATTTATTTTTAAAATCAATAACACCATCAATGGCTGTATCCGGGATTCCTTCAAGGGTAGTACAATGACCACCTGTTCTTTCTGTGTAGTCTTGAAAACTTTCACCCTCAGGACAAGGATTGGGATTATTAACTTTAATACCAGCATCATCTAATTGTTTTCTGGCATCTTGTTCATTTAATAATTCACCACTACCAGGCTGGGGGTTATTTCCTCCGGCGTTGGGATCAGTTGGTTGTTGAGGTGGGTTGGCTGCTGCGCCGGGGCGGCCGGCATCGCCGCCGCGGTTGGCAATATCCAGGGTTAAGTCAACCAAATCAGGGTTAATGGTTCGGAGGATGAG
>Ga0208958_1002808_pt1 | contig 14346 bp, 3 predicted proteins | sample RifOxyB1_FD_184032 | JGI IMG/M metagenome (GOLD analysis project Ga0208958, IMG submission 184032) | Soil microbial communities from Rifle, Colorado - Rifle Oxygen_injection B1 (SPAdes) | ecosystem: Environmental > Terrestrial > Deep subsurface > Rock core/Sediment | place: Rifle, Colorado... | reverse complement strand
GGACGATGAGATTCCGGTATCGGAGACATCAACAATCGGAAACACGTCACTGTCGGATGGCAAATCTGTCAGGCTGGGAAGATCGCTAATTCTAGCATCGGCAGCAAAAAGACTATGTGGAAATGCCGCTATCAAAAATACGCAAATCCAGAACGATGCCATAACCGAAGTAAATCGCTTCATAGTTTTATCTGCCCTTTTCCTAGTTGATGGTAACGTACAAAGTCCCGCCGTCAATCGTGGTCAGAACGAACCCCTCGAATGGAACTTCGGGGGACGGATTGATCCACGTCTCGATGCCCACCGTCTCGTGATTCGGCGCCCCGGCAATGGCTCGGACGGGAGCCCATATGGCTCCGCCCCTGGTATCCTTGGTCACCAGATCATTGTCCGCCGCATTGGGGTGGTAGTCCATCCTGGATATGAAGACCGGACCTGTCCATATAGTCCCGGCCGTATCGAGCGCCCATACTCTTCCGGTTATTGCGTTTGCCATTTTATCGATTCCTCCAGTCCAAGCTCATGATCCGTATTGGTCCAATCTTTCGCCAATTTACTTCTTGGCCCAAGCCCCTGCTTCGTAGACATAGAATCCAGCCCCCGTTCCGCCTGGGTTCCAGGTTGCCCCGTCCGCATACGCCATCATGCCGTTGGCGGGAGATGCCGGTTCAGCCGTAAGCACTCGCAGATTCACGACATCGCTCTTGAATTGGTCACCGGCTGCCAAGGCCAGGCTGTTGGCCCCGTCCCGGCTCAGCTCCACGTCGGCCGCCCCCGCCGCGTCGTACCACTTCAGGGTGCCGTTAAGCAGCATCCCGAACCGCTTCACCTCGTTCAGGAACAGCGAGAATATGGTGTTGGCGGTCCCCGTCCCGTAGAGTTGTTTCTCCTCGCTCACGTCATGGGCCGACCTCAGGTCGTATAATCCCCTGACCGCGGAGGCTGGGTAATAGTTCGAGTTGTCGGGCACGATCACGTTGCCGGCCCCCGATGCCAAGCGGATGCAAGAGCCTCTGACCGACCACGATTCATCCGCATCGACATCCCCGAGGGTCGTCACCAAAAAGAAGTCGTTCCCGACAACGGTCCCCGTGCCGGTATTAAACAGAATGAATGATGCCGAGGTCGCTCCCTCGTAGGAATGCACATCTTGAAACACGTTGTCCGCGATGGTTGCGTTGGGAGTCGAGGCGCTCGCCGAGTCGGCCAGGTAAATTCCGTTTCGCAAGGCCTCCACTAGTTGGCAGTTGGCGACCACCATCCGTTTGGACCCCAGGTTGTGGATCAAATCGGCCGGGTCCGGGTCTCCCGGCGTGGTGTTGCCGTGAGCCTGTGCCTCCGCGATGTCGTCGGGATCCACGGATTGAGAATCGCTATGGGTCCGGCCATGGATTTTCGTGCCGATGAAATGCACGGCCGGGGAGTCCTCGATAACGGCGCCGTGATAGTAAAACCGCTCTATCACGCTGTGCCCCGTGAAGCGGATCGAGTTGCTATTGCGGCCGCTGACGGCATCGGGTCCGATGTACAGGGGCGGTACACCGTCCGTTCGGTCCGTGACCCATTGGCCGTCATGCATCAGCATCAGGTTTCGAAACTCGGAATCCCAAACGCCTTCCAACCATAATCCGTAGCCGATCATGTTGTTGCTGTAGAATTGGTCCGTATGCACCTTGTTGGCCGAAACAATCTTCACCCCACCCGTGGCGACGTGGTCCCCGTCGAGCTTGAAGCCTTCGAGTCGGATATCGTTCAATGGAGCTGCCCCGGCAAAAGTGAGCATGTCCACTGCCGCCGTGGCCGTGAATACTGTTTTATCTCCGCCGTCCCCCAGGATTTTGACCGACGTGGTGACCGTCCTGGCCTCGTTCCAATCGTACTCTCCCGCCGGCACCCGCACGGGAATGTCAGATCCTGCAACGGCTGTAATGGCGATATAGAGTGAAAGATCGTCAATAGTCCCGAACATGGCGGGAGAAATACTGTCGATTGTTCCGATTCCCACGACCATCTCGCCGGGGGACGCATCGAACATTTGTGTCCCGTTGAAAACCAGTCGAGAGCCAGCGGGAGCGGTGAAGGTATTGACGGCCGAAGTAGTGACTATAGCCCCCGAGATGGCGGAATAAGTAACCCCGGTTGGAATCGTGACGGGAGTATCCAGTGATTGCGACCTACGCAGAATCAGCTCGATGTTTTGAGTTGCGCCAAGGGCCAAGGTCGCGTCGGATAGAGATTCGAACCATTCGGCGATCACAACCGATCCATCCGGGAAGAGGATGAATTGCCCCGCCGCAACGTCGAGCACGGCCCCGGCTTGAAAGATGAGGTTCGTTTCATCGTTGATCGTAATCGTATTGGCGATTGAATACGATGTGGTTTTGGCGGGCACGATCACGTCGGCCGGGGTGCCCTCGGAGGCCAGGTATTCGTTTATGTCGGCCAGGGAATAGTCGTCAAGCGCCCCGGCAACACCCACGGCCACCTGTGATGTCGCGTAGGGATTTACGTAATACACGCGACCATACGGAGGGTTCTGGAGTTTGTCCTGGATTATATCAGCCGTGAGCCGCACGGCGATTGCCGATCCCACCGACCAGGACCTGGCCGTTGTTCCTTCGCGGGCACGGATCACGGTGAGCGTGTCCGCGGTCCTGGCGGTGACGTAGACTATTTCATTCGTGTTCGTCGAATCGTACAGTGTGGCGGCGAAGAATGTCCCGGTCGTGGAGGATGGGGAAGGAAACGCGGCACCCGTCCCTGGATTGAGCACGATGCTGGTCTGAACGTCGGTTATCGACATGGCGATCTTCGATACGATATTATTTGCGAAGATCGCCTTTTCCGCCGGGAAGGAGGATGCTTGGACGACAGTGGGTAAAGCGGGAGGGAAGGCGAACAGTAGCGCGGCCGTTACGACAAAGGCCGACGCCGCGCGAATCTTGGACCACCATATTTTTTGACTTGGACGCACGAGCACGATAAGGCTCCTTTTCTGTTAAGTCTCGAATGCTTGTTATCAGAGTTTTTGGGAATTGCAAATTTGCGAATGGGTGGAAAGAATGATGCCCCCCCCCTTTAGGGCTGACAACTCGGAGAGACACCAGCGAACCCCAGGAAGGATAGAACGACTCCAAGGACCGCAAAGAGGAATATCCATGCCATTACGGTTTCCTCGCCGTATCTATGGCACAGTCCACCAAAGCAGCCCATGGACAGCAGCATAACAATCCATAGCTTGAAGTCCATCGTATTTCTTCTCTCCCTCCTTATTCGAAGGCTTTCTTGGCTTGATCATAGACTTGTCGAGCAAGCTGATTCTTTCGTTTCGTAAGATCGTCGATCCTTTTTCTCTTCATCTCGGGAGTGAGATCCCGGCGAAGATGAATGTTCCTTATCGCTTGGTCGATCTCGTTGAAGTTCTTCTGCACTTTATTGAAAGTCTTCTGATATGCTAATTTTTGTCGTTCTTCCATGATAAGCTCCGACGCCTTGCCGGGCTCCATCGTTTTCTGATAACGCCTTACCGTGGCATACAGTTGATCGACTTCACGTATCATTGCGTACATAGATGTCACATACTTGGTATGGCGTGCCGGTTCCTCCTGAATAAAGCGGCGAATGACCGGCATGTCGTCAAGGCGCATTGAAGGAGGTTCCGGATAATCATACATCCATCGCATGGCAACATCGGAAGCCATGAGAGCGTAAGTCCCGAGAGTCCCGAAGTAACCTCGCATCATGGCTTCCATCCGTTTCGGGGAAATGTTCGTGGCTTCACCTATCACGGATACGGTTTCGCCCGTCCACGGATCACGACGCGCTCCAGGCTGGAGAGACTGCAACGATTGCCCTTCGATGGGGCGACCGGTGAAAAAGCTCTTGTTGGCGTACTGCTCGATCACGGGACCGATGAGTTGTGGGGGTTGCCATGAAAATGTTTGAGTCATGGCGAACAGCATTCGTTCGGCGAAGAGCTTCCCGGTCCCTTCGCCCAGCCACCATTCAGCCAACCGCTCGGGGATGGTCGAGAAAATGGCTCCGACCTCGAAGGGTTTGGGAAGGCGAAAGTGCTCACCGAAGATAAAGAAATGATAGTAGTTGTCCTTGTCCCATTCTTCGAGCTCCTTATACCTGTCATCGTCGGAATTGATGGCATACAGTGCCAGTGTGGCCCCCATGAGAATTGCACCCTTCGTGGCGAATCCTCGAGGATTTTCCCGATATCCATGGTAGAGTCGCTGCGCCCCCTGGAGTCTCGCCCCGAAGAAGGGAACCGTCTCGCAGAGGAACTTGATCGTCATCCAGTCGCCACGCTTCGAATAGTCCATGATGCGCTTGGCTTCATATGCCCCTTCGAGATGCGTTCCGCCACGCTCCCGTATGTTGGTATAAATCTGTGTCCGGGTCGCATTTTCAAACCGGCTTCCAAATTTTTCCCAAAAAGCCCACATCTTCTTTGCGCTGTCAAGCACGGTTGAACCGTCAACCTTATACTTTTTGTTGAGCTTCTCAACTTCCCTCTTGGCCGACTCCAGATCATGCCCGAAGGCGTACCCGCCAGAGAAAGCGCCGCCGGCCGCCTGCATGGCTATGTAATCCTCGTCTTCTTGGAAGGTCTTGATAACTCCTTTCACGGAATCCACTCCGACCTTGAAGTCCGGAGAAACCACCCAAGCACTTACGGTATCGCGCGCAAGGTTGGCAATCATAAAGCCGGGATCTGCCGTAACGCCTCGAGTAAGGAGTCGTTTCGCGGTTCGCATGGCAGACAGAACCGGACCTCCCCATGGGCGCTCATTTACGGCCGATAGGGACCGAAGCACGAGAGGATCGTGAATATGGTAGTAAACCGGCTTCCCGTCGCGCAAGACATGAATCACGTCTGGTCCTTGAGGCTTCGTCATCTGGAACATGCGATACAGGCTCTGGAGAGACTTGAAATCCAAAAGACTGGTGTCGATTCCCATGGATTCCAGGAGCGGCCCGTACTCGGCTTCCACCACCTTCTTGATCTCGTTTCCTGGAATGAATGCTGGCTTGAACTGGTTCTTCGCCTTCGTGGCGATCCCCATCCGTTCCGCGGCGTTTATCGAAAGCTCGGTAGCATGGTTCTTTACACTGGCGTCAACAAGGTGAGAGAAGTTCATCATGATGTTCACGAAGATATCTCCGAGCCTTGATTCCCCGCCCTTGAGCTTCTTGATTCCGCTGTACTGGCTTGCGACGGCGTTTTTGTTCCGTGGTCCCTTGAGCCCTTGAGTTTCTTCCATGATCCGGTAGAATGGCACATATTCATCATGGTCCCAGGTGAGACGCTCTTCGGCGTTTATCACGCCACTCGATTCCGCAAAGTCGAGTACCTTTTTCTTAAAGGCTATGTAGTCGGCTTCCACCTTTAAGAATTTGGCCCGGTTGCCAGGAAGGGTGATAATTCGTTTGAGCGCTTGAATCTCTGGGCCGGTAAAGTAGTTCTCTCGACCCTCGCCCATGAGCTTCTCGGCTCGTTTCCCGACCATCCATCCAAGAAAAAGATCGAGCTGATCCGCCACCGGCTCGAAGACTTGGGCAAGGCCTTTGTTCTTGGTTGGCGTCCATACCGCCCCTTCTTTCCATTGGGGAGCCCCGTGGTTCATCATGGTTGCCAGCATATCCCCGAGGGAAGTGGTCATGGTGGTGGCGACGTAGGGATCTTCCTGGATGTCGGTTATGCCGGCCGATTTCGAAAGCGCCTTGAGGGAGGCGAACCGGTCGAAAATCCCCTGCTCCGTTTTGATCTTCCAGTTGTCCAGGGCGGCGTCAAGCTTTTCCTTTATGGTTTTAGCGGCGGGACCAATCTTATCCAGGACGGCATCGATTTCCGCGTCCCCCGTGGACGTTCTCGTTTTTGCCTTGGCCCAGTTGGGCAGTCGGATGAAGCCTGCTTCGTTTGCCAGGGGGGAGCGGAGGGGGGTATCGCCAACAGGCACACCACGCCGAACAAGCTCAGCCTTCAGGGAAGGCGTAACCACCTTCTCGGGGATAGAGACATTTTCTCCCTTGAGCATGCCCACGATAATGTCGGCTACTTCACTGTCTGGAACAATCCTCACCACCTTGGCGTAGCGCGAGAGAATAATCGTCCGTCTTTTCCCGGACAATAACTGCTTGGTTACTGGACCAGGAGGCCAGTTCACTTCACCAACGGCATCCTTGGCTTTCTCTGCCTTGTATCCGCTGGTCAACTCGCTCTCTGGGATCTCAACCTCGACCGTTACAAGGTTGGGCCTCTGGTACGCTTCGGAGAACTGGTCATTCAACGGAGACTTGGAAGTGTGGAAGTACGGGTTGTATCTCGCAGTGACGTACTTCTTGTTTCCCTTGTAAAGTTTGAACTTCCCATCATCGGTGGCAAGTTCTGGGTTCTCTTCCGCTCGCTCCCACTGTCCGATCTCCGTTGGTCTGCGAAGTTTTCCTCCGACCTTCGCGGACATGGGCGGGTACAGCTTGCCATCGATTAACTGCATTGCTCGGTAGAGTTTGATTTTCTTTCCTGCTTCGAGTCGCTTTGCCTCTGCATCGTTGACGACGGAAGCCATGGTCTCGCCGCCCCCAAACCGCACAATGGCGTCCTCGGGCGCGATGTTCTCGGAAGAGTAGGGCGGGGTTGCGCGGCGTTGCTCCGGGGTCAGGTTGGCTCGGGCCGATACGTCTCTGGCTTCTATTTCGCCGGCTAGACGATTGTATATCTCCATGCCATAATCCTTGCCGAACCTCTCCATAAGACTTTGTTTTATGTATTCGTCCTCTTCCTGCCTCAGTTTGAGCATTTCAGGAGAATCCCATTCGGCTCCCTCATAAAAAGAAAGATCGTCCATTTTCTTTTGAATTAGAGCAAGCTTCGGATCATCCTTAAAAACATCTTCGACGCGAACCAAACCAGGGCTTCCGCCTTTCGCAAAGCCTTCTTTCGTTTGTAAAGCATGCTGGATCTCGTGCAGGAGTTGCTTCTTTGGGTTGGATCGATAAGCAACTTCAATGATATTGTTCTTTGCGTTGTAGCTTCCATCTGCACCATTTACCAACTTGACCTTGATATCTGCGGCAGAGGGGTAATTACGGTAAAGTTCAGGGTGATATAAGACATCCTTCAAGGTGAGTTTGTCGTAAACTTCTTTCTCTTCTGCCTGGGTCATACCTACGGTTCGATCACTAATGTCATTCAAGAGCAGCTTAGCCCCACTATCATCAATCTCAAACCGAGCCTTCTTGTCGTACAAACTCGAAAACTTCCCCTCGGCCTTGTCCCACCACTTCGCCTTGGGGCCCGCGAACGTCCCCCACTCATTCTTCACGGCATACGGAAGCTTCGCGTAAGCCTTCTGAGCGGCGGCGAAGATCTTCAGCACGTACCGGCGCACGGCGTCGAAGGCGTCCCCGAGAACACGGGACAGCTCTTCCTTGAAGGTGCGAGCCGTGTTGTGGCCTCGGGCAATTATGCGGACGCCCAAGTCGGTAAGGCGGGGCATGAGGTCGGAGATTTGGCCGGGAAGAAGGGATTCGATGCCCGCCTTGGCCGCCCGGATCTCTCGGATCAGCTCGTCCACCGGGAAACCTGAGTAGAGGTTGGTGGTGGGTTCTGGTTCTTCGTCGGATGCAACTCCACTTCCCTGAAACGGGGCCATGTCATCCACGATAGGTCTGCTCTTCGTTACCTTGTCCAGGACCTGCCCGGCGTCCGTTCCCGTGGGGATGAAATATCGAGTCTTCCAGTTCACTCGTTCGGTGAACACGCCCATCCGGTCAAGCTCCGCGTCGAAGGCGTAATTGGGGCCAAGAATTTCGATGCGCCGCTCCCCTGATACTCTCGATTCCTTGATGATCCACCCATTGGACAGTTCAAGCCGGTGTCCTTGCCCAAGAAGCTGAATGGCTTTGTCCGTGGGGTACTCGGCCTTGGTGCGCGTGGCTCCCAGATTGCGAAGCGTTGCAGCAAGATCTTCCCTGTTGATGAGCCGTCCAAGAAAGCGTTGTCCCTTGTCGGTTTGAATGCGGACAATGCGGGCCTTCCCGGAGAGCCTGTCCCAAATGGGAAGGATGGCTCCGGAAATAAGATGGTTCCGCTGCGTTACCATCTTGGGGACCTTATCGTATTCCTCCGACCAAAGCTTCTCGGCCTCTTCTTTTTCGAGTCTCACCCATTTCTTGTCGTCGTATAAATCTCCATAAAGAAGATTTTGCTTCTTGCTTGCCGGCGATGTAAGAGTGAATTCAGTCACAACATCCCCATCACTCTTTGTCCTCAAGCGACTCGACCCAATGGCCCAAATGTTTTTGCTTCGAAGGTTCTGGTAGTATCCGTTCTTCGCAACCTTCCCGCTTTCTTTCCACGAGACAACGGGCGTCGGGTTGGATACATCGAGCTCCACATATTTCGTCTCGGCTCCGGATTTTTCGTCGGTATGGACGACTTGCTCACTCACAAGCTCAATCTTGTCCGCCTTTAGGTTTTCCAAGCCACGGTCAAGCGTCCCTGCCTCGATCTCACGCTTCACGATAGCATCCATTTCAGCGGAGAAGGCATCGAACACGGCGTTTTGAGTATCATACTTCAAGGAGAGAATGCGGTTCAGGAACTGAGTCATGGGGATCGTGGCGGCGGATTGCGTGCCGTTTTCATTTCTGAGCTTGAGCCCGGTTTGAAGCTCGAAATCGTCAACGCTTACTCCCGCAATCTCCCCATCGTAAAGCAGGTTCCTCAAGAATTTCTGCAACGCCTCGGTTGCGTAATCGCTTTCAAGGTTATCCCGCGCGCTGAAGAACCCCTGGCTCCCGGTTTGCCGCTGCCCCTTCGTGAGCGCGCCCAATTGATCGAGCCGTCTTGCGATGGAAGAGAGAAAACGCTTCTGCCCCTTGAGGTCCGTGGTTACCAGGAGGTAATGGGGGGCCTGCTTCTGATTGGTCCGATGCGTTCTCCCGAAGCCCTGCACGGCAACGTCGGCTCTCCATCCGGCTTGCACCAGGAAATGGATGCGCTTCTTCTGGTTCTTGGCGTTGATATCGGCGTGATAGCTGAGCCCGGTCCCGCCGGCCGTCGAGAAGACAAGGATGCGCTTCTTCCCTTCCTGGAAGGATTGAGCGTCTGTCTCTGTCTTGGCCTTGCTTCGTTTCTCCCGAACACGCTGCCCGTTCTCGTCGGTCACGACGCGCTGCGTTCTCCCGGTGATCTCGGCAACGTCCTTCACGCCGAACTCGTTCAGGATCATTTCAAGCGGGCCATCAGGAACACGGATACTGCCAAGCTGGTCGAGAAGCCTTTCCCTCTTGGCTTCGGCCGCCCGGTTAATAACGGGGTTCCCGTTGGAATCCATGACGGGGCGGCTCCTGACATTGCCGTCGGCGTCCTCGTATTGCTCATACTGGTAGACGGGGAAGCTCCGCTGGATGTACTGCATGAGCTGATCGCGTGGCGTGAGATCCAGGTCCTCCAATGAATCATCCTCGGTCAGGTTCGCCATGGCGCGGCCAAGGCTCGCTTCGTTGGTATTAACGAGCTGAATCACGCAGGCGTTCCCGTCCTCAATCTCCTTGTGCATCCTGGCTATGACGGAAGGCATCTGAAGGGAAGTGATGATCTGATTGAAAAATCGTTGATGCGCTCCCCAAAAGGCGGACATGGCCGCACTTTTTGCCTTCCCATCCAGCGTCTTTCCGCTATCGTCCGTGACGCCAGTTTCTTGGAGAGCTTCGTTCAGATTGTTCAGGGTGACTTGCCATCCTTCGGCCAGCTTGTCATAGATTTCGCGCTGTTCGTCGGACAATACATGCTCGAGCCTGTCATAGGTGACGTCATGGAAGGAGAGAGACCTGGCGAGATATTTCCCCATGGACTTCATGTCCCTGGACACAAGCTCCATGGCTGCAATGCCACCCGACTGGATTTGGTTCACGAACTGCTGAACATTTGGGAACGGAGTCCCTTCTCCCCACAAGCCAAGGCGCTTCGCATAGGCCAGGTTCATAACTTCCGTGGCTCCGGTAGCGGACACATAGACCACCCGAGCGTTGGGGAGCTTGTCTTGAAGCTCAATCACGGCGAGCGCCGTCTTCGAGGGGTCCTTGCGTCCGCGCTGTCCCTGGACTTGCAAGGCATTGCCGGCGCGGTGACAATTATGCACCAACAATTTATTTGCAAAATAATTTGCGGTACCAGTCTCTATGTTATGGACGACACAAGCTCCTTTATTTCTGTCATGATTCTGTCCGTTTCCATCAAAACATCTTCGTTCGTAAATCTCATTACTCTCCATCCCATGGATTGTAAGAACGCCGTTTTCTTCTCGTCTCGTTCCTGCACCTTCTTCGTTGAATGGGAGTAGCCATCTATCTCTATCGCAACTCTCAGTATTGCATTCCCAATATCTATCTTGTAATGTGTCGGATAGCCCTGGATTCTTCTCCCCATCGGGACAATGACTTCCATGGACCATCCCAACCTGGATGCAAGTATTTTCTGAGGCAATGTCGGGCCTTTGCCGTTGCCACCGTTCAATGTTGGATAGTTCTTTTCCCTCAAAACAAGCTGAGCCTTCTCTTGAGTCTTTGGATCTCGAAACGGATTCCTCTCCGAATAAAGATATTTCTTGAGATTTTCCTGGAACAAAGGTTTCTCTCGATTCTCCTTCATTCTTTGCTTGCCCTGTTCCGATAAAGCCAGCATCCTTTCTGGCGTAAAGGTCCGCTCTGGAAAGCCTGTAAGCTTTGCATGATATTTTCCCGCACAACTCTTCCCGCAAAAGGATGCCTTCCTTCTTCTGCCGGGGAACTTCGTTTTGCATCTCTTGCAAATGTGCATAAACATATGGCGACTCCTTATGATGTGAGTGCGTTGTCGCCTCTATGTAGCACACAATGTCTGAAATGCACAAGTCATAATTTTGGACATACCCCCTGTTCAATGTAAAGATGGGATGATTTGGGGTTGTGAATGTCCCGACAACCGGAAGTAATGGCTCCGTGGTTTCACGACAAAAAAGATGATGTACTCTAGTGATGATAACCCTTTGAGTGTCGTGATCAAATCCATATACTTCATCGCCAATCTTGATTAATTCGATTGGGATTTCTCCGTTAGGAGTAGATATTAATGTGCCAGCAGGAACACATTCATCCATGGCAATCACACCGTCAAAGTCTTCTCCAAGCCATTCAACCACTTGGTCGATCCGACGTTTACCCTCCTTGCCCTGCTCTCCTTTGGCCGACATCTTGAGGGTATCGTAGGTGCCAAAAAGGATTCCATCCTTCACTCCGATGGATGAGGTAGCCTTGACCTTCCCGAGATCGAAAATCTTCTCCGGATCATCACCGATACCCTCGGTATCGCGGCGTGCGTCCTTGAAGAGAGAGGAATTCGCGCTGAGCCAAACACCCTTCTTGCGGCCCTTGTTCCAGTTGTCAAGGAAGATTCCAGCAATCTCCCTACCTTTTCCAAGGCCGGTGCCGTCGCCAATCATTGCGCCTTGACGTTCATTGTTATCCAGGATTGTTGAATGAGCTTGACCGACTCGGACTATGCTTTCAAGCTGAACGTCAGAGACCTTCCCCGCTTCAATGATCTTCTTGGGTATGGAAGGAGTATAATCGACAGAGGGAGCCACAACGGAAGCCATGGCCGCGCTTTCAACAATATTCCCTGGATGCGGCCTACTGCCTGTTACCCTAACGGAAGGCTTGTATGCGTCGTAAACAGAATCGGAAAGGGCTTCGGCAGACTCGCCGGCTTCGGCCATGGAAACTTCTAGGCCAGGTCCGCCCTCCCGGTCGCTATCATCCGCTCTTCTACTTGGTTCACCAGTTCCAGCGCCTGGCTCACCGGAGACTTGCTCGGATTCCTGAGCAAGTCCACTCGGTCGCCCACCTCGTTCTCCCCGGTCAGGACCTTCATCACCTCTTCCGGGTTCCACTGGCTCATTGACCTGATTGTCTCGCTTACCCGGTTGTCGAGGTCGAGGGGCTTGTTGTCCAGTGCCCACAACATCAGTTGCAGGCTGTGCAGGAGTGCCGGGTCCAGGCTCTGTTTGGCCTTCTTGAGCGCCTTGAGCGCGGCTCGGTTGAGCTTGTGCAGGTTCAGTGACTTGACTTTTCGTGGATCGTTGGCGTTCATTTCTCACTCCAACCAAAAGGGGCAATGCGTCGGCTACATTCTCCACGCTGCCTTTGATTATATTATCGAAACCTGGACCTGTTTTGTCAATGACAATCACGCGATTATCGAACGTTGTTCCATATTTCTGATATCCTTTTCCAGAAATACCAATGTCTGCCTTGACGGTGTACTTCTTCCCTATTTTTGCAAACCAATCCCGGAAGGAAGGAGCATCGACGGACATCCCTCGTCCGACGATTGCCACGAGGCGCCCGCCTTCTTCCAGGCGATTCAATGCTTGTTCTATGTGACGGGCTGCATTCTTGGTATCGCGCTGTCCCTTGATGCGTCCAGCCGTGGAAGAGAAGGGCGGATTCATAATGACGACGGTGGGCTTCACGTCGCCGGGCAAAACGTTGTCAAGCTGCTCGGCATTCTCGGTGAATACCCTGTCGAAGCCCATCTCTTCCAGGAGCGCTGTGCGGCGCGGCGAAAGCTCGTTCACGAAGACTTTTGCGCCTGCATTCTTGGCGAATACAGCAAGCCCGCCGATGCCCGCCGATGGCTCGAGCACTACATCCTGTTCAAACACCGGCTCACCACGCAATTGTTTCGCGCTTCGGTGCTCCGGACGTGTTCCTTCCTGGGTGTTCGCTACCCAGGAAGCAAGGTAGGCTAGGGGTGGCGGCGTAGAGAACTGCTGAAATTCGTCCATTTCCTCCGTGCGCTTGGATTGCGTAGGAAGCTTGGCGATGAGGTCTTGCAACTCCTTGACTTTCTGCTCGGCTTCCTGGATGGTATGGTCGGACGGATTCATGGTGAGATAGGATGCGAGAATAGCTTGGTTCACGCCCATTTCCATGGCGTCATAAGCATCCTTCGGAGTGTATTTGCCTTGGGCCTGCGTTCCGCTGAATGCTTTGTCGGCTTCGGAGAAAAGTTCCTGCCAAGTGAAGGATTCCTTCCGAGCGACTTTTCCTTTTACCCAGGTCGCAAGTCGCTGGCTGGAAGAGGCTGATGCTTCTGATTCGTCGAGTGTGGGGGATTCTGTTTGATTCGGTGTTTCGTTTCCAGAAAACTTCTCATCGATGAACCGCTCGAAATAAGGAGCGGCCTTGAGGCTAAGGCTATCCAATACCAATGATACGAAGTCTTTCACATCCCGTCCAGTAGCAACTGCATGGCCCCACATTTCGTCCAGTATGGGGCGGACCTGCCGCCACTTGGTTTCGTCCAGCTTGGAAGGAGAGATGGGGGCGGTAGAGAATGAACCCTCTTCCCCGAAGAGGGCGTTGATTTTCTTTATGCCATCCGCTATGGCCTTCATGTGGCCGGCGGCTGATTCCAGCTTGTCGGTGGGGGTGGGGGTTGAAACGGGAACCTCTTCAGATGCCCACTCCTTGATGTTCTTCAGCGTCCTCGGGTTGGTCATCCCTTCGTGCTCGTACAACCATGTTTTGAAATCTCTTAGCTTCTCTGGATGCCGGTCGTAAAACTCGCTCATCACCCGGTCCACGTCCTGGGGCCGCAACTCTTGCGGAGTATCCGCTGAAACTTTGACTGCGTTCAGGTAGAGGCTTTCGAGGGTTGTTGCAGCGGTGGAAGTCTCGGCAGTCTTCTTCTCCCCGCGCTCCTTCATCTGCTTGCGAAGCTCGGCCATCACGTCTTCTCGGGACGCATCGGCCATGGACTTCGTGGGGGCGACCGGGGCCTGTACGGCTGGCTCAGATTGAACGGAGGCTTTTCCGGCTTCCACTTCATCGACCGTCATAAATTCAGGGTCGGTATGATTCACTGAGGAGACCACGCCAGCACGGGTAGGCCTGATTGCCACGGCCTCGTTGACACGGATATTGCCGTCACGATTCTTTCCGACGATTATGCGTGGGGGTCCTGGCTGAGTGGCGGGTTCTGTTTTCTTCTTTACCCCAATCCCCAACGCATCCCTGACAGCGGACTCGTTCTTCTTGGGAAACACCCATCCCTTGTGCTTTCCGTTGTAGAGTCCGCTGTGCTTCTTCAGGACGGGCGCCAGGCGGTCCTTGTTCGCGGCGTAGTCTCCCTTCACGATTATGGATTTGGTGTCCAGATCGGAGACTGTGAGGGTGGGTGGTGACGGGGTGGGCGTGGAAGGTGGAGTGATTGGCTCCGAGGCGGGGGCGGGGGCGGGCTCCTCTTCCTTCTCGACTACGGCTGCCGGCCCGGCTTTCTCCTTGAGC
>Ga0208958_1002803_pt1 | contig 14371 bp, 14 predicted proteins | sample RifOxyB1_FD_184032 | JGI IMG/M metagenome (GOLD analysis project Ga0208958, IMG submission 184032) | Soil microbial communities from Rifle, Colorado - Rifle Oxygen_injection B1 (SPAdes) | ecosystem: Environmental > Terrestrial > Deep subsurface > Rock core/Sediment | place: Rifle, Colorado... | reverse complement strand
AGTCTAATAATTTTAAAGCTACTTTCGGAAAACTATTCGCATTACTTAAAACAGACACCCCAGATTGCATTAAAATGTTATTTCTAGTGAGATCTGCTGTCGCTTGGGCCACATCCACGTCTCTAATTCGGGAATTTGCCGCCGACAGGTTCTCATCAGTAATAGCAGTTGTATTAAGTACTGATGTAAGTCTATTTTGTACTGCTCCCAGTTCCGCACGAACACCGTTAACTTGCACCAAAGCATCATCCAATTTCTTAAGTGATGTTTGGGCACCAATTTTAGTCGCAACTGATTCTTCAGACAAACCCAAAGATCCAAGTGTTGCATCCGACTTTGCAGCATCATAGCGCAGCCGATCCAGCATTGGGTCATTATGAATTCCAACCTGAAATTCAAGGTTACCCCCTGTGCCGTCCAACAGTTTCGTACCATTGAACTCAGTCGACTGGGCAATTCTATCAAGCTCTTCTTTAATTTGCTGGAACTCAATATTAGCAAATGCTCTTTCCGAATCACCAACAGTGTCGGAAGCAGCTTGTATCGAGAGTTCCCTGAGCCTGATAATGATGTTTGAAACTTCATTCAATCCACCTTCTGCCGTTTGCACCAGCGAAATAGCATCACCTGCATTTCTTCTGGCCTGTCTAATTCCTCTAATTTGCGCCTTCAAATTCTCGCTTATTGCCAATCCTGCTGCATCATCACCCGCTTTTGTTATACGCTCACCTGAAGACAAAGCTCTCAAGTTTTGATTCATTGATCTGGTCGTATTACTAAGCGATCGTTGAGCTGCCAAGGACGGAATATTTGTATTTATTCTTAAACCCATATTTAATCTCCTTTACACATAATAAACCTCCTGTTTTGTTATAAAGACTTCATGTCTTACAAATTTTGTTAATCGTTTTAGTAAGTAAACCAGTAACACGTATCCTTATTAAATGTGGTTAAGGTTGCAGAACAATAACCACCTAATCATTTATCCACTTTTTACTGGCATACATCCTCCATACTCAAGTTTAATAATCATAACCCTTCACAATAAACTTCTTAGGTTTCTGATGCAGACCTAATTAGTTGTAATGCATTTTTGGTATATGAGTTAGCTTGAGACAGTACTGATGTACCCGCTGATACTAGGATAGAATTTTTAGTTAGATCTGCAGTTGTCTTCGCAACGTCAGTATCTCTCACCCTAGAATTTGCTGAAGATAAGTTTTCTATGCTTACAGCAATATTATTAATAGTTGATTGCAACCTATTTTGCATGGCCCCGAAGTCAGCCCTTATCCCAGATACTGAAATAATTGCTTGATCAATTGAAGATAGTGAATTTTGAGCTGAAATTTTATCTGCGACACTTGCCAGATTTAAGCCCAAAGCAGCGGTATTAACGTCGGCACTTGATGCATCGAAAGTTAATCGGTCACTTATAGGATCATTTCTAGTTCCAATTTGAATATCAAATACGGCGCCTGTACCATTAAGTAATTGCACTCTATTGAATTCGGTCGAGTTGGCAATCCGATCAACTTCTGAAGTCAATTGTTCAAATTCAACGTTTAAGAATTTTCGCTCTGTCGATCCGATTGTATCTGAAGCAGCTTGTACCGATAATTCTCTAAGTCTGATCAAAATGTTGGAAACTTCTTCTAGTCCGCCTTCAGCAATCTGAACTAGTGAAATACCATCCTGAGCATTTCGTTCAGCTTGTCCAAGACCTCTAATTTGAGCTTTCAAATTTTCTGAAATTGCGAGTCCCGCAGCATCATCGCCGGCTCTGTTGATTCTTTGACCTGATGAGAGTTGTTCTAAGCTCCTGTCCATATCCAGCCGAGTCTTTCTTAAGTTCCTCTGGGCGTTTATGGAGGCCACATTTGTGTTTATCCGAAGTCCCATAAATCCTCCTTGATATTGGGTCCTGACAAACGTCCTTGTTTGTCAGAGAAGAACTATGATTCTTAAATCACAGGCTTCCTTCTACAAAACTTTTCGCAAAATAATCAAATAACTTTAGAAAAATTGTTAAATGTTTAGACAGGTATTTATTTAAAAGTAAAACACTCTAACTGTTTGTATTTAATAATGAATCAAGATAGTATGAACAGGAAATTATTTCCTGTTCAAATCTTCTGAGTAAATTTATTAACGGAAAATGTATATTTTTTAACAGCAAAGTGTAAAAATAACTAACATGAGCATTCCAGACCAATTCATCATTTCAAACCTTAAAAAAAATCCTGAAGTCAGATTAAAAGTAATTCATCTTATTGAGGAATCATTCAGTTATACTCACAATTATCGTTTTAACATCGACTTTTACCCTCTAATGACCCCATCAAATGCTGTCAACAATAACATTCTTATTGAGAAATCCACTGGCGATGTTCTAGCACACATAGGGGTTTTACCCCGCTTTTTAAAGAATAAAGATATGTTGATTCCAATTGTATTAATGGGTGCCATGGTCGTTCAAAAAAATAAAAGAGGTCAAGGCATTTTTCGTTTATTTCTAGAGCACATTATAAAAAGCTACGAACAAAACTGTGCGCTTTTACTCCTTTGGAGTAATCTTTCTGAGCTTTACAACAAATTTGATTTTTATGAAGCAGGACTTGTCTACCAGACTGGGACCAAGGATTTTGATAGCGAACTGCTTGGTGCAATTTATAATAAAACCACCTTCCAAAAGCTAAATGACTTTCAATTTAATACTATCAAACAACTCTATGAACAGATGAGTGACCATGATATCTCCCTCATTCATCGGTCTGATAATGACTGGGAAAGCATAAAAAATATCTCTAGTTGTGACCTATACTTACTCAACGAAGACGGTATGATTAATGGATATTTTTGTGTCCATAAAGGTCACGACCTAAGAAACATTATTCATGAAATTGTTTTTATCAGTGAAAATAAAGATAATTTAATTGAAACACTTCGAGACTACAAGCTTTGGCTGACACCTAATTTATCCAAGATTTCCAAAGAAGCAACTCCATTTTATACGGGTTTTTTTCGACCTGGAAATCAAAACCGATTTAATGATTTTCTAAGTAATTGGTCTAATCATGAAATAGAAGTTATACAAATTAAAGATAATTTAATTTCATATAAACATTTAAATGAGCCGCTCATTGATACCACTGATTTATTTTTAAAAAAAATTTTGGGTCCCGATCCTTTTTTCAAAGGCTATCCCTACGGGCCGCCAGTTTACATTTCAGGACTAGATAGCATCTGAAACTACTCACCAACCACAAAAGAAAAATTCACATCACTTACAAAGTTCTTACTACAAAGAACTGTAACGCCAGTTGGAATGAATGGATTGATTTCAAATAAAGTAATATTAGGAATGTTAATATTTTTATAATCTGCCATATCATCAACAATTTTCACAGGTCGAATAAAACAAGTTAATCCGTCCCCAGAACTTAAACATTGTGTAGGAGGTAAATCAATTGCATATCTAATTTGACTTTGGAGCAACCACTCCGCTGCATCATCAGATGTTGATGGTCTCATCATACAAGTAACATCATGAAAACTCTCCCGTGAAAATAACATAATGATTTCTCCCGGACTAAGTTTTCCATTTCCATTGTTATAAACTAAGTCCGACGGAATAAGTTTTGATGGACTCAAGGAAAGTCCTAATTGTTCCAGTTTTTGAATATAGTTACTCACCGATTCTTTATCGTCATCTATTACAATTTGTGTTGCTGCCCATAGCTGGAAAGATAAGAAAGATAAAAAAATTACAGTTAGCTTTTTCACTATTTTTCCTCCGCGGATATAAGTTAATTTTTTAGTGTAATTGTACATGAATAGTTTACAGCTTAAAAATTAAATAATTTGATAATTAAGCTATTATAATACCCTTTAATACTCCTTTTAATGACACTACTTATCCATCCTTCTTAAAACTAAAAACCCAGTCATTAAAAAAAATAGTGAAATACTCCAAAAAATCCAGCTTAAAAAAGAAATTTCCAAAATACTTCCAAGTTTAATAACTTCCATTGAGAAAGTTCCGGCAAACATAAAAGCAGCTGATAAAATTGCGAACGACAAAAATAAAAGAGCCGCATTAATACTGGAAATCTCTTTCTCATACCCCGAAGTCTTCACTTCAAATGCAAACTTTTCTTTGGTCCACTCTTTGATAAACCATTTTAAGTGTCTAGGAACAAGTCTAGCAGTAGAAAGAATATCTTTCATGGCCCACAGGCCATCTTCAATAACTTCATCCTTGTTAAACGAAGATGCAATAATTTCTTTTATATTGGATTCTAAAATTCCAAAAAAATCGCAGTCAAGTTTTAGTGATTTACTTACCCCATCAAGCGTGATCAAAGATCTGAAAACAATTACCCAATCTCTAGGAACAAACATGTCATGCTTGGTTATCGTTCTAATTACTTTATGCAATAGCTGAGTTGAATTAATCTCTTTTGCTGTTAACCCAATATAAGGTCTTAGTTCTTGTTTGATATCACCAATTATTTTATCAACATCGGGAATTGCACTATATTCCGCCACATCTAAAAATTCATAAATTAGATTTTCATAATTATGGGTTAACAACGAATAAATAATAGCCACGAAATTATGTCTGGCTTTTCTAGAAAGATTTCCCATGGAACCAAAATCAATAATACCTATCTCGCCGGTAGGTAGTAAAAACATGTTTCCACCGTGAAGATCCGCATGAAAATAACCATCATGCAAATACATTTTAGAAAATATTTCAATTGCCTTTTGTAGCTTATTTTCCAACCCTTCGTTCAATTTATCAACGTCGGCTTTACTAGAAAATGGTATTCCAACAATTTTTTCAAGTACCAATACATCTTCACCAGTAAATTCTTCATAAACATGAGGAATGCGAAAAAGTTTATCTTCCTGGTTATCATATTTATCTATGATTTTTTGAAAACGCTTTCCGTTTAAAGCTTCAATATTAAAATTAAGTTCGTTGTGCAAACTGGCTTCAAATTCAACCAGTATTTTTGACAATGCAAGTTGCTTTATTTCATCACTGAATTTCTCTAGTTGGGAAATTAAAAACGCCAGTATACTAAAATCAGTTTCAATAATTTTTTCGATACCAGGTCTTTTTACTTTAACCACTACTTCCTTGCCATCTTTCAGCGTTCCCTCAAAAACTACGCCAATGGAAGCTTTGCCAATCGGCTGCTGATTAAGATTTGCAAAAATGTCAGTTATTTTAATACCAAGAGATTGTTCAATAATATTTTGGGCCGTTTCGTATGGAATAGGTAGCGCCTGATCTCGTAGTTTTTTCATTTCATCAATAAATGACTCGTCAAAAAGATCTTCTCTGGTGCTTAAAAGTTGTCCTAATTTAACAAAAGAAGGGCCTAATTCTTCAAAACATTTTCTGAGTCGATTACCAATTATCATTGGCCAATCTCTAGATGATTTTTGCGCCAGTTCTTCTTTAATTTTCACTCGTGAAGATGGAAGGACGAAATCTGGGATGTGAGAAGTAATCCCTGAATTGATAAACTCGTCAAAACCATTTTTGGCAAATACCGTTACAATTTCTTTAAGACGCGCGACATTTCGAATGGTTTTAGTGAAAACAATACTAGTTTTAATGATATCCATGCGTTACCCTTAAAATTAAGAATTTAAAAAGAACAATTTTTGTTCTATCTTAAATCCTATCACCATTAATAGGATCTAAAAAATATATTTAGGAGCTATTTTGCAAAAGATTTTAATGGCGCTCATTAATTTATTACTTGGTACTTGGGTTATCATAACTTTTGTAAGCAATATAAGTGCTCAAGAAACCTGTAGTCGCTCTGCGATAATTAATTATCAGGAAATTTTAATCGACACCAACTCAACTCAAAAAGGAGAAGGACTTCGTTTTTATCTAGAAAAAGACCCAACCGCTATTAAATATCTGGATAAATACCAAGAGGGAGCCCAAATAAAATGGGCCAACATTGTTATGGGAACTACTGGTTCGCTTTTGACAATTGGTGGACTCCTGGTTGGTGGTGATAGCGACGATAAAAAAGCAATGATCATTGGAGGAATTAGTCTTTTAATTGTGAATTATCTGACAGCTCAAACCTCTTACTTTGGCAATGAGCGCAACTTGGAAAAAGCTATTCGCGAATATAATTATCGTAACAGTCCTCCTATTTACTACAGTCCAGGAAATAACCAAAAATTTAAAGAATCCCCCACTCAATCAAGAGATATACCACTTTTATATCTTAATATTGCAAGGAGTTTTTAATGATTGAAAAAAATAAAATATATTGTTTTAAATGTAGATCTGAAATAAACATCGAAGCTGGCACTAAAATAATGCGAAGAGATGAATGTGATAAATGTGGTGCCAGTTTGCGTTGTTGTAGAATGTGTGTACATTATGATATTTCTTCTTACAACGAATGCCGAGAACCAGTTGCTGAGAGAATTTTGGAAAAAGATAAAGCAAACTTTTGTGATTATTTTGTTTTTGAAAATAATTTAGCTAACAAAGAGGACGAAAAAAACCGTCACCTTGATGCGGCAAAGTCTTTGTTTAAGAACTAATTTTTATAGGAGACAACTGCCAATGCAAAAATCATTACTTACTCATTATGGAAAAAATAATATTGAAAAGGAACTCAATCGTTTAATAACTGTCGATCGAGAAAAAATTAAAAAAGCCCTTGCGGAAGCTCGGGCCCTTGGCGACTTGAAAGAAAATGCTGAATATCACTCAGCCAAAGAAGAGCAGAGCCTTCTCGAGGGAAAAATTGCTCAACTACAACATATCTTATCCACTAGCGAAATTATTGAAACTTCTAAAATCACCAGCAGTAAGATTGTTTTTGGAGCAACCGTTAAACTTTATAATCCTGAAAAAGATCTCTACACCACATATCAGATAGTAGGACATGAAGAAGCTGACTCAACTCAAGGAAAAATTTCCATAAATAGTCCTCTTGCCAAAGCATTAATTGGAAAAGAAGAAGGTGAATCCATTTTGGTAAAAGCGCCTAGGGGTGACATAGAGTATGAAATAGATTCTTTTTTTTATGAATAAATTATCACTTTCCTCACCACTTAAAGATCTCTATTTAAAAAAAATTCCTGATAGTATCACTAAACTTGAAGAAGTTGGGATTACTTCAATTTTTGATATATTTTGGATTTTTCCACATTCAATTTTAAAACTTCCCTCTGTTGCCAGCTTAAATGCAGCTAAAGAAAATGAAATTTTCAAAGGTACAGGAACCATCAAGTCAATTAAAACCAATCCAAACTTTTGGGCAAAAGGAAAAAAAGGAATAGTCCTACAAAACATCACAATGCATGTGGAGGAAAATCTTTCAAAAGAAATAATAGTTCTGAAATGGTTTAATACTTACCCTTCAATAAAAAAAAAATTACAAACTTTAAAAGAAATAGTTTTCTGGGGTACGCTTAGTAATTATAAAAATCAACTGCAGATCGTAAATCCAGAAATTACAAGTAGTGAAGAATTTTCTGAATCAGACGATAAACAGGGACTCACGATCAGATACCCTACAATTAACACGGTTAACGGCAATATAATAAAAAAAATTTTTGAAAAAATACCTAGTTCTCTCTGGGATGAAATTTTGGAAACACTTCCAACTGATTTAATAAAAAAACGAAATCTTTTAGGATTGAAAAATTCCATTATGATTATCCATGGGCTGGCTGACTGGTCTAAAGAAAACGAAGACCGTGCCAAAGAGCGACTTATTTACGAAGAATTTTTTACAGAACAAGTAAAGGTTATTTGCCGCAGAGAAAAAAACCAACTCATCAAATCAAAAAAAATTAATGTCAAAAGTATTGATTATCAGGAAATCATACACTCCTTTCCTTTTACGATGACTGAGGGGCAAATAAATGCGCTCAGTGATATTCAAAATAGCTTTCAGAAAGATTACCCGATGATGAGACTTTTGCAAGGAGATGTGGGATGCGGGAAAACAGCAGTTGCTGTGGCAGCTTCCCTCATGGTCATAAAAGAAAAAAAACAAGTTGCTTTCATGTGTCCCACGGAAACGTTAGCTTGGCAGCATTACCAATCAATAAGCTCTCTATTAAAAAACAACCAATTCAAAGTTGAACTACTCTTGGGTAGCACTCCTCCCAAACAAAAAAACTTTCTATACCAGGAATTGGAACAAGGAAGGATTAATTTAATAATTGGAACGCATTCCTTAATTCAAGAAAATGTGAAATTTTCGGATCTTGGTTTACTTATCATTGACGAACAACATAAGTTTGGAGTGAACCAAAGGCTTAAATTATTAAAAGATAATCTAGGTACGCATTGTCTTATCATGACCGCTACCCCCATTCCTCGCTCATTACGACTTACTCAATACGGTGATTTGGATATTTCCACTATCACTCAAATGCCTCTTGGAAGAAAACCAATTAAAACCAAAATAATCACGCCTGATACCTTTAAAAAGTTTTTAACATTTATTAACACTCGCTTAACTATGCAAGAGCAAATTTATGTTGTGGTCCCCGCTATCATGGAAAGTGAGAATTTGGACATTATGAATTTAGAAACTGTCCTTAAAAAATTTTCCTCCATTTTTTCTAGTTTTAAAGTTGAAGGTTTGCATGGCCAAATGAAATCAGATGTAAAAGCTCAGGTATTTAATCGATTTAAAAATAATGAAATAAATATTTTGATTGCTACCAGTGTTGTAGAAGTTGGAATTGATGTCCCTAATGCAACGGTCATGGCTATTATCAATCCAGAACGCTTTGGTTTAAGTTCACTTCATCAGCTTCGAGGAAGAGTTGGCCGAGGTGGACGACCTGGTTTTTTCTTTCTCATCAACGATAAAAACGTTGGTGTAGAAAGTATGAAGCGACTTAACATATTGGAAAATCATCTTGATGGCTTTAAAATTGCTGAAGAAGATCTAAAAATCCGAGGAGAAGGAGATCTTTTTGGAGTGGATCAATCAGGTGCGCAAAGACCATATAAGCTGGCAAATATTATATTACATTCCCATCTTTTAAACCAAGCCAAAGAGGATTTGGAAGAATCTATTAAATTAAAAAACTCTAAAATACTTAATTTAATTCAAATTCAACAACAAAGTATTCATGTAACGGGTACCATTTAAATTATTTTTGAGTATAATATATATTATTACCAAGGATGGATTTATGATTGCTATTGAATTTACCAAATCACCGGATGAAGATATTCTTAATTGTCGGTATGAAAGGCTTCAACGTAAAATTACCGTTGGGAGTACGCGAAACCATAATATAATCATTTCCGATCCAGAAATTAATAATTCCACTATGACCTTATCTACAGACCAAGACGGTGTCTGGGTAGATAATAACGACAAACATAATTATTATCTTTCCAACCAGAAAAAAGTTTCTGGAAAAAAACTGCATCATGTAAATGATGAGATTACTATTGGAAAAACTACTTTTAAAATTATCCATTACAAACATCAAACACACCCAGATAAAATTGCTGAATTTAAGTATCTTAAAAAGCAGCAAGAGCATAAAAACCCTTCTCTCAAACTTTTACTCGAAAAACTTAAGCATGAATTAAAAAACATTACCTTCAAATCCTTCGAGAATGAACAGTAAAAAAAAGCTAAGAAGGCTTCATCAATTTTTTGATACTCAAGATGGAATTAAAATCTTTTTTATAAGCAACTTTAAAAAAGCTGACCCACAAAAACCAGTAATTATTTTTAACTATGGTTTGGTTTGCAATACCACTCAATGGGACAAACAATATGATTTTTTCCAAAAAGAAGGATTTCAAGTGGTCTTGCATGACTATCGTTTTCATCATCGCTCAACTTCTGGAAAAAATTTAAAAGAGCTTACCATAAAAAAAATAGCTTCTGATATTAACGAGCTTATCAAATATATTGGTGCAAAAAAGGTCATTTTATTTGGAAATAGCATGGGAGTAAATGTCTGCTTGGAATACATGAAAAGGTATCCTAAAAAAACTGCGGGTGCTGTTTTTATTTCTGGGAGTATCAAACCTCCTAAAGAAGTGATGTTTGATACTAATCTGATAACCTATGTCGCTCCTTTCATCGAGATGATACAACATAAACTTCCAAGATTATTCAACACTATCTGGAAAACCTTATTCTTCAACCCACTGATGATAAAAAGCACACTTGAACAAGGATTTAACAAGGATCTCGTTCCAGAGGAAGTTATTGTTCACTATCTAAAAAAAATTGGCGAACTAGCACCAGGAGTTTTCTTTCAGCTTTTTAAAGAAATGAATAATCACAAAATTGATAGCTATCTTTCCAAAGTTAATATTCCAGTTCTAATTATAGGTGGTAATAAAGATAAGATCATTCCCCCTTACCTTCAAAGAATTTTACATAAAAAAATTAAAAAGTCTGAGATCTATATCCTTAAAGAAGGTAGCCATATGCCCCATATGGAATTTGCAGATAAAGTTAATAAGCGAGTTTTAAGTTTCATCCATCGAAATATTGAGGTTTTTCAGTAGGGCCCAAAAGACCCTTTTCATCACAGATTTCATCTGAGACTTTTTATAATCCTCATGGGAAGCTTCGCCTTCAGTATTTATTTTATAACTATCTCTATCCATGATTTGAATTTCATACGGATAGAAGAAACGTATATCTCTCGCAAGCAAAGAGGTATCCAAAGCTAATACTTTTTTAGCTAAAACATTTTGCTGATCCAAGTCTCGAGCATAATGTTTTATTTTGTTAAACTCCTGTAAAAAAGGATCCTTGTAAATAATTAGTTGCATGGAGGTAAATTGCATAGCTTTATATTGTTTCGATCTATGTTTATTCCTGTCTAATTCTATAGCTTTTTCAAAAGAACATTCTTTGGATGCCTGCTCCAGTGCTTTCGCAAATTCGTCATGGGAATAATTCTCTCTTATGGCCTGTTTTAGAATAACCCAATATCTCTTTCGAAATTTTTTAATATCCATAAGGGAATTAACTGATCGGCTGGGTTTAATATTATGAGGAATAACGATATTTCGCTCCATCAAAAACTTAATTACTCGCAAACTATCAAATGGGTTATTGGTTACAAAGCGAAGTCCAACTCTATCAAACAATTCTTCGGCAACGCTCTCATCCTTATTGAGAAGTTTAAGGATAACGCTGTCCCTTGATTTTTTAGATTTTGTTTGAAAATCATAAAGAGCGATTTTCTCGTCTGAACCTTTAACTCCAAGAAATAAATTATTCTCTTGATCCCTATAAACATATTTATAAAAACGATCAAAAATTTGGGTTTGGATAATTGAAAAATAATTAGTTCTTAAATCTTTATCCACATGTAAAATTACATGCATAATTTTAAGAACAATTTCTGCCCATAGTCTTTGAATTCTTTTTTGAAAATTATTTTCCGTGGCCATTAAAAACAAGTCAGTGATGTCTGAAATCATATACAGCGCATCTGGAATATTCAAATCTAGCCCATCGGGGTTGCCTTCTTTTAAAAAATATCTTCTTATGAACTGCAAGGACTCCTGAAAAATACCAAAAAGTTCCGCCTTACCCACCACTTCGTTTGGATCAAGACCATAGCCAATCAGAAACTTTTCTACTTGCTCTTTTGAATTCATGGGAGTGATAAAGAACTTCGTGTCCAACGCAGATTTTCCATTGATTGCGATGTCAAAAAGTTCCCAATCAAAATAATATTTCGATAAGTACTCGGGTCTTTGCATAAAGGGTTAAATACACTAAAATGTTATGAAACTCTAGATTTTAAACTTTAGCTATGCGGCAAATAATGCAACGACCCAAAACCACTTCTCCAGATGTTTTATTTTTATCTTTACTAGGAATTGGTTTTTTTCCTTATGGACCTGGCACACTGGCCTCTATAGTTACCATGCCCTTACTTTATCTACTGATAAAATTTAATGTTAGTTATTATTTTTTTATTCCTGTTTTTATTTTATTATCTGCACTTGCAATTTATTTTTCCAACCAAGCTCAAAAAAAATATATTGTTCACGATCCTTCTTGGATTGTTATTGATGAATTTCTTGGTCTGATGATTACTTATCCTTTTATTTCTAATACAAATTTTATTCATCTGATTATCATTTTTATTCTTTTTCGTTTTTTTGATATCATAAAAATCTGGCCTGCCAGCTACTTCGACAAAAAAGTTAAGCACGGAATCGGTATTATTTTTGATGATCTGGTCAGTGGACTTATGGCGGTAGGAGTTTATTCATTATTCAATTTTCTTACGCTTCAATATCTTTAGTCAGAAAGAGTGTTAAGGATACATACCAATTCATAAGGCTATATATTTCAGGTTTTTTTCCATCAGAGATTTTAAAATAGATTAACTTACGCACACTTTACGCTTGACTTGCGCAATAGTTACGCATAACCTTTTAAGTATAAATGAATTGCAAGTCAATTTTTGAACGACAGGTAAAAAACTTTGAATAATTTCGAAGTGATAAAAAAAAGAAAACCTGACTGATTTGCATAAGTTTTAGATGTCGTAGTTTAGAGAAAATGGTATTTAATTTATAACCCTTTGCCCCATGGAGAAAACAATGAATCAGACAACCGTTATGGATAAAGCAAACAAAACTAAAGCTCTCGATCTGGCCCTTGCTTCAATTGAAAAGCAATTTGGAAAAGGTGCCATCATGAAACTCGGTGATAACGAAATACATGAAAAAATTCCAACTATTTCTACTGGCTGCTTAGGCCTTGATTTAGCTCTTGGTGTGGGTGGAATCCCTCAAGGTAGGATTATTGAAATCTATGGCCCTGAGTCTTCAGGTAAGACAACTTTAACACTCCATCTTGCAGCAGAATGCCAAAAAGTTGGTGGTACAGTTGCATTTATTGATGCAGAACACGCTCTCGACACTAATTATGCTTCCAAGCTTGGAATTGATGTTTCTAATTTGCTTATCTCGCAACCAGATAGTGGCGAGCAAGCGCTTGAAATTAGCGACATGCTTGTTAGATCTGGTGCTGTAAGTCTATTGATCGTTGACTCCGTAGCGGCCCTCACCCCTAAAGCTGAATTAGAAGGCGACATGGGAGATTCTCATATGGGATTGCAAGCGAGACTAATGAGTCAGGCTTTGAGAAAATTAACAGGATCGATTTCTAGATCAAATACTACTGTTGTTTTTATCAACCAACTAAGAATGAAAATTGGGGTCATGTTTGGCAATCCAGAAACAACCACTGGTGGAAACGCTCTTAAATTTTATGCTTCAGTTCGATTAGATATAAGAAAAGTTTCTTCTATAAAAGATGGAGAAGAATATATTGGCAATCGGACCAAAGTCAAAGTTGTCAAAAATAAAGTGGCTCCTCCTTTTAAAAGTGTCGAATTCGACATTATGTTTGGAGAAGGAATCTCTCGAGAAGGAGATATTCTTGATATTGCCGTAGAAGAAAAAATTGTTGAAAAAGCTGGTGCTTGGTTCTCTTACAACAATATTAAAATTGGACAAGGTAGAGAAAATTCTAAAAATTATTTTAGAGAAAATCCCGCTATAATGGACGAAATTAGAACGCTGATTTTTGATAAGCACGGATTATCTGGTAAAAGTGAAAAAATTGACCCCGTCACAGGAGAGATATCTTCTGATGACAGCAAAACTAAGACTAAGAAACCAAAAGCTGATTTACAATAATTTACCAACAGAGGCGGCCATAATTGGCCGCTTTTTTTTATGAATGAAGAAACTAAAAAAGCATATAATTACATTTTATTTCTTATTTCCAGACAAGATTATTCTAAAAGTAAATTACAGAAAAAATTAAGCCAAAAGGGATATTCCAAGGAAATCATTGATTCAGTTTTAGACCAGATTACAAGCGAAGGGATTTTTGACGAAAAACGCTATATGGACTCAAAAATAAGATCATTGGCCAAAAGAAACTATTCTAAATCTCACATTCAAAGATTTCTAAAAAACGAAGATCTAACATTCGAAAATGACGATATTGACTCCATGTTTGTAAAAGAAGATGAGCAACTTAACAGTTTAATTGATAAAAAAATCAGAAAATTTACCCATGATTCTTTAAGTAAAGAGGAAAAATACGAAATTCAAAAAAAGCTATTTTCTTATTTGCACTCTAAGGGTCATAATTATCAAAAAATAAAGACCCAACTTGCGAAGAAATTATCTGAGATTTAATTTCTATACTATTTATGTTAGCTTAAACTGTTATTGTCTTTTTTAATCGAGAGAAATATGAAAAGTACTGAAATCCGTAATAATTTTATTAAATACTTTCAAGGCAAAAATCACAAACATATGCCTTCTTCTTCA
>Ga0208958_1002799_pt1 | contig 14379 bp, 14 predicted proteins | sample RifOxyB1_FD_184032 | JGI IMG/M metagenome (GOLD analysis project Ga0208958, IMG submission 184032) | Soil microbial communities from Rifle, Colorado - Rifle Oxygen_injection B1 (SPAdes) | ecosystem: Environmental > Terrestrial > Deep subsurface > Rock core/Sediment | place: Rifle, Colorado... | reverse complement strand
GCGATAGCAGAGTTCGGTGTCTTCAACGTACATAAATATGTCGGGGTCAAAACCGCCAACAGTTTCAAAAACACTCTTGGGAATGAGCATAAAGGCACCAGTGACCCAGTCGAGGGAACGTGTTTTGCTGTAATACGAAGCTGGCGGATGGACGGATTTGAGTTTTTGTTTTATACCGGGCAGATCGTCGAAGAAGGTTTGCCAGAGAAAAAGTCGCCTGAGCGTGGGAAAGTAGCCACCATTGCTTTGGGTGGTACCGTCGATGTTTTTGAGCTTACAACTGTAGACTCCCAGTTTAGTAGCAGAGGAGGCAATCGCTAGTGCCTTTTTTAAAGTACCGGCAGGGACAAGCGTGTCGGGATTGAGAAAGAGAAGAAATTTGCCCGTGGCATGGCGGGCGCCGTAGTTGTTGGCTGGCCCAAAGCCGATGTTTTGAGAAAGAGGCAGCAGGGTGAGGCGGGGGTACTTATCCTGCAGTTTTTTTATGACAGCGACGCTATCATCACCTGAGTCGGAGTCGACAACTATGACTTCAAAGCTTATACCTTTGTTGTTGCGATAGAGTGAGTTGAGGCAGTCCTCCAGAAGTTTCCTGGTGTTGTAGCTGACAATGATGATGCTGAGCAGCCGTTGCTTCATAGACTGGAACGGAGATATTTAAGGGATGAAAAAAAGAGTCTCAGGGCGAAGTAGGTAGTCGGGAGGAGTATTGTCCAGATGACGGCAGCGGCGAATCTACCTCCATAATATGGCTTGATAGTGATTTTAGAGCTGTAGGTTTGGTCATCGACGACGATGGTAAATGTCTTGCGGAATTCCTCGGTGTACTGGTCGAGGAGGGGAGATTTTGAGGGTGTCCAGCCATTGACAAATAGGCTCTCCCGCATGGGATTAATGATTTCTTCAAGGTAGTAGGAGTCGATATATTTCCTGACGTAGACGGAGGTATCCTCGGGCCGGTAGTTAAGTCGGTAATTGGGTAGTTTTATGCCAAAGAGTGAGGGTGCAAACGATTGTTGGTAAAAGGTTAAGACTTCGGTGCGGTCTTTTTGGGTAAAGTAGGCGGCTTGATCGGGGTTTTGCCAGGTATCCCCAGGCTCCACGGACTTGGTTGCCCCTGGAAGTGGAAGAGGCACTGGGGAAGGGAGAAGGAGATATGTCAGACCGGACAGATAAATAACTACATATGATAAATTTCTAATTACTCTAATTTCTAATTGACCTAATTTCATTAGTTAAATTTCTAGTTGGCCTAATTTCATTGAAATAGTCGTGGACGTCCCAAGCGGTAATCGAGTTTTTTAACCTGGCGTTCCCCTATTACTTTGGCAGGGACGCCACCAACGATCATTCCAGCGGGAACATCCTTGGTGACGACGGCTCCGCCAGCAATGATGGCGCCGCGACCGATGGTGACACCGGGCATGATGATGACCCGAGGACCGATAAAGACGTAATCACCGATGGTAACCGAGGCGGTTATGGCACGAAAGTCTTGGGCATGAATGTCGTGTTCAGCATTGTAGATCATCACCTCGGAGGCGATGTCGACATGATCACCGATGAGAATTGGAGCACGCCCGTCAAGGAAAGCGCGGAAGCCAATGATACTGTCAGTACCGACTGAGACCTGGTCGGGCTGATAAAAACGAATGCCGGTATGAATGGTACTCCCCTGTCCAAGTTTGACACCAGAAAGGCGGAAGAAGAAGTGGCGAAGGAAATGGAAGGGTATCCAAGCGAGGTGGTTTAAGAGAAGTAATTCAAAGTCGAGGGTGACAGCGTCTATGCGGCCGGTAATTTTGGAAAAAGCGGCATCGGGGGAAAGTTTTTTATCGTGCTTGTCGACGAAATAGATACCTCGATTATCGATAACCAGGTTTATGAGTTTCATACAAGGCCATTGTAGCAAACTCAGCTTGCGTTAGTTTGATTTTCCACCTGGAAGGTGGAATAGCTTGGCACCTGACTGTCTTGCGTCATTGACTAAAATAGTTAAGAATTATATCAGTGGTTTATGTACGCAGATTAGTGTTCACAAACGGGTATTACTATCACGTTTATAACAGAGGGGTCGCAAAGCAACCGGTTTTTCTGAACAAAAGGGATTATTTGCGATTTGTATTGACGCTAAACTATTATCGGTTTGCTGATCAGCCGTTTAAGTTGTCGAGATTCCTTACTACCCCAGTTGAATCCAGAAATGATATCCGGACAGGATTAGGCGAAGCGGGCAAATGTATTGTATCGATTTTGAGCTGGTGTTTAATGCCGAATCATTTTCATCTTCTATTACGACAGGAGCAAGACAATGGTGTATCTAGCTATCTTAGTAAAATCACAAATAGCTACACAAAGTATCACAATACTATCAACGAGCGGACGGGTAGTTTATTTCAAGGTGTATTTAAAGCGGTATTGATTGAGGATGATGAGCAGCTTATGCACGTGTCCAGGTACATTCACTTGAATCCAGTATCTTCTTCGCTTGTCTCTCAAGAAAAAATTGAAAACTATCATTGGTCCTCGTATTTGGATTATCTGGGTAAAAGGGTTGGCTTTGTCGACAGTCGGCCTGTGATGTCGCTTTTCAAAAGTACTGCGAGTTACCAAAAATTTGTTTTGGATCATGCTGATTATGCTAAACGGCTCGAGCAGATGAAACACCTAATTCTCGAGTGAGAAGGGTAGGTGTGAAGCTATTCCACCTTCCAGGTGGAAAATCAGAGGGTGGTGAGGGTGGTGAGGAGCTGCTGGGCTGCCAGATTCCAGGAGAAACGAGCGACGTTCAGTTTGTTTTGCAACAGGCGATTAAGCCGGTCTTTTTTGGGCAATGAGAGGGCGGCCCTGAGGGATTCGGAGATGGCGGAGACAGAGGTAGGATCGTCGATGTACAGACTGCCCGGTCCGGCGATTTCTGGCAGTGAGGAAACTGAGGAGACGACAGTGAGAGCCCCGCTTGCTTGTGCTTCGATGACGGGAATCCCGAAACCTTCATATAAAGATGGTAAGACAAAGGCGACGGCGCCTTTGTATAGTGCCGGCAGGTCTTCACTAGGAGCAAAGCCGGTGAAGATAACTTTTTTGGTCAGCCCAAGATCGGTGACCTGCTGGAAAATCTGGTCATAAAGCCAGCCTTTTTTACCAACAACTACCAGCTTGGTGCCACCGCCGAGTACAGCAAACGCCTCTATCAGTCGTGAGATATTTTTCCTGGGCTGTAGCGTGCCAACAAAAAGAAAGTATTTGCCCCGGATTCCATATTTCTCGCGAACCTGAAGCTGCTTTGTTAATGGGATACGAGCGTGATATAGGTCTGAGTCAAACCCAGGATAGATCACTTCGACCCTATCGGCCTTAACTTTATAAATGTCGAGGATATCTTGCTTGGCTGACTGGGAGATGGTGATAATCTTATGGGCTTTTTTGACCGAAAGTTTGGTCCAGCGACGGAGCTGCTGGAGGTCGTAGTTCTTGAAATATTCCAGACCAAACTTTTCGTAGGAAAGGTCCATAATGGCAAAGACCTGTTTTACCCGAGAGACAAGGGGAATGTAGTGGCTAGGTGAAAAAAGAACGTCGAGTTTGGGTTTCTTAAATAGTCGCTTAGTAAGACCGGTTAGGACCCACATCTTGGTCGGTCCAAAGATTTCGTAAGTGACTGAGTCATTACTTTGGGGCATGTCCGGAAGGGGGCGATCCTTTAAGAGGACGCGGAGTTGGTTTTGCCCCAGATGGGGAATCAAATGCCGTAGTAGCTCATAGGCTAACTGATTAACTCCAACCCTTTGGGTGATGTTTGCCTCGTTGCCGTCAAATCCAATAATCATGTTATGAGTTTTTTATATACTGCCAGGGTTTTTTGGGCGGTCTTTTTCCAAGTGAATTGAGTCCGCCTGATACACCCCAGTTCGACCAGTTCTGACCGTCTATTTAGGGCGGTTAATATCCCCTGGTAGATAGATTCTACACTAGTAGGGTCGACGAGTTGGGCGGCATCCCCAGCAACTTCGGGCATAGAGGAAGTGATGCTCGTGACAACGGGGGTATCGAAGGCGAAAGCGTCGAGAATGGGCAGTCCAAAGCCCTCATAGAGAGAGGCGAAAACGACTAGGCAGGCGTGTTGATAGAGACTGCCGAGCATTTGGTCGCTGATGTATCCTGGGAATATTACATCCTGGCTGGCAAGGGCCTTTTCATCTGGTGTCGGTCTGCCGACAATGACTAGCTGATAGGCGCGAGAGAGTGGGGCAAAGGCCTGGACAATGTTTTTGATATTTTTGCGGGGGTGACCACAGCCGGGAACGAGAATATAGTCGCGGGTGATGCCCAGTCTTTGTGAGAGTTGGGATTGGGAGAAAGTCGAGCTGGGTAGACCCGAGGACGCTTCGGGAATAACCACGATTTTGTTTTCATCAATACTAAGATAATCGATTAGGTCTTTTTTGGTTGCATGGGAGACGGCGATTATTAGATCGGATTCCTTGGAAACCCAGTAAAGGCGTTTTTTGTGAACTGCGGTGACGGAAGGGTGGGCAAAAGCGGGGTCACGGTAGAAATTCAGATCGTGAACGGTGGTGATTTTTGGTGCTTTGGCGGGAGGCTCGGTCCAGTCTGATGTGTGGACTAAATCCACAGGACCGGTAAAAAATTCTACCGGTAGGACATGGAGAGTATTCCAGATGAAGTTTGAAAGTGCCGGTGAAAGGCGGCTGGTTTGGTTTTCGGTGTGCTTTAGGTGACGGACAAAGGCGTCGAGTTCGTTTTTTCGGCGAAGAGAGCCGCCAAAGGCCAGATAAGTATGCCGACTGCTGAGACGATTTAGCTGGAAAAGCAGCTTTCTGGTGTAGGTAGAGACTCCGGTGCCATAGATTACTTGAGAGATATCAATTGCTACGCGCATAAGTTTTTGGCCTGTAGACGTCGATGCCGTCTGACGAGCCAACTTTTTGGTAATGGGTGTTCACCCAGTTCCAGACAGGTGAAGTATAGTCTAATGTCCGGCGTCCATCCACAGAGGCTGAGGGATTGACTAAGACTATCTGCGGTGGGTGGAGGCTGAGAGACTCAAGCTGCATGGTTACCCACTTCTGGTTTTGATAGTACCATGGCAGCTGTGGGAGATAGTAGTTCCCCGGGGGTAGGGTGAAGGTATGGTAGTAGAGCGAGTCACCGGCGCCGAGGATAAAGAGAGTGGATGATTTGTTGATCTCCTCAAGCAGCTGAGAAGAAGGGGGAGTGAAAAAGACATTTCTGTACTCCCACGGCCCATGACGGAGGAGGAGGACGAGGAGGAGTATGGGCAGAGTGAGTGAGAAAAGGAGGAGGTGGGGCCGCCTGGGTGAAACAACTGTCCAGACTACAAGAAGGGGAAGAAGGTGGTAGAGTTCGAAGCGAGGAAGGGCGGTGATACTACCGAGTATTACCAGGAGAGGGGTAATAGGACTAACAAGCAAGGTCAGAGGCAGTAAGCTTAAGGATAGCCTGAGTAGCTGGCTCGCCGTGGGCGGCTGTAGGGCGAGTGAGGCATAGGTGGAAGCATTAAATGTCAGTATTTCGAGGTATGGGGACAGCAACTGATGCTGAACTAAGTAAGCGATTTGGATAAGAGGAAAGACTGCGAGCGGGAGGATTTTTTTGATATTGAAGCTGGGAATAAAGGCCAGAACGAGAACTAAAGGCAAAAGCTGAGGTTTTAGGGCGATAGACAAGCTTAAAAAAATACCGGGGAGTAGGGAGTCGGGTCTAATCGATTGGAAATAGACATAGCAAATGAGACAGATGAGAATGAAGGACTCAATCCAGAGAAAGCGTCCGTCGAGGAGGAGGAAACTGGTGGCAAAAAGGCAGGTGGCGACGGTGGCATAAGCTAGGTCTTTGCTACGGCGGTAAAGGTGGCGAAAGACGAGGAAGTCGGTGGCGATAATGAGGGAAGCAAAGAGTATGACCAGGCTGGTAGGATGATGGAGCTGAAGCTGTCCGAGATGGAGAGGACCGAAAAAAAGGAGGGGTGGATGCTGGTCGACAAGACTCATGTAGGGGGTTAATCCGCGACTCACGAGGTAAGGATAGAGATTAAACTCAGGATAGATGTAGAAGTATCCTAAAAAGGTATAAGCGAGATGAAAGGTAGTGATGAGGAGGGGGATGAAGATGATCATAATGGGAGAGTTTTTAGTAAGGTGACAGAGCCGATTCCCGTGAAGGAGCGAGAAGTAACGGGGATGAATCCAGCGCGGTCAAGACTGCTTTTTATTAATCTCTGGGGGTCGGTTAGATCAGACAGATAGTCAAAATAATAGATCTGGGTATAGGGCAGGGCTTGAGTTTGGATGGTCTGGTCAAGGTCGGCGGGGAGGGTGAGGTTTTTTAGGGGGGCGATTACAGGCTGGTTGGGCGCGTACCAGGCAACCGGTGCAAAGCGGTCAGAAAAAGCGACGACGATGACGGAGTTGTCACCTACTACCCAGTTTAGCGCGTCCCGCCAGTCCTCGCGGTGGAAGGAAGGTGTCAGTAGAAAGATTACCCAGGCGATAAGGTTGAGAATTAATATTAGTGAAAAAGTTAACCGGTTGATTCCAATTGAGGTAATCAAAACTACGGCTGGTAGTAGGTAGAGGAAACGCCAGTAACCAAGCATGGGGGAATATAAAGACACTAACAGAGCAAGAAACAAGGGGACAAGTAGCCAATAAAGGAGTGGTTTGGGTCGGACAAACAGACCTTTGATAATGGCAATTAGGACTAGCGATGTATGCAGAGCGACGAAGGTAAAAATGAGGGGACTGAAGCTCAGGTTAATTCTTCCGGAAACGAACTTGGCGAATATGAGGAGTATTGATTTTGGTGAGACGACGCCTGATAGAGAGGTCCAGCCGGGTAGATGTGAGGTAAGGTAACGCCCGCCCTGGAGCTGAACGCTTAATACGGGAACCCACGGTAGAAAACCCAGGAGGAGAAAGAAAGAACTGATAAGGAAAAACCGGCAAAGGTTTTTGCGGGCAAAATATATATATAGACCTTGTGAGGCATAGACGAAGACAGCACCGTAAAAGGTGTAAAAGTGCAACAGTGTGGAGAGAAAAAAGAGCAGGCGCCACTGACGAGTGAGCGAAGGTTTTAGGAGTGTGTACCAAGAAATGAGGGTAAGGAGAAGGGAGAGGGGGTACATGCGTAGCTCGATGGAGTAGTAGAGAAAGAAAGGATTGGTGGCCAGTAGAAGCAGGGCAAGGGTCGGGTGTTTGAGGCGAATTTGCTTAACAATTTGTTGGAAAATGACGAGACTGGCGACGGAGATCATCAGGTTTGGTAGCCTCAGAGCCCATTCGGCAGTGATACCAGCTCTGAGAAAGGGCAGGAGAAGTAGGTAAAAGAGCGGGGGGTGGAAGTCGCCGCGGATTACGGAGAAAAGGGAGCTAAGAGAACGATTGGCAAGACTTAATGAGGCGGCTTCGTCGAGCCAAAAACTTTGGTTTAGGGCCAGCGAAGAGAGGGGGATAAAAAGCAGGATCGGTAGGAAAGTTTTAAGCAATCTCGATGGTGTCGCGCCAGTGCTTGAGGACATATGAGCGGGAGAGAATATTGGTCATGATAAAGGGGACCATGCCGACCACGGCGATGGCGCCGACGATGATAAAGGGATTATCCAGTGAAGCGTTTAGATAAAGGAGGGCGAGTATGGGGACAATGCGCCCGAGTGAACGGTAGATGTCCTGAAAGCCAGCGTACTCGGCACTCAAGTCGTCCCTGCTGATATCCAGTTCGATAATACGGGAGACGCTGGTTTCCAGATTAATGCTATAGACAACGGTGAGGATTTTGTAGGCAACGCTTAAAATAACGACACCGGTGAGATTGAAATAACTGATAAAAAGGATTGAGGCGACCACAAATAGACTGGAGGCACCACCGACGGTGAGTAGCGAGTCTGACTCACTAAAAATCCTGGGATAGATCCAGTCGAGGACGAGAGAAAGAGTCTCGAGGGCGAAGATGAAGATACCCCAAAGCATCAGGTCATTGGTGAAGTAAAGGATGATGATGCCCAGCAGAGAATAGAACATACCCTGGCGGACTCCATCCAGAAAGAGGACGGGGACGAGGAGGGTTTTTTCCGGGTTGGTGTCATTGACGGGGAGTAGGGCGGAAAAGGAGAATTTCCTGTCAGTGGTCGGATAGGAACAAAGGAGTGACAGTAGCCCGGCAAAAACTGAAGCAGCGACACCAACAACTAACATTGTCTGGTAAGAGCCGGTCTGATAGATAAATACCGCCATAAGCGGAGGGATGATCATTTCGACAAGTTGAGACATGGCAGCGAGACGACTGGCAAGATACTGGAGCTGACCGCTGCCGATCTTGCTGGTGATTACACTGCTGACTGGAGAGTAGAAACCTAACTGGATCCCTTTGGCAAAGCCGAGAAGCAGAGGCTCGTAAGTCAGCTCGGGTAGGTAATAAAGCAGGGCAAGAAAGACAATGTTGAGAATCAGAGAGGCGAGATGGGCAATTTTTAGACCAGTAATTTCGGTAATGACGGGGGCAAAGAGGCTGGTGACAAACCAAGAGATGAAGATGCCCAAGTTAAAAATTAAGATGGGTGTGAGGGAGTGCGTCTGCTCCCATAGAAAGATGTCGACGACCACACCTGAGGCAACCATACCAATTTCGGTGGCGGAGTGAATGAAGAGATAGAACTTTTCAAAACTAAACATTACTTTGAGTTTGAGTGATTGACAAGCGAAAGGATGGTGCCATAGGCAAAACCGAGGTCATAGACAAGCTTAAAGGGAACAAACAGTGGCAGGTGGAAACGTAGAGCCTTGATTATTCCGATAGTGAGGGAGACGGGCAATGAGTAGCGGACTAAGTTTGCCAATTTGCCGAGAAGGCCAAACTTGGTGGATCGCTTGCCGATCCAGCGGCTGTGGAAGAAAATCTCCTTCAGTGTAGACGGGTTGGCGTGATAGGAAATGGCATCGCTAACCGGAGTAGGGCGATAGCCCAGTTTTTGAGAGAGGGTTTGACTGTCGGTGTAGCCGATGAGCGAGAAACCATTGATCCGGTCAAACTCAGACTTGAGAATGGCGCGAAAGTCGAGAGTGTCCGATTTGGCTTTTGGGTTGAGTCGGCGTTTATCAGGAAGATTATTGTTGTAATTCCAGGACCTGGCTAGTGGATTGTCCCAGTTACTGACATACTCGTCGAGATTGAAGACTCCCTTGGATTCGCCTTTGATGATAGGTTGGGTCAGATTTTTGAGAAAATTCTTATCAAAGGTCATATCGCCATCGACAAAAATCAGAATTCCGTCTTTTACTTTGGCAGCGGCTAAATTACGGGCAGCACCGGGGCCGCGGTGCTTTTGGAGAAGCAGTGTAACAGGGAAACGTCCTTGGTATTGCTTAACAATCGAGACAGAACCGTCCGACGAATCATCGTCGACAACGACAATTCTCCTGGGTTTGGCAGTTTGCTTAAGTAAAGTGTCTAAGCAAGCAGCAATATGGTTCGCTTCATTATATATAGGAATGATGACGGTAGTATTCATGAGTGCTTTAGTTGATGAAACAGCTGCATATATTTATCGGAAATAGTGTCCCAAGAGAAGTTTTGGAGCTGTTTCTTTAGATCGGCCTGCCAACGATGGCCTCGGGGCAATTTAAGCGCCTGATCGAGGGCTATGGCGATCTCTTGTGGTGTGGACCAGGAAGAGATAAAGACTCCGCAATCGCCGACGATGAAGCGGCGAAGTTCATCATCGGTAGCAACAATCGGAAGACCGGCGGCTAGGGCTTCAAGGTAGGCGATGCCGAAGGCTTCCGAGGAGTCAGAGATGAGAATGAAGATGTCTGAGGCGGTGTAATAGGGGGCGATGTCTTCGTGAGGGACGGTGAGGCGCAGGTAGCGACTCTTGAGTTTTGACCTGCCTTCGACATCAATGGAGCCCGAGAGCGGGCCGTCCCCAAGGAGAGTGAGCGATGCATGTGGATGTGAGGCAACGCCGTGGATAACGGCAAAGATATTTTTACTGGGAATAGTGGCGGCAACACAGAGTACGCGGGGGTGGCTCTGTTTGGTCATGATAGGCGAGGCGCGATAGAATTTCTTGACATCAACGCCGTTGGGGATAATAGGTAATAAAGTACCTGGCCAGTGAAAGACGGATTTGGCCCAAAGTTGCTGGTGTGGGGAAAGACAAATGAAAACATCGGGGGCAAGCAAAAGATTGAAACGGTCGTCCCAGCCCGGGCCAGACTGGCCGATGAGAATGAGCTTGATATCGAGGATAAAGGTGAGAAGTCGATAGAAAAGGAGATGCCAGCCACAATTGGTGATGATAATAAAATCTGGCCGCACTTGAAGCAACTTCGGAATCTGGTAAAGGTAGAAAGTTAAAATCGATAAATCAGTTGGGGTGAGAAACAAACGATGGAGGACGCGGGGGAAAAGGCTGGTGGGAAGTCTGGCTGAATTAGACGACCAAACATCGGTCTGCAGGTTGTGGTGGAGCCTGGAGGTTAATTCACGAACGTATGTTTCTAGACCCCGGTGGATGTTGGCTTGGTAGTAATTGACGACAACTAGTTTCATATCTACCTTTAGTATAAGATACCTTTATGAAATCTAGCCTATCGATTTTCTTTCCCTGCTACAACGATGAACATACTATTGTTGATTTGGTAAAAGATGCAGTGGCAACGGCTAAAAAACTAACCAATGATTTTGAAGTGATCGTGGTAAATGATGGTTCGAAAGACAACAGTCTCCAAGTATTACGAGAGGCAAAAAAGAGTATACCCAGCCTGAAGATTGTCAATCATGTTAAAAACCGGGGTTATGGCGGAGCATTAAAAAGCGGGTTCTCGAAGTCGACAAAAGAATTGGTTTTCTATACCGATGGTGATGCCCAGTATGATGTGAAGGAGTTAGTTCATCTATGGAACTTGTTAAGTGACGATGTGGATGTCGTTAATGGGATTAAGATGGCCCGCCAGGATTATGCGTACCGAGTAATCATGGGGAATTTATACGCTTTGATCGTTCGGTGGATGTTTTTGCTGCCGATATTTGATTGCGATTGTGACTTCAGGTTGATAAGAAGGAGTAAGTTGCGAGGAACTAAGCTGGAGTCGAACTCCGGATCAATTTGCTGTGAGTTGGTGAAGCGACTAGAGCGAAACGGAGCGACTTTCCGCCAGGTTTCGGTGCACCACTATCCAAGAAAGTACGGCAAGTCTCAGTTTTTTAACCCGAAACGATTGTGGCAAACTGCCAAGGAACTATCGGCATTGTGGTGGAGACTGATGATCAAGGACAGATATGCATAAGAGCGAGTACAAAAATATTTTTCAACTGGAGGAGTCGCATTTTTATTACCTGGCGACACATGAATTAATAATTGGATTGGTACAAAAATACTGCAGTATCGCAGTGAAAGTGCTTGATGCAGGGTGTGGTACGGGTGGGTTAATGACCAAGTTGATATCGTCTGGACGAGACGTCGTGGGCGTAGATAAAAGTGACGAGGCGATTAGATATTGCCTAAAAAGAAGATTGTCGGTAAAGGCGGCGAGCGTGGATAAATTGCCATTTAAAAATGGGGCATTCGATTTGGTGGTAAGTGTGGATGTGCTTTATCACCTATGGGTGAAGCAAGTAAACATGACGATTCAAGAATTTAGCCGGGTGTTGAGGCCAAAGGGATGGTTGGTAGTCAAGGTTCCGGCTCATAATTGGATCAGAACTGATCACGATAAATTAGTGATGACCGGACGGAGGTTTTCTATAAGTGAAGTGAGACAAATGATGCTGGAGGGAGGCTTTGAAGTATCTTTTTTAAGTTACGCACATCTGCCCCTACTGTTGATATCAGTATTGAAGACTTGGCTTGACAAAGGAGAAGAGAAGAGCGGGGTCATGCCGATAAACCCAGTCATTAACAGACTACTCTTGGGTTATCTAAAATTGGAGAACTGGTGGCTGCTCAAGGGATGGGCCATCCCTTGGGGTAATTGTATCGTGGTGGTGGCAAGGAAGGGCTAACGACGGTAAATGTATGCGGTGCCCAGGCCATACTGGCTTACCTGACGAACGAGTGGGTGGCGATAGATGTACTGGAGCTTAGCGTCGTCCGGATACAACTGGGAGAGGTATTGCTCGACAATGAAGATATCGGCTTGGTCGAGCTTTTTGGTAAAGGAACGGGAAGAGTAATAGGGGGCATTATCTTGGCAACCATAGATATAAACTGAACCGGTAATGGCCTCAGAGTCGAGATACTCCAGTGCCGCTTTGCTCCCCAGGCAGACATTGGTGCGGGTGTATTTTTGAATCCCCTTGGCGCCGCCGACGAGCGGGTTGTAATAGAGCTGGTAATCAGGGTGATAAACAAAGACAGTACACAGATCGATAACGAAGATTAGAGTAAATAGAAGAAATACAGGTTTGGACAGGCGGCGGTGGGCCCAGCTCACACCGAGGGCGACAATCAAGTAGATAAATGGGTAAATAGGTAATAAGTAACGTACTCCGGGCTTGGCATGGTATCCACTAAGAATAATTGCGTAGGGAAGGGCAAATAACGCGATGTAACCTATGAATCGGGAATATTTGGATTGGTGGAGAATGCCTTTTACTGCTTGTGCGCTACCAATCAGGAAGAGAATTACGATCCCTATTTGGCTTTTGAAGGTGAGCTCGAATGGGTAATACCAAGGCCCCGGATCGCTTAAGGTGAGACCACGAAAGTGGTTCATGAGACCGACATCGGCAAACCGGGCTTGGCGCCTAAAGTATTCGATGTAGCTGAATACCGGGTGATACCACGACTCCGGCCAGAGCAGCTGGATGGCGACAAAGGTGATAATTAACGTGGAGATGAACTGGTGGATTGAGTGTCTGGCAGGTGAGGTAATGAGCAGAAACAACCAAGGCAAGAGGATGAGAACCGCAGATGGCTTGGTGAGTAAAGCGAGAGCGAAAAAAACACCAGGAATTAAACTGTAGTAGATAGGTTTTTGTTTGCGATTGAGCCAATAGAAAGAAACAAGGGCTAGAAAACAGGAATAATTTAAGAAGTTGTCGTGAAGTAACCAGCGAGACATAGTCAGCATGGGAGGAGACAGTGAGAAGGCTAGTGCAGCGAGAACTGCGGGTATGGTAGGAAAAAAACGGGAAATAACCAGGAAAAAAAATACGGGAAAGGTCGAGGAAATTATTGCACCTGGTAGCCTGGCGGCAACGATGTCGCTTAGTAGGTGGAAACTAAATTTGCCGTTTCCCGCCAACAGAAATTGGGAAAGACCACTTGCAATGACAGAAGGCAAACCGATGGCGTAACTTTCTTGCTGATTATTCCACCAGGCGTTTTCCAGATAGTTGGAATTCCGGTGTAGGAGAGCGTAAAACAGCTCCTTTGAGTTGACCATCCAGATAACTTCATCCATGTGAAGTGAAGTTTTATCCAGTTGATAGAGCCCGACAAAGAGAGCAAAAATGAATAATATTCCTGCTAAAACAACGGACCTATTAGGCGGTGACTTTCCCATGTCGGCTATCTGCTTTGACGGCGATAATAAATAATTGGGGTCCCCAATGGGAGAAAGGGGGGAGTGAGAGCTGGCCCAACCATTTGAAAAGAAGTTTTCGAGGATTTCGTGTTTTTTCCTCGAGACTCCAGAGGCTGGAAGCGTGGATTACCCGCATACCTGATCTGTCGAGATATTGCTGGAGGGAGCGCAGATAGGGCTCCACAGTGGTATCGTCATCAATTTGATTGTAATCAGGCTTGGGGACAACCTGTTGCCAGTGGAGGGTGTCGGCCGACAGAAAGGAGTCTAACCAAATACCTACCAGGAGTTTTTTTATCGGTGACTCAACCGAACAAGGAGATCTCCGGTTTGGAGCGCCAAAATTGGGACAAATGATGGCGAGATGTCCCCCGGGAGCTAGAACTCTGATCATCTCATCGATGAATTGTTGGGGGTCTTGGGTGTGTTCTAAAACAAAAGCGGAATAGACGAAATCAAAGGAGGCATTTGGCAGAGGAAAAACATGGCCGCCATAGGGTATAAAGTTGAGTCGGGGAAACTGTCGCTGCGCCAGACGGATTGCCTGTTTATTTATATCCAGGCCGTAAGCCTGAACTCGAGGGGGCGCAAGTAAATTAAGTCGAGAACCTTCGCCGCAGCCGGCATCAAGTATCTTCTTGGCCCGAGAGGCAAGCAATTTGAATCTGGGGTAGGCAGGGTGGCAGACGAAATCCTGGCTCGCTTGCTTAGCAACGGAGTAGTAATCCATATCCATTCAGTAGCCCACCCTGGCTTTTATAAGTATCCGTTTCATGCGACGGAAAGGAGTGAGTAAGAGGGCTTTGGC
>Ga0208958_1002798_pt1 | contig 14379 bp, 13 predicted proteins | sample RifOxyB1_FD_184032 | JGI IMG/M metagenome (GOLD analysis project Ga0208958, IMG submission 184032) | Soil microbial communities from Rifle, Colorado - Rifle Oxygen_injection B1 (SPAdes) | ecosystem: Environmental > Terrestrial > Deep subsurface > Rock core/Sediment | place: Rifle, Colorado... | reverse complement strand
ACTTTTCCCGGGATTAAAGATCTATGCTTCGGTTGAGACGGCTGAATTGGCGCGGATCCTCTGGGGACAGACCTTGAGGAAATGCGATTTGGAGGGGACGTTAGCGCCATTTACTTTGGATGAAGCAAACGAAGCTCGGAAGTCGATAATCGAACTGCCTCTTGATGGCGAAGAGCTGTATATAGACGGCATATCCGTAACGCCCATTTCGGCTGGTCACATACTAGGCGCCAAGTCGTTCGTAGTCGAAGTAGACGGCGAGGTTGCTTTTGTGACGGGTGACGTATCGTATCGCAATAGGAGCCTAATCAAGGGTGCTTCGAAGTTCGAAGCTCCCAATGGGATCAAACTGTTGGTTCGTGAGTCGACCTATATCACCCAAGAGTTTGAAGAGACTCGCGAGAAGGTGATAGAGAGATTCATCAAGGCTACCACCAAGACTCTCGAAGCCGGCGGACAGGTCTTGGTTCCGGCCCTTTCGATTGATAGGGCTCAGGACATATTCTGTATCTATAAGGCGTCTGGTATCGACTCCAAGTATCCGCTCTATATCGATGGCTCAAGAAGCACGTTCGGAGTATATAGAGATTTTCTACCTGATGGCCATTTGCTAGATTCAGCCACTTGGTTCGAGTCCAAGCGGCAGAAATCAGATTTTCTAAAATCGAGACGGCCAGGGATGGTGATCTCGTCGTCGGGTATGGTGTATAAGGATACGCCATCTGCTTGGTGGGCTCAAAGATTGCTTGGCGTAAGAGGCAGCTCTGTGTTCTTCGTGAATTATCAGGATCCAAATGGACCGGGCTTCGGCCTGGTTGCAAGTAGGGACGGACAGCACGTATTCGTTAATGGTGTCTCGGTGAGGCGTCAGTGCAATATTGAGCAGTTTGAGTTTTCTTCTCACATGGATGGGTTGGAAGGGGAAGCTCTTGAGAGGAGGCTAAATCCTGAAACGATCGTGTATATCCATGGTGATGAACATAAGATAGATGCCTATCTGGCATCCAAGGCTGGTGATGGACAGAGAAGAATCAAGGCCATGGTTGGCCAGGAGGTGTCGGCGTGACCCAGGCAAGCGGATCGGTGAGCTCAACTCTCAGCTGGAATAAATTCCATCCAATATTTGGTAAAACGCTGAAGGTTGCGTTTGAGACCTCCTTCCCGCCGCATTCGATGGAGCTGGACTTTTCGGAAGTGCCCGAAGGTGTTGACCGGTCGCAGCTCCTGTTTGCAAACGGGTTCGCGATGAAAGTCTATCATCCGGCTTTCGCCGATGGCGATGTGTCTGAGAAAGATCAGGGCATCACGATGTTCATCCCATGGGTCGATGAAGAGACGGCGCAATACCATCGGTTGGTGTTCCGCAGAGATCCGAAGTCGACCGCGAGAGTTGTCTTTGCCAGATTTGGCGAGAAAGAACCGTTCATGTTTGAGTTGGGTAGGTCTTACATAAATTTGGACTTTGAAAGCAAAACTGATAGCTTCGTCCCGGTGTATGCCAGAATCGATATGCCTGGAAAGCCGCTAGTGTATCTAGTGATTTATGCTAAATCGGTAGCGAATAAAGAGGTTGATCGAGAGGCTCATTTGGCTGACACGGTGGTCGTCCTTGCCAAAAGAGTTGGCGAAGCTGAAGTGCCCGACCACCTAAGGTAAATAGGCAGGGATTCGACGCCCTTTGTCGATCGCGTTCAGCGATTGACAAAGGGCTTTTAATTTGATATAATCTATAGATTCAAGGTGTAGGGCTCGTTAACAACTCAATATGGGAGGAATATCAATCGGTTCGTCGGTTGTCCCTCGGGATGTTCCCGGGGGGAGGGTCAGTGTCTGGCGGTTTTCTCGCCCAATAGGGCGGGGAGGTTACAATGTCGAAGTCGAATGGAAAGAGCGGATTCTCGATGCTGGATGTCCTGGCGGAGAAGGGTATTGACATCCGGGTCATCGAAGCGCCGACAAAGTTGGCGCCGGTGAGCGAGTCGACCAAGCCGACCAAGCCGGCCAAGACCGCGAAGGGCAAGCCCGTGGCGGCTGCTCCGGAGCCGAAGAAATTCAGTTTCGGGAAGGCTCCGGCCGTGCCGAAGGTGGCGAAGGCTGGCGTGATCACGGCGGCCCAGAAGGCGGCCGATCGGGCCGAGTTCGACTCTTTCGTCGACCAAGTCAACGAGTCGATGTCGGCCGCAGTGGCCGATATGTGGTCCATCCGCGAGGCGGATGAAACCACTCAGCGTCTCTATCGCGCACGAGCTACGGAGCTCGATCGTGACGTGGCGGAGATGCTGTCGTACGAGGCGCCGTTTCGACTCCCGGCACAGCTGGCCTACGCGGAAGCTCTCGTCGCTGGATGTCCGACGCGTCGTGACGCGATCTCATGGGTACTTGATCGGCTCGTCGCCGACGGGTTCCTCGAGGTCTCGGACGCTGGTGTCCGGATCTACGGCGAGAACTATCGGCTCGGTGCCGATGTTCGCGCCGAAGTGCGGGCGCAGAGGGTGGCCCAGTCGATCGAAGCGCTCGTGACCAAGGCTGTCGAGCTGGGCAAGGTTCAGTTCGAGGCTGAGCGTGTGGCGCTCGTGACCAAGGCTGGCGGGGCCAACCAGCTCACGAGCGAGGAAGTCCTGGCTGGCAAGGCTGGTCGGGTGCTCCTGCGCGTGCCGGACAAGTCCGGCTCCGACGGCCGCTTCTTCAAGGGGGGATACCTCCTTGTTGAAGTGATCGACGGGAAGGTCGCGGTCTTGGATGCCATCGGTGGCATCCGCAAGATCGGCAGCCAGTTGGCTGAAGAGGGCACGTACCTGCCCGTCAGTCAGCTCGTGAACGAGCGTCTCAACTTTGGGACGACGCGGTTCCCGCCCGAGGTGTTCAATCGCCTCGTGGCGATTCACGACATGGTTCGGCGAGGCATCGTCGAGCTTCAGCGTGAGGAGGCCGAGATCAAGAAGGCGGCCGAGGCCGGTGACCGCAAGACGGCGTATAACACGCAGGTGGCCGCCGAGCGCGAAGCGCTTGCGGCGAAGGCCACAGCCACCTCCACGGAATTCTTCCCGGAGAAGGCCGTGGGCGTCGCATTCGTCGACTACGGCAAGGGAACGTTCGACGTGAAGGATCGTGAAACCGGGAAGGTGACTTCCTGGTGGAACGTGATTCTTCTCGTCGAGCGTCGCGAGGACGGCCAGATCCGGATCGTTGAAACGCCGGAACGCCTGAAGGGGCTGTTCCCCGAATCGGCGTTCGAGTGGACCGACCCCGGCGACAAGTTCTCCGGGCTGGGCTACCCGCTCGGCCCGATCCTGCGTACCGAGTTCGCCAAGGCGACCTCGGGCACCGACGGCTTTCGTCGGTAAGTAGCACTCCGAGAGGGAGGTGCGACACGCGATGTGTCGCACCTCCCTCCGGGGTTTTTTATTATCTAAAAAGGCCCCCTAAGGGGGGCCTTTTTAGATAATAGTTATTCCGTCTTTTTATCGATAGTGAGCGTTAGCTTATGCTCTTTGGCATCGATACTGATTATAGCTAGGTCGGCTTCTTTGCCGACTTCTATCGACTCGGCTGGATCATGTCCGCCGAATTCTGTCGTAGGTATAAATCCGATTATGCTAGAACCATCTCCTTCTACTGGACTTGGCAATTCAATGAAAGCTCCAGTATTTTTTATTTTTATAATCTTGGCTTTTAGCTTTTGGCCAACTACATACTTCTCTTCAACTTTTAGCCATGGATCTTCTTTAAGTGCTTTTAGAGATAGCGACACTCTGCCGCCATCTAGATTTATAATTTTAGCTTTTATTTTTTCTCCGGAGTGTAGTATCTCTCTTGGATCTTCGATGAATTTCCAATCTATTTCAGAAGAGTGGATTAGGCCATCGAGCGTATCGCTAAGCTTAACGAATGCTCCAAAATCAGTGACTTCGGTGACTGTGCCTTCGGCCAAATCTCCTACATTAAGTTTGGATACCTCTTCTTTTACGGCTTCCTCTTGGATAGCTTTTTCTGAAACGATTAGCTTATTCTCTAGCTCATTAAAGTCTAAGATCTTAACTTTAAATTCTTGACCCTTAAACTTTTGAAGAGCTTGTACGATTTTAGTCGTGTCTCCGCCCTCTACCTTTGGGTAGTGCTCGCCAGAGAGCTGGGACAATGGTAAGAACCCTTGGACGCCACTGACTTCAACGATAAGGCCGCCCTTATTTATGTTCATTATTCTTGTGGATATGACTTCGCCTTTCTCCTTGATTTCTTTTATGTCCTGCCAAGCAGTCGTTATCTGGGCAGCTTTCAGCGATAACTCTCTGTAGCCATCGTCGTTCTCCAACTCGATTAGCATGGCGGATACCTTGTCGCCAACTTTTAAAACCTTCATTCTGTCCGGATTGTCGTAGAATTCTCCAGGGTAGACTATCCCAACTCCCACAGAGCCAAGATCTAGCACGACATTGCTTTTAGAGATACCGATAATCTCGCCGGTGAGGATACTGCCTGGTTTAGGTAAATAAAACTCCTCCTTTGACAGGAGCTCCTTCATAGATTTAATCGATGAATTCGATATATTCAATTTATTTATCGAACATTAATTATGGCCGTCGCTTTTCAGCAAGAGACGAAATTAATCCTCGATGTTATAGCTTTTTAATTGCCGTATAAGGGTACAACAAAATCAGCTAAGGCGCAAGGGTGGCGTCGTGGTATGGACATGGCTCTCTCGAGTACGGGCTGTATTTTTCTGCTGAAAAATCACCCTCTCGCTACAGAGACTTGGAAGATGGGCTAAAGCACCATCCCTCCGAGACGGCGCCGTCGCGCCTGCGCGGGCCTCTCGAAATCCATGCCCATACCACGACATATCTCGTGGCCAACTTAGTTCTTCTGGTATTGAATTTAAATGGATTTTTGATACAATTTATGCAATGAATCCCGTTAGAAATTAACGTGACGGGATTATAGGACGATGTATTAAAATAATTATCGTGTCTATATTGTGGGGTATGTATCCATAATTATAGAATCGATGATTTCTAACGGGATGAATATCAACTGGTTTGGTCATAGTTGCTTCAGAATTGAAGCGAAAGAAGGCAGCATCCTAATCGATCCTTTCTCCAAGGATATTGGTATTAAGCCGCCGAAGATAAAAGATGATGTGGTTTTGATTTCTCATAACCACTATGATCACAGCTCGACAGAAAATGCCAACGAGGACGCTTTTGTGATATCAACCCCAGGTGAATACGAGAAGAACGGCATAGCCGTACAAGGCATTCAATCCTTTCACGATCAATCTGAAGGCAAAGAGAGGGGATATAATACTATATATGTAATTAAGGCCGAAGACTTAACCTTGTGCCATATGGGTGATTATGGCGAGCTTAAGCTCTCAGACAAACAAATCGAACAAATAGGAGATGTAGATATACTAATGATACCTGTCGGAGGTAAATACACTCTAAACGCCAGGGAGGCAGTTGAAGCGATAAGCCAGATCGGCCCAAAAGTCATCATTCCAATGCATTACAAAGTTAAGGACTTAAACATAGATATAGAAGGGCCAGAGAAATTTGTTAAAGAGCTGGGGCTTAGTCCAGAGAAGGTCGATAAGTATAAAATAACTAAAAAGACATTGCCCGCCGAAGAAATGAAGTTGGTGATGTTCGAATTAGCATGAAGTTGCTCGAAGAAATAAGAAGACAGCCTGAGCATATAAGGGGCACGATGTTTGCCTTATCTGTCATATCTGTTTTTTCTATCGTTGGGTTGATCTGGTACCAATCACTGGAGAAGAATTTATATACGATGCTAAATCCAGTCGATCAAGCCAATCCAGACCAAAATAAATATGCTCAAAATAATGATAGTTCCCTATTGGGGGATATAGGCGGCTCATTGAAGGGCTTTGGCGCCAACATAATTGGTCTTATCGGTATAGACGAAGAGGAGGCTAGCAGCATTGTCGATGTGCGCAGTGATGCTGATGGGCGGGCCTATCTATTGCCATTATCCGAGGATAAGTAAATAATTGGAGCTGTGAACTTTTAATGGACAAGATGGTCCAGTGAAAGTTCTTGGCCCATAATTATATGAATAAGGAAGAGACAAAGAATATAAAACACAGAGAGATAGTAGACGAAGTCAAGAAGTCATACTTAGAATATGCAATGAGCGTTATTGTTTCTCGCGCTCTGCCAGACGTCAGAGACGGCTTAAAGCCAGTTCATCGCAGAATCTTATATGGTATGCACGAGATGGGCCTAAGAGCTACCTCTAAAGTAGTTAAGTCGGCTAAGATCGTAGGGCAGGTCATGGCAAATTTCCATCCTCATGGTGACTCCGCCATCTATGACTCGGTGGCTAGGATGGCCCAGGATTTCTCTCTTAGATATCCACTGGTCCATGGGCAAGGTAATTGGGGATCGATTGATGGCGATTCACCAGCCGCCATGCGTTACACGGAAGCTAAGCTTACGCCCATTACCGAGCAACTACTTTCGGACATAGACAAGGAAACAGTTAATTTTAGCGACAACTTCGACGGATCAACTAAGGAGCCAGATGTTTTACCGACACGCATCCCGAATCTTTTAATCAATGGTTCAATGGGTATCGCCGTGGGTATGGCCACAAATATTCCGCCGCACAACTTAACTGAGATAGTGGACGCCCTAGTTTACGTTATGGACAACAATGATGCCGACGTTAAGGACTTGGTTCAGCTAGTCAAGGGTCCAGACTTTCCAACGGGAGGAATCATATATAACGAGAACGACATTATTAATGCCTATGCCACTGGTCGTGGGCCAATTATGATACGAGGCAAGGCGGATATTGTCGAGAACAAAAAGGGATTCCAGATAATTGTTTCCGAGATACCTTATCAGGTCAACAAGTCTGAGCTAATAAAGAAGATAGCTGATCTGGTTAAAGATAAAAAAATTGAAGGCATAAGAGACCTAAGAGATGAGTCCGACAAAGATGGTTTAAGAATAGCCATAGATTTAAAACAAGATTCTTTCCCGCGCAAGGTCATGAATCAGCTATTTAAATATACTGAGCTACAGAAGGCTTTCCACTTTAATATGCTCGCTCTCGTCGACGGTATCCAGCCTCAAACTCTTAGCCTTAAGACTATGCTTGAAAAATTCATTGAGCATAGAAAAGAAGTGGTGGTGAGAAGAACCAGGTTTGAACTTAGAAAAGCGAAGGATCGAGCACATATCTTGGAGGGACTGAAAAAAGCCCTAGACCACATAGATGAAATTATTAAAATCATCAGAGCTTCGGCGTCTAAAGAAGAAGCCGCCACGAATTTAATTAAAAAGTTTAAGTTTTCGGATAAGCAGACCGCGGCTATATTGGAAATGAAACTGCAAGCTCTAGCTGGCCTCGAGAGAAAGAAGGTGGAGGATGAGCTAAAAGAAAAGAAGCTTCTTATAGCTTACCTCGAAGACTTGCTAGCTAGCCCAAAGAAAATAATGGCCGTTATAAAAGACGAGTTGAAGGAAGTTAGGGAGAAATTTGGCGATGAGAGAAGGACTAAGGTGGTCAAATCACCTCTTAGAGAGATCGGAGAAGATGAGCTTGTACCTGAAGAGGATTCTTTGTTTATAATAACTCATAGCGGATATATAAAGAGAATGGTGCCCGACAGCCTAAGAACCCAAAAGAGGGGAGGCAAGGGTACGATTGGCATGGCCACTAAAGATGAGGACGCCGTCTCGCAGTTTTTTATGGCTAACACTCATGACAGCGTTTTATTCTTTACTAATTCTGGCAAGGTTTTTCAGACTAAGGGCTACGAAGTTCCAGAGGCATCGAGGCAGTCCAAGGGCAGGGCTATCGCTAATTTTTTGCAAGTTTCTCCAAGTGACGTAATCTCGGCTGTTGTACCAGTGCCGAAGGATACTAAGGGCTTCTTGTTTATGACTACGGCCAAGGGTGTTATAAAAAAAGTAGACATTGATGCTTTCTCAGCCGTCAGAAAGAGCGGCATGATTGCCATCAAGCTGAAGAACGAAGATCAATTAAATTGGGTTCTAACGACATCTGGCAATGATCAGATAATATTGGTTACTAACAGCGGGAACGCCATAAGATTTAAAGAGAAGGATGTCCGACCGATGGGTCGCGGAGCTTCTGGCGTGATTGGTATTAGAGTTGAAAAGGGCGAGAAAGTGGTTGGTACCGACGTTATACCTGCAGGCGTTGAGAAGGGGTTGAAATTGTTAGCCGTCATGGAGAACGGCTATGGCAAGAGGACTGACTTAAGATTTTATAAAGTTCAGAACAGAGGCGGCAGGGGAATTATGACGGCCAAAATCACTCCTAAGACCGGGGATCTTGTCTCTGCCCATGTGACTAACGAAGAGAATAAGGAACTAATTGCTATGTCTAAAAAGGGGCAGAGCATCAGGACTTCTATTGATAGCGTATCTATCTTAGGGCGGGCCACTCAGGGCGTAAGAGTCATGAAGCTTGAAGCGGGAGACGTGGTGATGTCCACCGTGGTCGCGTAGAGAACGATCTATACTCTAGAAATATGTGTTATTATTGGCTCATATGAAGATTGTCTCGGAGGTAATGACCAGGGATGCCGTCTCGGTTGATCCAAACACTTCTTTGGTGGAGGCGGTTAATCTGCTAGTGGAAAAAGATTTTACGGCTCTGCCGGTTTCGCAGGGCGGTTATTTAGTCGGTTTACTGACTCAGCCGGATCTAATTATTAAAGGTACGTCAGTCCACTTGCCAACATTTATGAAGCTTTTTAAGAACCTAAAGCTTCATAAGAAAGACGCTTCGCTGATAAAGGGTGATTTTGCAAAAATTATGCAAGCCAAAGTAGGCGATGTCGTGGGAAGAAATTTTATATCTGTAAAAGAAACTGACTCTATGTTTGTGGCTACGGATTTATTTGCCCAGAACTACGGGGTGAATCCGATGCCGGTTGTCGACGATAACGGTATGCTGACTGGCTATATCGACAAATACCGTATGCTCAAATTTCTAGGCGAAAGAGAGGTGGACGCGAATTTAGTCCCTGACCAAAGACAGATAGAGCAGAGTATGAATAATTTTCTGAGTAATTTCTATAAGCGATTTATGCTTGTTAGTAAGAGGCGAGTGAGACTCTGGATTGTAGCTAGTATATTCTTCTCTATCGTGGGATTTTGCGTAGCTTTTCTTATAATTTTGAGAATTAATAGCCGATGATGAAATTCAGCTAAGCATTATTGCGGTCGATCTAATGCTTAGTTATGACGACAAAGATATATAAAATATTAAAAAAAAATGAGCAAAAACATGAAAAAGGCAGTGTGGGTAGTCCTAGTCTTGGCCATAGTTTATTTTGTGGGTGGGCTTATCTACATGGGGATGAATCTCAGCGACATTGAGTTGAGCAGATCAGATGCCAAGCTAGCTGGACCAGAAGAAGTCAATTCCGTGCAGAATGTTATTGGCGGTGGTGGTGGATGGGGATCGAGCTATTGGTGCTACGATTGGTTTGTGGACATGCTTGGAGACGGAACTTGTTATAGATAGGAGTATTAATACGCATACGCTAAATATAAAAAAGGCCGAATGGCCTTTTTTATATTCAGTGCATGCGTGGATAACTAAATTCTTTATCATTGTAGGGTGTGATAAAATTAAGGTAATGAGTGAACTAATATCTCCAGAGTCAATCGTGCCACAACTTGGAATAGGGGAAGGCATGCGTATCGCTGACTTTGGTTGCGGGTCTGGTCATATGACCATGGAACTGGCAAAGAGGGTCGGCAAGGATGGTCTGATCAGCGCTATTGATGTCCAAACTAGTGCTCTCGAAACGGTTAGGGAGAAGGCTCAAAGTCTTGGTTTGAAAAATGTGTCTTGCATCCATGCCGACCTAGAGGCTGTTGGCGGCACGGATATAGACGGAGAGACCCAAGATGTAATCTTCATATCTCAGGCACTTTTTCAATCAAAGAGCAAAGAAGCAATAATAACGGAGGGCCTAAGGATATTAAAGCCGATGGGCATGCTAGTTATGATTGAGTGGAAGAAGGGCAGCGGAGGCCTTGGTCCACCGGATGAGCTTCGGACTAGCGAAGAAGATCTAAAGAAGCTTACCGAGGCGGTTGGGTTTCATTTTGAAAGGAATATCGAAGCCGATAGATTTCATTCCGGGATGATCTTCAGGAAATAGTAAGACTAAGTGGAAAACAAAAAACTCCTACTGATATTAGTGGCTGGCCTATCTTTTATCGTTATCCTGACGATAGTCTTAGTTTTGATGAATATCGGGGGAGATAGTACTAAGGCAACCAACCTGGTATTCTGGGGAGTCTTCGATGATAAAAATGCATACGACGCCGTAATAAAAGATTTCGAGAAAGCCAATCCTGGCGTGAAGGTTTACTATCGCTCCTTCTCTACCTACGAAGAATACGAGTCTGGACTCTTGGATGCGTTGGCTGCTGGGACTGGTCCGGATATGTACATGATCCATCACACCTGGCTTCCGAAGCATGGCAACAAGCTTGCAGCTTTGCCGTCTAAAATAGAAGGGGAGAAAGAGCCGCTCATGACTCTTAAGACATTTAATGATCAATTCGTTGAAGTGGCCTATGATGATTTCGTTTATAATGGACAAATATATGCTTTGCCATTATACGTAGATACGCTAGCGCTATACTATAATCGAGACATGTTTAACTCTGCTGGGATAACTAGGCCGCCTGAGAACTGGGATGAATTTAATACTGACGTGGAACTGCTTACTAGGACCGACTCAAGCGGTAATATAACTCAGTCTGGTGCGGCCCTAGGTACGGCTAGGAATATTAATAGATCGACTGACATCTTAATGTCTTTGATGTTACAGAGCGGCGTTAAGATGGTAAATGAAGATAAGACTGAAGCTACATTCTCAAATTCAGTAAATGGCTTAGCCGTAGGGGAGAGGGCCCTTAAATTCTATACCGATTTTGCTAATCCAATGGTCAAGACATATTCATGGAGCGATAGTCAGCATTATTCGATAGACGCGTTTGCCGAAGGGAACGCGGCGATGATGTTGAACTATTCTCACCAAAGTGTCGCCTTGAGAGCTAAGTCCGCTAGGCTGAATTTTGCAGTTGCGCCAATGCCTCAGATAGCCGGAGCGACTGACAAAAAAAATTATGCTAATTATTGGGCCGTTGGCGTGGCTAACAAAAGTCTAAATATAAATACTGCCTGGAAGTTTGTAGTGTCCCTGACCTCAAAGAATGGCGCTAACAAATATTTGACCACTACTAATAGGCCATCGGCGAGGCGCGATCTAATTGAAGCACAGAAGAGTGATGCCGATCTCGGGATATTCGCTGAGCAGGCTCTTACCGCTAAATCTTGGTTTCAGGCTGACGGCGTAGCCATAGAAGGAATATTTGCCGATATGATAGACGACGTTAACTTCCGTAGAAGATCAATCAAGGAAGCTTTAAATAATGCTGAATCTAGGGTAAGTGTGTTGTTAAGGCAGATACCAAGATAAATGAAGAAGAACAAGGTAAAAATTATAATAGGGATTGCAATAGTGCTCTTTATTTGCACGTCTAACGTAGCCCTAGCCGTGGATTGGTGGCCGATTGTTCCTTGTGGGTTGAATGTTGCTCCAGATGGCACAACGTTGAAAGACGGAAACGGCAATCTACATGATTATACTAAGAAGTGCACTCAGTGCGATTTGTTTTTACTGGCTCATAACGTAATGAATTTTATAGTTCTTGGAGTTATGCCGCCTTTAGCGGTTCTATTCTTTGTTTGGGCCGGGTTTCTAATTTTAACGAGTGCAGGCGATGCCAGTAAAGTAACCAGTGGGCAGAAAATATTGACTGGCACTATTTACTCAATTGCACTCATGCTTTTATCGTGGGTGATTGCTAACACCATTATCAAGAGCTTAGTCGAGGAACCCTATGCTGCCGGGTGGTTTGAGTTCCAATGCACCGAAACTGTTGAGCCAACATCTAGGTTGGACGTACAAAGATTGGGGCAAGCAGGGATATCGGCTGGATTAGCGGCCCTACCGGCCGATGGCCTAGGAGCTAGCCCTACACCTGAGCCCATCCAAGATCGAGATCTTTTTTATAATTTATATTTATATTACGACAACGGAAATATAGTTGCAGATAGAGACCACGCTATAAGCTACGATATATCTGAAGGTAGCCTCTCGAGCAATAGCGACGGGGGAGACAACCCCTACAGAATAGACGTCGTCAGTATCCGCAATGTTGTGTTGGGCAGCTTAGATTTTTCGCCGACGCAGTTGCTTTCTGACCAGCAAAAAGGGAAAATAGTAGTAAGGGCGCCTTATTTTGCCAATGCCAAGGAAGTGGCTATCTATAACAATGTAACGCAATTGGTTATAAAAATTCCAGTTATAGAGTCGTCGTTTTGCAACGAAGATAATATTTGCGATATCGATGTAGGCGAAAATTATAAAAATTGTTTAAATGATTGCAAGGAGTCTGTGACGCCAGCACCGACGCCCACGCCTACACCGGTACCCGCAGATAATAAATCGTCCTTCGGTGAGGCATTCTTATACATTTTTGGCGGCCTAGCTATTGTCGGAGCTTGGCTCGGATTTAAGTGGTGGCAAAGAAATCACGCAAGATGATAATTAAAAGTTTTTAATATGAGAAAATATTTATTAGTATCAGCGCTGGTGATGATGATGGTATGTCTATTCGTATTCCCATTCAATATTGCGAACGTTTCTGCCGCGGCGTGCACCTTAACAAATGTAACCTGGGCTAAGGCTAATGCCAAAATTGGTGACGACGTTGGCTATAAAATCGATGCTAAAGATTGTCCCCTTGAGACGGTTAAAGTTGAGGTGTGGAGAGACATAGCTGGGGGGGCAGACGCCAAAGAGGCTGAGTTCTCAGTGTATCTACCGCAGGGAGGCGCTTATTTCAGTTCTAGCTGGCGCGTGGTCAGCTCGAGCGTGTTCTCTGAGGCTAATTTTTATCTGGTTGCTAAAAATAGTTCGGCTGGGACTGGTGCATCCGTAAGCTCCGTAGATACTGGAACGATAAAATATCTAACCGTGACACGAATAGCAAGCCTGAATCCAGATATTACAATAACTACATTCGATATAACGCCAAAGAGCATCCCCCAAAATGGAGTCTCTAAATTATCAGTTACTTTTAAAGCTAAGGCCGACAGTCCAGCATATTTAATTACTAGGTGTCCAGCGGTACAGGCTCTCATGATAGATGACGCCGGCAAGGCGATTTATTCACAGGATCCTAAGTCTGTTAGCGTCACAAATCCGAATTATTCCTTTGATTTTGATTACAATTATAGCGCTGGCGGACCTGGCGTCGTGAATCTGCGCGGTAAGTTGGTGTGTGCGGGCGGCGTTTTCTCTACTCTTCCAATCTCATCTCCTGTGGCCATTACTATCGGCACTGGCGGAACTGGTAGCGCGACATGTGGAGTTCCAGGAAAGCCGGCTTGTGCAGCTGGAACAGATAAGTCGTATCCATTCAGGGTGCCGAATTGGCTGTCCGGTGAGCCGCAGAGTCTAACTGATTTGCTGGATACTCTCGCTCGTTGGCTTATGAACATTGCTATCCCTATCGCCGTATTGCTAATCATATACTCGGGATTAATCTATGTGACTTCTAGGGGTGATCCAAAGAAAGTTACGCAAGCCCAAGGCATATTAAGGGCCGTCGTAATCGGACTAGTGATAATATTCATCGGAAAGGGCTTCATCAGCTTAATAAGGAGTATCCTGGAATTAGGAGTCAGCTCGTAATTATATAATGAAAATGTTCAAATTCGCAGATAAAATAAAGGTCGTGTTATTCGTAGCCTTGGCTTGGCTTCCAGTAGGAACATCTTTAGCCGCAACAACGAATACTGGATCTCCGGGTATTGATTTAACAATCCAGAATTTACTTGGTATACTTAATGGGCTAGTATGTATTGTCTCTGAGGCAGCAGTAGTTATAATAGTCTTGGCCCTCATCTTTTATGGGCTTCAGTTCTTGTTTAGCAAAGGAGATGCCAAGAAATATGAAGATGCCAAAACAGCATTCAAGTATGGTCTAATTGGTATAATTATTGTAATCGGAACGTATACCATTATCGCTACAATCCAGGCGGCCATTGGCGGTGATGATTATGAAAATATGCCTTCCCTTTGTTCTTAAATTTTAAATAAATATGAAAAAAATATTAAAAATGGTCAGCGCAAATTTACTTTGGATGGGATTATCAGTCTCACCAATAATTGCGAAAGCTGATATTATACCGTCGGGGAGGGCTATAACCTTATATGATATTGTTTTTTGGATAGAATTGCTGGCTACCATATTCATGTCTCTGGCAACAGTATTCATGGTCGTA
>Ga0208958_1002793_pt1 | contig 14402 bp, 14 predicted proteins | sample RifOxyB1_FD_184032 | JGI IMG/M metagenome (GOLD analysis project Ga0208958, IMG submission 184032) | Soil microbial communities from Rifle, Colorado - Rifle Oxygen_injection B1 (SPAdes) | ecosystem: Environmental > Terrestrial > Deep subsurface > Rock core/Sediment | place: Rifle, Colorado... | reverse complement strand
TGGGCTTCGAGGAGCCGATCCGCGAGATCACCGGCAAGACGCCGAAGGACCGCCAGAGCCTGCTGTTCTCGGCCACCTTCACCGACGCCATCCGCGACATCGCCCGCAATACCCTGCGCGACCCGCTGGAGGTCACGGTGGACGCACCGCAGGAACAGGCCGTCATCGAGCAGCGCTTCGTACGCGTCGAGCCGGAGCGCAAGCAGGCGGCGCTGGCGGGCCTGCTGGCCCAGCGCGGCGTGGAGTCGTGCGTGGTGTTCTGCAACATGCGCAAGGACGTGGACGAAGTGGCCGGCTCGTTGCAGCACTTCGGCTTCTCCGCGCTCGCCCTGCACGGCGACATGGAGCAGCGGGACCGCGACGAGGTGCTGGTGCGTTTCGCCAACCGCAGCTGCAACGTACTGGTGGCCAGCGATGTGGCGGCGCGCGGACTGGACATCGAGGACCTGGCGCTGGTCGTCAACTACGACATGCCCAGCGACGCCGACACCTACGTTCACCGGATCGGCCGCACCGGCCGTGCGGGTCGCGAAGGCATGGCGATCAGCCTGTGCACGCCGCGCGAGCTGCCGCGGGCTGCGGTGATCGAGGAACGCCTGGGCGCGCCGCTGCTGTGGGACCGCAACGTCCCGGCAGCGCCCAAGGCCAACACCGCGCCACCGGCCACCATGACCACGCTGCGCATCGACGCGGGCAAGACCGACAAGCTGCGCCCCGGCGACGTGCTAGGCGCCCTGACCGGCGAGGCCGGCCTGTCCGCGTCCGCGATCGGCAAGATCAACGTCTTCGCCACGCGGACCTACGTGGCCGTCGCGCGCGAGAAGGCCGGCGCGGCACTGGCGCGGCTCAACGCCGGCAGGATCAAGGGGCGCAGCTTCCGGGTGCGCAAGCTCTGACGGCGCGTCCACCCCGCACTGTAGGAGCGACGTCAGTCGCGACCACAGGGCGTGCACGACCGTACTACGCCTGAGTACCGCGAAACATATGCGGAACCGCCCGGCAATCGGCCACCGTCCCTGGTGATTGGCTTGCCATGGCTTTCCCAGTCGGCGGTCGCGACTAACGTCGCTCCTACAACATCATGTTGAGGCCCACAAACAAAAACGCCGGCGCTTGCGCACCGGCGTTTTCTTGAACCAAGGGTTCAGGGCTGGATTACAGCGCCTGCACCTGGTCGGCCTGCATGCCCTTCTGGCCCTGCACGGCGACGAAGGAGACCGCCTGGCCTTCCTTCAGCGACTTGAAGCCATTGCCCTGGATCGAGCGGAAGTGCACGAACAGGTCGGGGCCGCTCTGCGGGGTGATGAAGCCGAAGCCCTTGGCGTCGTTGAACCACTTGACGGTACCGGTCTGACGATCAGACATCTTTACTAACTCCTGAAACATGGATGAAAGGACCACGATTCCGGCATGGACCGGATCGGGACTGGGTTTGCAGGCGTTGGTAAAGCGGGAAGATGTAGCAGATGTATCTACCGCATCAGGCTCACGATTCACGGTGACCCTGGCAAGCACAGTGGGGCGCACTCTACCGGGGTTTTCGCGTAAAAGCGAATCCCGGCCTCCTGGGAGCTGAACAGGGGTCTCCCCGGCCTGCGGCAAAACCGCCTGCGACCGGCCGGCCAGTGCTCCCGGCGTATGATGGCGCCCCTTTCGCAGAACCCCCGCCATGGCCCTCAAGTCCACTGTCGTCAAAGCCGAACTGCAGATCAGCGACATGGACCGCCACTACTACGGCAGCCACGGCCTGACGCTGGCCCAGCATCCCTCCGAGACCGATGAGCGGCTGATGGTGCGCCTGGTCGCCTTTGCGCTGATGGCCGAGGACCGGCTGGAGTTCGGTAAGGGCCTGAGCAATGAGGAAGAACCCGACCTCTGGCGCAAGGACTACACCGGCCTGATCGAACAGTGGATCGACCTGGGCCAGCCGGACGAATCGCGGGTCCGCAAGGCCTGCGGGCGCGCCCGCGAGGTCGTGGTGGTTAACTACGGCGGCCGCGCGGCCGATCTCTGGTGGGACAGGAACGCGGCGCTGCTGGCGCGCCATCGCAACCTGACCGTGCTCGACATCGCGCCCGAAGCGGTCGACGCCCTGACGGCGCTGATGGTCCGTAGCATGCGCTTCAACGTGATGGTCCAGGACGGCGAGATGCAGTGGATGACCGACGACCGCGTCGTCAGCGTCATTCCCGCGATCCGCCAGACGGGGCTCGCACGGGCCGCCTGAGCGCATGGCGCCCACCTACGACGTCCTGGTGATCGGCGGCGGCGCGGCCGGTCTCATGACCGCGCTCACGGCCGGCCAGCGTGGCCTGCGCGTGCTGGTCGTCGAGCACGCCAACAAGGTCGGCAAGAAGATCCTGATGTCGGGCGGCGGACGCTGCAACTTCACCAACACCGGCACCACACCGGCCAACTTCCTGTCGGCCAATCCGCATTTCTGCAAATCGGCGCTGGCGCGCTACACGCCCGGCGACTTCATCGACATGGTCGAGCGCCACCGCATCGCCTACCACGAGAAGGAACTGGGCCAGCTGTTCTGCGATGTCTCGTCCAAGCTGATCGTGAAGATGCTGGTCGACGAGTGCCAGGCCGCCGGCGTGCGCATCGAGACCGGCTGCAGCGTGCAGCAAGTCGAACAGGCCGACGGCGTGTTCCGGCTGGACACCACCCTGGGCCGCTTCGCGGCACCCTCGCTGGTGGTCGCCACCGGCGGCCTGTCGATCCCCAGCATGGGCGCTACCGGCTTCGGCTATGAACTGGCACGCCAGTTCGGCCACGACGTGCTGCCGACCCGCGCCGGTCTTGTGCCCCTGACTTTGAGCGGCAAGCACCAGGAGCGGCTGGCCGACCTGAGCGGCGTGTCGTTCCCGGTGGAAGCGCGCTGCGGCAAGGTGCGCTTCCGCAACTTCATGCTGCTGACCCATCGCGGCGTGAGCGGGCCGTCGATCCTGCAGATCTCGTCGTACTGGCAGCAGGGCGACGACCTGCGACTGGACCTGCTGCCCGACCGCGATGCGCTGGACTGGCTGGAAGCCCAGCAGAGGCAGCGACCCGACGCCGAACTGAAGACGGTCCTGTCCGACGCGCTGCCGCGCCGTTTCGCCCAGCGCCTGTGCGAGGTCTGGCTGCCCAACCGGCCGATGAAGCAGTTCAATGCGCCGCAACTGAAGGAAGCCGCCGCGTTGCTGGCCGACTGGCCCCTGGTCGCCAGCGGCACCGAAGGCTACCGGACGGCGGAGGTGACGCTCGGAGGCGTGGACACCGACGGCGTATCCAGCAGCACGATGATGTCCAGGCACGTGCCCGGCCTGTTCTTCGTCGGCGAAGTCCTCGACGTCACCGGCTGGCTGGGCGGCTACAACTTCCAGTGGGCCTGGGCCTCGGGTCACGCGGCGGGCATGGCGGTCTGACGCAGTGCGGCGTTCCTGGCAGGGCCGCCTTTGCTAGCCTTTGGAAACCGGTGTCATCACAGGTGTTCCGTGCCGCAGCAACCGCCTTCTCCCTACCCGCGCCGCGATTTCCTGCGCCAGCTCGCCGGCACCGCCACGATGGCGGGCCTGGTCGGCCCCGGCCTGTACGCTGCCCGAGCGGCTTCCGGACCGCCGCTCGCGACCACGCGCAGCGGGCGCATCGCCGGGTTCGTGGAACGCGGCATCCACGTGTTCCGTGGTGTCCCCTACGGCGGCGACACCGCCCGCCGGCGGTTCCAGCGAGCGGTGCGTGAAGCCCCCTGGACCGGCACGCGCGATGCCACCCGTTTCGGCGCCTCGGCCCCCCAGCGCGGCGATGCCGACGGACAGGCCGTCAGCGAGGACTGCCTGTTCCTCAACGTCTATACGCCTGCCCTGCGCGACGGCGGCAAGCGTCCGGTCCTGTTCTACATCCACGGCGGCGGCTACAACAACGGCTCCGGTTCGCATGCCCTCTACGACGGCGTGAACCTGTGCCGCCGCGGCGATGCCGTCGTGATCACCGTCAATCACCGGCTCAACGCGTTCGGCTACCTGTATCTCGGCGAGAGCGGCGACGAACGCCTGCGCGACGCCGGAAACGTCGGCCAGCTGGACCTGATCGACGCCCTGCGCTGGGTGCGCGAGCATGCGCACGAGTTCGGCGGCGACGCGGGCAACGTCACCGTGTTCGGCCAGTCCGGCGGGGGTGCCAAGATCGCCACGCTCATGGCCATGCCGGAGGCCGATGGCTTGTTCCACAGGGCGATGACGATGAGCGGCCAGCAGGTCACCGCGGCCGGCCCGCGCGCCGCCGCGCAGCGCACTGCGCTGTTTCTCGCCGAACTGGGGCTGGGCCCGCGCGACACCGCCGCGCTGCTGGCAATGCCGATGGCGCGCCTGCTGGAGGCGACGCGCGTGCGCGATCTGTCGCGCGTGGAGGACACCTCACTCTACTTCGGGCCCGTTCTGGACACGCACAACCTGCCGCGGCATCCGTTCTATCCCGATGCACCCGCACAGTCGGCACGCATCCCGATGGTCATCGGCAACACGCGCGACGAGACGCGCGCGTTCCTGGGCAACGACGAAGCGAACTTCGCACTGACCTGGGACCAGCTGCCGCAAAAGCTGCGCGAGCAGCAGTACGTCGACCTGTCGCCGGAGGTGGTGATCGCCGAGTACCGACGCCTGTATCCCGACTACACGCCGTCCGAGGTGTTCTTCGCCGCCACCACCGCGGGCCGCTCCTGGCGCGGCGCCATCATCGAGGCCGAGGAGCGTGCGAAGCAGGGAGCGCCTGCCTGGGTCTACCAGCTGGACTGGCGTTCGCCGGCCGAAGGCGGACGCCTGCGCGCCTTCCACACGCTCGACATCCCGCTGGTGTTCGACAACGTGGCGGCCGAGGGGTCGAAGACCGGCGATGACGCACGGGCGCGTGCGATGGCCGCGCGCATGAGCGAAGCCTTGATCGCCCTCGCCCGCCACGGCGATCCGAACCACGCCGGCCTGCCCGAATGGGCGCCGTACACGCTGCCGCAGCGGCAGACGATGGTGCTCGACGACACATCCGGCATGCAGGACGATCCACGCGGCGGCGAACGCAAGCTCTATCAGCGCGTGCCCTTCGTCCAGCGCGGCACGATGTAGCGTGCGCCGAGCGCGCGACCGCAAGGATGGCCCGGCCGCCGGTCGTGCGCGCGGCGCACGCTACGCCATGACTTCCGCCGCGATCTCGAACGAGCGCAGGCGCTTGTCGTGATCGAAGATGTTGGCCGTCAGCATCAGTTCGTCCGGACGGTGGCGCTGGATGAAGTCGGCGATGCCCTTGCGCACCGTATCGCGGCTGCCGACGACGGCGCAGGCCAGTGCCTGGGCCACGCCGGCCTTCTCGTGCGGCTCCCAGAATGCTTCGATGTCGTCGATCGGCGGCGGCACCAGGCCGGCTCGGCCACGCCGCAGGTTGACGAACGCCTGCTGCTGGGTGGTGAACAGGTACCGTGCTTCCTCGTCGGTCTCGGCCGCCACGACATTCAGGGCCAGCATCGCATGCGGTTTGGCCAGTCGCTTCGACGGGCGGAAGTCGCGGTGGTACAGCAGCAGCGCCTGATCCATCGCATCGGGCGCGAAATGGGAAGCGAACGCGTACGGCAGCCCCAGGGCGGCGGCCAGCTGCGCGCCGAACAGGCTCGAGCCCAACAGCCACACGGGCACGTCGAGACCTGCACCGGGCACAGCGCGCACCGCTTGGCCCTCCTGCACCGGCTCGAAAAAGCGCAGTACCTCCTGCACGTCCTGCGGAAACTGCTCGGCGCTGTCGAAATAGCGCCGCAACGCACGCGCCGTCGCCTGGTCGGTGCCTGGCGCACGGCCCAGGCCCAGATCGATGCGGCCCGGATACAGCGACGCCAGCGTGCCGAACTGCTCGGCTACCTGCAGCGGTGAGTGGTTCGGCAACATGATGCCGCCGGCACCCACGCGGATCGTGGACGTCGCACCAGCGACGTGCCCGATCAGCACCGCCGTCGCGGCGCTGGCGATGCCCGGCATGTTGTGGTGTTCGGCCAGCCAGTAGCGGGTATACCCCCAGCGCTCGGCATGCTGCGCCAGATCGCGCATGTGCACGAACGCCTGGGTGGTATCGCTGCCCTCGCAGACAGGCGCGAGGTCGAGGAGCGAGTAAGGGATCATGGGGACACCGGCAATGACGATGCCATCGTCATGGGGACGCAGGCGATCCGGTTCCACCCGGTGGCATGGGATGCTGCATCCCGCCTAGCCCAGCAGGTCAAACGGCCCGCCCTGTTCCAGCGCACGCTGGTAGGCCGGCCGTGCATGGATGCGCTGCAGGAATCCGGCCAGGTTGGGATAGGTGTCCAGTCCGGCGCGTACCGCCGCGGCTTCGACCGGGAAGCTCATCTGGATGTCGGCGGCGCTGAACTGCTCGCCGGCGAACCACGGCGCCTTGCCCAGTTCGCTTTCCATGTAGCCCAGGTGCAGCTGTACCTGCGGACCGACGAAGGTCCGCATCGCCTTGTCGGCGATGCCACGCGCGATGGGGCGAGCGAAGAACGGCATCGGCGCCTTCTTCAGGCGGGAGAACACCAGGCTGAGCAGCATCGGCGGCATCGCCGAGCCTTCGGCGTAATGCAGCCAGTAGCGGTAACGCAGGTGTTCGGCCGTGCCGAGCGAAGGCGCGAACCGGCGCGCGGTGTCGTAACGCTCGACCAGATATTCGAGGATGGCGCCGGATTCGGCCAGGACGTGTTCGCCATCCACCACCACCGGGGACTTGCCCAGCGGGTGGATCTTCTTCAGCTCCGGCGGCGCGAGCATGGTCTTCGCGTCGCGCTGGTAGCGCACCACGGTGTAGTCCAGGCCCAGTTCCTCGAGCAGCCAGAGCACGCGCTGGGAACGGGAGTTGTTGAGATGGTGGACGGTGATCATGGTGGGCTCCGCAGGGGAAGGTGGATCGTACCGCGTGCGCCGAGCCGTTGTGGGAGCGACGTCAGTCGCGAACGCGCCTGCAGAAGACAGCTTCGCTCCAATGTCGGCGCTGCTCCGGGCACGAGGCGGGATCCAGAGCGGCAGAGATGGAAAGCTCGCGACTTACGTCGCTCCCACGCACGCCTTCGGCAGATTCACGAACTGCACGACAGCATCGAGCACCCTGCCCGTTGCCGCGCCCAGTCGGGACGCCGTTGCGCGAAACGCGCGCGACCCGGCTGGTCGTCGTACGGCCGGCGCATGACGTCCAGCAGTTCATCGACGCCGGACAGGTCGCCGGCCTCGGCGGCATCGATGGCCTGCTGGGCCAGGTAGTTGCGCAGCACGTAGCGGGGATTGGCCAGCCGCATGCGTTCGCGGCGCACAGCGGCATCGAGCGCGTCCTCGTCGCGGCGGCGGGCGTACGCGGCCAGCCAGTCGCGCAGCGCCGGCGCGACGGCCTCGCGCTTGGCCGGATCGTAGAAGGCGTCGTCGAAGGCCGACAGCGACGCGTCCATCGGATCCGCGCCGATCAGCGCACGGAAGAACAGCGTCATGTCGATCTCACCCTGTGCCAGCAGCTGCTGCAACGTGTCCATCCGTTCCATGTCCTCATCCCGGCAGTCGGACAGCCCCAGCTTGCGTGCGATGTTGTCGCGATCGGCCCGCGCGTAAGCGTCAGCGAAGCGCTGCAATCCTTCCTGCAACGCCTCCACTCCGTCGAACAGCGGCGACAGGGCCTGCGCGAAGCGGCTCAGGTTCCATCCCGCCACCCGCGGCTGCCAGCCGAAGCGATAGCGACGACCCTGGGCGTCGGTGGTGTTAGGCGTCCAGTCCGGGTCGTAGTCGTCGATCCATCCGTAGGGGCCGTAGTCGATGGTCAGGCCGAGCACCGACATGTTGTCGGTGTTCATCACGCCATGCACGAAACCCACGCGCATCCAGTGCGCCACCATCACCGCCGTGCGTTCGCAGACCTCGGCGAACCACGCGGCGTACAGCGCCTCGCTTTCCCCTGACAGGTGCGGAAAATCGCGCCGGATCGTGAAATCCACCAGTGTGCGCAGCAGGTCCGTGTCGCCGCGCGAGGCCGGCAACTGGTAGTGACCGAAGCGCAGGAACGACGGCGCCACGCGGCACACGATCGCGCCCGGTTCGGGTTTCGGATGGCCGTCGTAGAACATGTCGCGCACGACCGGCTCGCCCGTACCCACCAGGCTCAGGGCCCGCGTGGTCGGTACGCCCAGATGGTGCATCGCCTCGCTGCACAGGAATTCGCGGATCGAGGAGCGCAGCACCGCGCGCCCATCGGCGGTGCGCGAGTACGGCGTCGGGCCGGCACCCTTCAGCTGCAGTTCCCAGCGCTCACCGCGCCCGTTGACCGCTTCGCCCAGTGTGATGGCGCGGCCGTCGCCGAGTTGTCCGGCCCAGTTGCCGAACTGGTGGCCACCGTAATTGCCCGCGTACGGCTGCATGCCTTGCAACAGCGCGTTGCCGCCGAACACCTGCGCGAAGGCGGGAGACGCGACATCGGCGTCGTCGAGGCCGAGCAGCGCCGCGACTTCACGCGAATGCGCCAGCAGCGTCGGCGCAGCGACGGGCGTGGGCGCGGTCGGCGACCACAACGCACCACGAACCTCCCGACGCCGATGGCCCTGCTCCGGATCTCCCGGCAGTTCGCGAACGAAGCGGTTGTCGAAGCGCAGGGCGTCTAGGCCGCTCATGCGGCGTCCGCGGCCTGGTCCACCAGTGGCGTCAGGTCCGGACGCAGCGCCACACGTTCGTCGAACACGAAGCAGGCGCCTTCGTAGCCGAAGCCGCCGACCTGCTCGAAATAGCCGAGGATGCCGTCGTCCAGCTGCAGCACGTTGTCCATGCCGTCGGCCTGCATCCACAACGCCGCCTTCTCGCAGCGGATGCCGCCGGTGCAGAAGCTGACGACGGTGGCGTCCTTCAATGCATCGCGATGCGGCTCCAGCGCGGCCGGCAGGTCGGTGAACTTGTCGATCGGCAGCGTCAACGCACCGGCAAAGGTGCCGTAGGCGATCTCCTGCTGATTGCGGGTATCCAGCATCACCACGCGACGGCCGGCATCGTCGTGCCCCTGTTCCAGCCAGCGGGCCAGCGTGGCGGGTTCGACGGCGGGAGCCCGCGCCTGTTCCGGCGTGGTGCCGGGACGACGGAAGCTGATGATTTCCGGCTTCACCTTGACCTTGAGCCGCGCGAACGGGACCTGCCGGCTGGTGCTGTACTTCACCCGCAGGCCGGCGAAGCGCGCATCGTCACGCAGCGGGGCGAGGAAGGAGGCGATCGCGCCGGCGTCGCCGGCCAGGAACAGGTTCAGCCCCTCGCCCGCCACCAGCACCGAACCGCGCAGCGACAATGCTTCGGCACGCGCATGCAGGATGACCGCGAAATCGGCTGGCGCTTCGATGGGCGTGAAGTGGTAGGCAGCGATGTTGGTGACCATGCCGCGATTTTACCGTTCGTCGCTCGACACCTACTTCATTCAACCAAACGGTTGACAATTACTGAGCCCGCGAGAATATTCAACCGCATGGTTGAACAAAATGCCGACCGGCTCGACGCTCTCTTCCACGCACTGGCTGACGGCACGCGGCGCCGCATGCTCCGCAGCTTGGGGGGCCAGCCGCGCAGCGTGGGTGAACTGGCCGCGCCCTTCCGCATCTCGCTGGCCGCGGCCTCGAAACACATCAAGGTGCTCGAGCGCGCCGGCCTGGTCACGCGACAGATCCGCGGCCGCACCCACCTGTGCCACCTGCAGCCGCAGGCGCTGGCCGAAGGCGAGGCATGGCTGCGGCATTACGCACAGTTCTGGACCGTTCGCCTGGACGCGCTCGATGCGGTCCTGCAGACGGGCGCGCCCTCACCTTCGCTTCCGACCGAGGACCCATCATGACGCCCCTTCCCGCCGCCAGTACGATCAATGTCACCGTGCACCGCCACTTCGCAGTATCCGCCGAACGTGTGTTCGACGCCTGGCTGACGCCCCGTCTGCTGGGCCAATGGATGATGGGGCAGGACGTGCGCGAGGAAAAACTGCTGCGCTTGGACGTGGACCCGCGGGTCGGCGGCCGCTTCTCGATGCTGGTCGAGCGCGACGGCGAGCGCATCGACCATGTCGGCGAGTATCTGGTCATCGAGCGGCCGCATCGGCTGTCGTTCACGTGGACCATCGCCGGCGAGGCCGACCAGGATGGCAGTCGCGTGGACATCGTGATTTCCCCGACCGACGCCGGCTGCGAGCTCCGCCTCACCCACACGCTGCCGAGCGCCTGGGCAGACTACGCCGACCGCACGCAACAGGGCTGGTCGCGCATGATGGATGCTCTTCACGCGATCTTCTGACGCTGTCGCAGGTCGCCCAGCGGGACGATCCACGCCTTGGCGCTCAGAGCAGCAGCCAGGGCAAGGCCAGCGTCACTGCGAGAATGAAGAGCATCGCTGCCAGCACGCCGAAGACGTACAACGGCCGGTCACGCAGCAGGCCGGCGAAGGTTTCGGCGCGTCCCTCTCGCTCGGCGATGGTGCGCTCGGACCGTGCGTTGTCGCGGCGCCGCGCCTGGTAATCCGCCATCAGGGCCTTGGCCTGCGTCAGCTGGTCGACGTCCTCGATCCACAGTCCACCCGCAGAAATTCCCCACGGGCTGGGCTGCGTCTCATAGAAGTCGATCGCGTTCGCCCGCAGCAGGTCGCGTACATCGTCGGCCTCGTCGCCGGGCACGTTGCGCAGATTCAGGAAGAGTTTCGCCATGGCGCCAGTGTACCCGCTGCAATCCGGGCCACCGGGGAGCCGGATGCGTTACCCTGCGCGCCTTTCGCCCTGTGGATGAACCCCTCGATGCGTTCCCTGTTGCTCGCCGCTTCGCTGCTCCTGCTCGCCGCCTGCACCGCCCCCGTCCCGCCGCCAGGCGGCAGCGTCGCGGAACTCGAGCGTATCGACACTTTTGCAGGCACCGGTGCCGTGGCGACCAGCGGCAGCGATGTCACTGTGCACTACACCGGCTGGCTGTACGACGAGAATGCACCGGACAAGCACGGCATGAAGTTCGACAGTTCGGTCGACCGCGGCCAGCCTTTCACCTTCCTGCTGGGGGCCGGCCAGGTGATCCGCGGCTGGGACGACGGCGTGGCGGGCATGAAGGTGGGGGGCAAGCGCACGCTGCTGATCCCGGCCGACCTGGGCTACGGCAGCAATGGTGCGGGCGGCGTGATCCCGCCCGGCGCTTCGCTGGTGTTCGATGTCGAACTGCTGGACGTCAAGCCGCACGAGTGAGTGCCACTACGCCCCTGTAGGAGCGACGTAAGTCGCGACCGCACGGCTTGACCACCTGGGGCGGGAATTCGTGCGCGACGTGGCAGATCTGCTTACCTTTGTTTCTCGCGGTCGCGACTCACGTCGCTCCTACGCAAAGCACGGACTACTCCACCGGCGCCAGCCGCAGATCGTGGAAGTCGAAGCTGAAATCCGTCAGCGGCGATATGGCTTCCATGCGCGCCTCGCGGATGCCGCTATCCGGCTTCAGGGAGAAGGTCAGGAAGGCGTCGGCGTTGAGCCAGCGCTCGCGCCAGCGCACCACGAAGGTGTCGTGCTGCCAGGGCTGCAGGTCGCCCACCAGTTCCGGCGTACGGCTGAAGCGCAGCACCAGGCCATCGCCCTCCTGCGCCACCACGACATCGCCATACCACGGGTCGCGCAGCGTGCCGGCGTACTTCGCCAACGGCAGCGAGGGCTTCGATGTAGCGTCGCGCGCGGCCTGCAGCTTCTGCCAGTGCGCATCGGCATCGCCCCTGGCCTGTGCGACCTGCGCCTGGTAAGCCGCCAGCCAGTCGGTGCCGCTGTTGGCCAGATAGGCATCCAGCACTTTCAGGGTGATCGCATGGAAGGCGGCGCCGACCTCCTGGTTGGTCAGTACCACCACGCCCAGCTTCTGTTCCGGCACCAGCGTCACCCGCGAGACCATGCCCGGCCAGCCGCCGGTATGCCACACCAGCTTGCGGCCCTGGAAGTCGGAGACCATCCAGCCTTCGCCGTAACCGAGGAAATGGGGCTTTGCGGCCTTCAGCGCTTCCACCTTCGGTTCGGAAATCGGAATCGGCGTGACCAGCGACCACATCGCCTTCTGCCGGGCCGGCGTGAACAGGGCCTGCTCCCGCCCCCTCGCGTCGCGGTAGGTGCCGCCGGCGAGCTGGGCGTTCATCCACTTCGCCATGTCGCCGACGCTGGAGTAGATGCCGCCCGCGCCCGCGACGTTGCGCCACGTCATGCGCGGCGCCGGCTGCAGGGTGGTGAAGTCGGCCATGGCGTGCCCGGTGGCGACATTGTCGCCCGGCTTCAGCGCATCGCTGTTGTAGCGCGTCTCGCGCATGCCCAGCGGCTGGAAGATGCGGGCGCGCAGGAACTGCTCATAGGACTGGCCGCTGGCCTGTTCGATCACCAGCTGCGCCACGCCGTACAGGATGTTGTCGTAGGCGTAGCGCTCGCGGAAGCCCCCGCTGAGCGGCACATCGCGCAGGCGCTCGGCCACTTCGCGGTTGCTGTAGGTGGTCGTGGGCCAGTACAGCAGGTCGCCCGCCCCCAGCCCCAGCCCGCTGCGGTGGACCAGCAGGTCGCGGATGCGCATCTCGCGGGTGACGTACGGATCGGCCATGCGGAACCACGGCAGGTGGTCGATGACGCGATCCTCCAGTTCGAGCTTGCCCTCGTCGGCCAGCATCGACAGCGAGGCCGACGTGAATGCCTTGGTGTTGGAGGCGATGGCGAACAGGGTGTGCGCATCCACCTTCGCCGGCTTGCCCATCTCGCGCTCGCCCCACCCTTTCGCCAGTACCACTTCGCCATCCTTCACCACGGCGACCGCGATGCCAGGCACATCGAAGGCCTCGCGCACGGATTCGACATAGGCGTCGAGATCCTGCAGTGCGGGCGGTGGCGCGGCTTGCTTCGCAACGGCCGCGGGCGCGACCAGGCACAACAACAGCAGGGCGCGGCGCATGGCCGCGGGCGACAGTGGATGCATCGGGAGTCCCCGTTCGAATCTGCGCGCGACGATACCGCACCTGGCCTCGCCGGTGCGCCCGACGAAAGTCCGTATCGGCGCACGGCATACTATGCGGATGCCTCAACCGCAGCCCGACACCAACGCTCCCGCAGCCACCGTCGCCGTCATCGGCGGCGGACCCGCGGGCCTGATGGCGGCTGAAACCCTGCGTGCGGCGGGCCTGCAGGTCGACCTCTATGACGCCAAGGGCTCGGTGGGGCGGAAATTCCTGATCGCCGGCAAGGGCGGCATGAACCTGACCCATTCGGATCCGTTCGATGTCTTCGTCACGCGCTACGGCGAGCGTGCGCACGAGATCGCCGCATGGCTAAGGCACTTCGATGCCGATGCGCTGCGCGCCTGGGCGCGGGGACTCGGCGTGGAGACCTTTGTCGGAACGTCCGGCCGCGTGTTTCCCACCGATCTCAAGGCTGCACCCCTGCTGCGCGGCTGGGTACGACGCCTGCGCGAACAGGGCGTGCGCTTCCACGGGCTGCATCGTTGGCTGGGCTGGGACGAGGGCGGCGCGTTGCGCTTTTCGACGCCGCAGGGGGATGCCTCGGTACGGGCCGACGCGGTGGTGCTGGCCCTGGGCGGCGGCAGCTGGCCGGAGCTGGGCTCGGACGGCGCATGGGTGGGGGTCCTGCGGGCGCGCGACATCGACATCGCACCACTCCAGCCCTCCAACTGCGGTTTCGATATCGGCTGGAGCGAACACCTGGCCAGCCGTTTCGCGGGCGAGCCCCTGAAGCCGGTCACAGCGCACTGGCGCGACCACGACGGCAACCCGCATCAACGCCAGGGCGAGTGCGTGATCACCGCCACCGGCATCGAAGGCAGTCTGGTCTACGCACTGTCGCCGATGCTTCGCGATGCCATCGCACGCGACGGCCATGCCACGCTGGTGCTGGACCTGCTGCCCGGTCGCGAGGAAAGCGACCTGCTGCGCCGGCTGGCCAGGCCACGCGGTTCCCGCAGCCTGAGCGAGCACCTGCGCCGGGAAGCCGGCGTCAGCGGCGTGCGTGCGGCACTCCTGTACGAAGTACTCGACAAGGCGGCGTTGGCCGATCCCACGAAGATCGCCGCGACCCTGAAGCGGTTTCCGTTCCGGCTGCAGCGCACGCGTCCCATCGAGGAAGCCATCAGCAGCGCGGGTGGCATACCCTTGGAAGCGCTGGACCAGGGACTGATGCTGCGCGGATTGCCCGGCGTGTTCGCCGCCGGCGAGATGCTCGACTGGGAAGCCCCCACCGGCGGCTACCTGCTAACAGCGTGCTTCGCCAGCGGCCGCCAGGCCGCGCAGGGCGTGGTCGACTGGCTGGCGCAACGCAACGCCTGACTGGTCGTCCGCAGGGGCTGCGGCGCGCACCCCGGGAAGTGCGTGCCGCAGCGGCTGCGGAAC
>Ga0208958_1002787_pt1 | contig 14427 bp, 12 predicted proteins | sample RifOxyB1_FD_184032 | JGI IMG/M metagenome (GOLD analysis project Ga0208958, IMG submission 184032) | Soil microbial communities from Rifle, Colorado - Rifle Oxygen_injection B1 (SPAdes) | ecosystem: Environmental > Terrestrial > Deep subsurface > Rock core/Sediment | place: Rifle, Colorado... | reverse complement strand
GATAAGTACGTTATATTGAAAAAACGTTCTGGTCGATTTGGCGTTCGTAGTATGAATAGAAGTTGGATTAATGGCCCAGAAAAAGAAAAAATATTAGCAGAGGCAGGACTGCAATCAGTAACTAAACCTAAAAAAGAATCTGGTGAAGACGAAAAAACTCAACCGTCTAATGATGAAGAAGATACTCAAAGTTTTGCGACAGTCTAGGTTTCAATCCAGTATATGTTGTCTTATGTATTCATACGAAGCAATTGATGCAGCTACGGCGACATTTAAACTTTCAATAATACCAAACTGCTGAATCTTTACGAGTTGAACGTTTTTAAATTCATTAAAATCAAATTGCGGACCAAATTCTTCATGACCAAGAATGAAGGCAGTTTTTTCTGGTAGCTTGGTATTATGGAGATAGTTTTCACTATGGGAATGTAAGCAGTAGGGAGTATAACCTAGTTCTATTAAACGATTATTTGATTCTTCAAAGGATTCAAAGAAAAAGGCTTTAACTTTTTTAAATCCACCTACAGAGGTACTTGGATCAAAGTAATCAGTAGCAATAATATGGATTTCTTTGGCACCAAAAGCTTCTGCAGTTCTAAAAATTTTTCCTATGTTAAAATCTGGTTTTAAATGATCTAAAACTAAAATGAGATCGTGTGGGCCAAAGTTTGCCAGCTCCTGATTGAATTTTTTTTGTTTTTCAAATTTTTTAATGAGCATTTTTCTTTTTTTCATAATACGGGTAAATCCTCGTTCTAGTCTGATTAATGGTCGTTTTCCTGCCAGGGAAAAATCTATCATAAGCTTTGGTGATGTGATGAGTTTTACAACTTTCCCACTTAATTTGTAATCATCATCATCAAAACGCATAGAGCGGTATTTCCACCAAAAATCTTCCGGTAACGTGATACCTTCGATATTGTCTTTGTGAATTGACAGCGGGGGAAAAGATAATTCAAGGTGATTATCATTTAAAGATTTTTTAAGTTTATAGGTGGAACCCAACCAATAATATATTTCACCAGAATCAAGATCTTGATCTTTAATAATAAGTTCGAAATCAGTGGATTCAGAAAGTCTAAGTAATACATGGTCAATAGAAATGGTTGGAATATTTTTTAAAGGTAAAATTTTATTTTTTAAAAGGGTGTTGAGAGCGTGAATAAAAGCAATATTGTTTTGATCTGACATATCTAATAAATTACCTAAAATAAAGTTTGGTCTGTTTTTGGGACTTGAATTTTAAACTAGAGTAAGTGCTTCCTCGAAGGAAACACTTACTCTTAATATCTAAAGACCTTTAGATTGTTTATTTATCTTGGCAATTTCTCCCCCGAAGCGGACGGTCTCAATATCACTAGCGTTCATTGAATGAGTTAGGGGAATTTCAGTTTTTTTAGTTAAATTTTTAAGTATAAGACGTTGGTTGTCCAACTCTTTGGTATTCAGTTCTAACTGGTCGCCCATTTCGATTTTATCATAATCACTTTTATTTTCAAAAGTAAGTGGCATAATTCCGAAGTTGATAAGGTTGGCTAGATGAATTCTTGCAAAGTCTTTAGCAATAACTGCTTTAACTTTTAAGTAACTTGGGCATAAGGCAGCATGTTCTCTGGAACTGCCTTGACCGTAATTTTCACCAGCAATGATGAACCCACCATTTTTTTCTTTTGCTCTTTCGTAAAATTTTGAATCAACTGGCTCAAAAACGTGCTTGGAGTATTCTGGAACGTTACTACGAAGGGGAAGGTAGACTCCCGCTGGCATGATATGATCGGTGGTAATGTCATTGCCTACTTTGAGGATGACTTCACCCGTTGCTTTTTCAGGTAGATTGTCATTAACTTCAATAGGACGAATATTCGGTCCTCTTACAATTTCTACTTTGGCCCTATCTTCTTCTGGAAGTGGCTCTACAATGAGCGCTGATTTGTTTTTAAAATTTTTAGGAGTAGGCACATCACTTAGTTCACCCATTCTTCTTGGATCAGTAATTTCTCCAGTTAAAGCACAAGCTACTGCTGTTTCAACACTTGATAAGTATACTTGAGCTGATGGGGTTCCTGATCTTCCTTTAAAATTTCTATTGAATGTTCTTATACTAACACCGTCTGTTCGCGGAGCTTGGCCTTGTCCAATACAGGGGCCACAGGCGCATTCTAAAATACGGGCCCCAGCTCCAATCAAATCTGCTAGATGACCGGACTCGGCCATAGAGTAGTATACTGACATTGAACCTGGAGAGATGGTTAGGGAAAGATTTTGTTTAACTCTTTTACCTTTTAACATATTAGCAGCAGTAACCAAATCTTTGTACGATGAATTGGTACATGAACCGATACAAACTTGCCCAACTTTTATGCCTTCAACTTCTTTAACCGATACTACGTTGTCAGGACTATGAGGTTTGGCAATCAAAGGTACAAGGGAAGTAAGGTTTATTTCAATAACTTGATGATATTCTACGTCCTCGTCAGCAATAATTTCCACCCAATCTTCTTCCCGGCCAAACTCTTTTAAAGCTTCTTTTGTGATCTCATCAGAAGGAAAAATTGAAGTGGTAGCCCCAGTTTCTGCTCCCATATTAGTGATGGTAGCTCGCTCGGGCACTGTAAGAGTTTTAACTCCAGGACCAAAATATTCTAAAATTTTACCGACTCCGCCTTTGACTGAAATCCTTCTTAAAACTTCTAATATAACATCTTTAGCTGCAACCATAGGTGATAGTTTTCCAGTCAATTTTACCCCGATGATTTCTGGGGTTTTGGTAAAAAAAGCTCGTCCTCCAATGGCCAAAGCAACATCCAGTCCACCTGCACCAATTGCGATAGAACCAATTCCACCAGCGGTCGGGGTGTGGGAGTCAGAACCAAGTAAAGTTTTCCCAGGTTTTGCGTATCGTTCTAAGTGAACTTGATGGCAAATACCATTACCAGCTTTGGATAAAACTAATCCGTATTTAGCAGCTACACTTTGTAAGAAGACGTGATCATCAGCATTCTTAAAATCTTGTTTGAGAGTATTATGGTCAATATAGGAAACTGATATTTCAGTTTTTGTTTTGTGAATACCTAGGGCTTCTTGTTGTAAATAGGCCATGGTTCCAGTGGCATCTTGAGTTAAGGTTTGATCTATTTTGATACCAATTTTTTTACCTGGTACTAAATCTCCAGAAACTACATGCTTAAGCAAAATTTTACCTGCTACAGTTTTTTTTATTTTGGGATCAATTTCAAAATTATGCGTATGTGTACTCATCTCTACCTCGCTTGAGTTTTATTTGGACTAGAATCTACAATAAAATTAAGCCTAAGCTTACTTTAAAAGTAGATAATCTTCAATCAATCTTAAATATTCGTAATAATATAAAGAATCAATAGGATAGTTCATTTTTATCGATATATTATCTGTTTATCTTAAAGATTCTACTAAGGCTTCACTCATTGATGGGTGAGGGTGAACTACATTTTTGAAAATCTCTGGGGTAGCTCCCATAGTCATATATAAAATAGCTTCACCAATAAGGTCTGTTGCGTTGTGACCGATTATATGTACACCCAGTATCTCACTGTCATCAAGATTAGATACTACTTTGATAAATCCACCACTTTGGCTTTCGGTCATGACTTTAATATTTGAATTCAAAGAGTAGATTTTTGAATGGGCCAAAAACCCTTGTTCCCTGGCTTTTCTTTCTGTTAGACCTACTGAAGCAAATTCAGGGGAAGTATACATGTTATAAGGCATCAGATCATAAACGATTTCTGATTCATTACCCGCAATATTATTGGCCGCCACCTCACCTTCTTTGCTGGCCACATGAGCTAGCATAAATCTTCCATTTATATCACCCGCAGCATAAATACCTGGAAGAGTCGTTTCTAACTTTAGATTGGTGGAAATAAATCCTCTTTTAGTTAACTCCAGCTTATGATCAATTAAGTACTCGATTCCTGAAAGGTTGGCTTGTCTGCCGATACAAGAAAGATAGATATCTGTTTTTAGAACATCATTTTGATTTTTGTTTTTATTTTTTATATAAAGGTTATCAGATTGATGATCAATCGCTTCAAAACCAAGGTGTAAGCTAATATTTTTTTCCTTAAGGAGGTTAATTAAAAAAGTGGAGAGTTCTTCGTCCATATAGGGCATTAGTTTGGAACTTTTATCAACTAAATGAACAATTGAGCCGAAGCTGGCAAACATAAAGGCAAATTCTATACCGATCATGCCTGCACCAATTATAGTTATAGAACTTGGAATTTCTCGGATGGAGTAAATGGTTTTAGGTGTATAAAGCTTTTGGTAATTTGGTTTAAAAAAAGGTAAGGCTTGGTATTGACTGCCAGTTGCAATGATAAGGGAAGAAAAAAATATCTTTTCATGATTGACTCCTAGAGCGTTGGGCCCAATGACCTGTGCCTGTCCATTGATACGAGTGATATTATTTTTATTAAGAGTTGTTTCAAGATGTTTCACGGATCTTTTGATATTATCTTTAACCCTTCGGGTAAGCAGCATCCAGTCGGGAACAATGTATTCTTGGTTGATACCACGTATGCCGAAGCTTTCAGCTTGTTTAAAGTTGTCTAGTAAGTAGGCAGTATGCAGGAGCGTTTTGGTAGGGACACAACCGTAGTTATAGGAGATTCCACCCAGCGAATTTTCCATGTCAATCAGGCATACTGATAAATTATTTTGAGATGCCGTGATCGCAGCATTTATGCCGGCTACTCCTGACCCCATAATTGCTACATCAAATTTTCTATTACTACTCATATGATCTCCTTAATTAAGCTCGACTAAGAGTTTATAGGGGTCTTCTAGCAAACTTTTAAAGTAAGTTATAAAGTTACTGGCAGGAGCTCCATCTACAACTCGATGATCAAAGACTAGTGATATAGGTTGAATAGTAGCAGGAATGATTATGCCATTTTTTACGATGGGGGCATCATGAATCCTGCCGATCCCTAAGATTCCAACTTGAGGAGGAAGGATGAGTGGATTGCCGTATAGACCACCAAACGATCCATAATTGGTGATGGAAAAGGTTCCTTCTCTCATCTCAGCTAAAGTAATACTTCCATTTCTTGCTTTAGCAATCAGTTGTTTCATTTCTCGGTCGATTTCTTTTATATTTTTATTTTCAACATTTTTTATGACTGGAACCATCAGTCCTTTTTCGGTATCAACTGCAATACCGATGTTAATATTTTTATATTTTCTAAGTTCCATTTTTTGAGCATCAAAGGTTGCATTAAAAACTTCAAAGGCTTTTAGGGCAACACTTAGCGCTTTGATATAGATTGGAAGATAGCTAATCTTTTCTTGACTGGTTTGATTAATAATTTTTCTCAATTTTACGGTTTCATCTAATATGCATTGCTCATGAAAACTAGCGGTTGGAATTTCGCTGCTTCTTTGCATGTTAGAAGCAATGGTTCTTCTGATGGTTGGTAATTGTTCAGTAATATCTTGCTGCAACGGTTGATGCTTGGGAGTAGATATTTCAGATTCCTTAGGGAATGTTTTCAGGTTCACCTGTTTTAAAACATCTTCTCTGGTTACTCGCCCTGCAGGGCCAGTGCCTTTAATTTTTGAAATATCAATTTTATTTGTGGAAGCAATCTTTCGGGCGAGAGGTGTAGCTAATACTTTGGAGGGAATACCACTTAAGGTAATTGCTTCACTGGTTCTATCGACAATCCCTTCACCACTGGCAGGTAGTACAAAATTGCCAGCACTTTCTAGCTCACCAACCACTGCCGTGGATTTATCCTCTTGGGGTTTTTCAAAGGTAGCTGCATTTGTCGTAGATGTGCCTTGTGCTCCCTCATCAATGAAGGCCAAGGTCTTTCCAACTTCAATTATTTGCCCTTCATCAATACTATATTTTATAAGTTTTCCTGACTTAGAAGTGGGAATTTCTGCGACTACTTTATCAGTTTCCACAATGGCAATGATATCACCCTCAGAAACCAGGTCGCCTGGAGATTTGGTAAGTTGTAAAACTTTTCCCTCGTGTACGCCTTCACCAACATCAGGAAATTTAAATTCAAAAAACATAACATACCTCAATTATTTATGGCCTATAGTTCATAAGCTCCATTACTTTATTAACAATCATATTGGTCGAAATAAGATAAAGACGTTCCCCTCTAGGTAGAGGGGGAGTAATATCCGGGCTACTCATTCTTGCAGGTGGGGCCAGCAGATCAGTAAAACAATTTTCGATTACCGTGGTAACTAGTTCTCCCCCGATGCCATAACTTTGTGGGCCTTCATGCACCACCAGAAACCGACCAGTTTTATTCACAGAATTGGTAATAGTCTTTTTATCTATTGGTGAAATGGTTCGAAGATCAATAAGTTCGACGGATATTCCTTTAGTTTTTAGTTGAAAAGTTGCCTCGGTAGCCTCTTTCATTTGAGCACCATAACTAAGAATCGTAATATCTTTTCCCTCCGTAACGATTTTAGCTTTGCCGATTTCGATGGTGTAGGCATCATCTGGAACTTCTTGTTTAATTGATCGATAAACTCTTTTGGGCTCCATAAAAATGACCGGGTCAGGATGCCTCATCGCTGATATTAGTAATCCTTTAGCATCATAGGGATTAGATGGAATGACGACTTTTAGTCCTGGAATATGGGCCCAAATTGATTCCATACTTTCGCTATGGTGTTCTAAGGCACGAATTCCCCCGCCGTAGGGCATGCGGATAACGATATCGGAAGTCATGGCACCTCTGGTTCTATTTCTAAAGCGAGCAACGTGACTAATAATTTGATTAAATGCTGGCCAAGCAAATCCAGAAAATTGCAATTCAACTACAGGTTTTAATCCCAGCACACTCATGCCTACGGCAGTTCCTACGATAGCACTTTCAGCAAGTGGAGAATCAAAGCATCGTTTATCTCCAAATTCTTTTTGTAGTCCGGTGGTCGCTCTGAAAACACCGCCCTCAACTCCGACATCCTCTCCGTAAACGACGATATTAGGATTTACTCGCATTTCTACAAAAAGGGCGTCATTTACTGCTTGAACTAAAGTTAGGGCCTTCATTACATACTTCCTTTTAGTCGTATATTTAAAATATTCATCTGCTCTTTCATATCTTCAGGGATCTGCTTGTATTGCCATGCAAATATTTCTTCTACCGTATGAGGGGGGGCATTTTCGGCTATTTCAAATTCTTTCAAAAATTCTTTTTTGGCATCTTCTTTTAAAGCGTTGATGGTTGATTCATCAATTAAATTTTTTTTAAGTAAATATTTTTCCAGGCGCAGAAGGGGATCTTTCACTAGCCATTGAGCCACCTCTTCTTGTTTGCGATAAATGGTGGGATCATCGGCAGTAGTGTGTGCCCCCAGACGATATGTATACCCCTCAATAAGTGTGGGGCCTTGATTTTTTAAAGCTTTATCTCGTGCCATTTGGGTGGCGGCAAAAACGCCAAGTACATCGTTACCATCTACTTGCACACCCTCAAAACCAAATGCAAAAGCCTTTTCGGCTAAAGTGGCAGAGCGAGTTTGTTTGTTTCTAGGTACCGAAATGGCCCACTGATTATTTTGAATATAAAAAATTACGGGAACGTTCCATGTACCGGCAACATTAAGCGCTTCTAGAAAGTCACCCTCACTGGTGCCGCCATCACCGACAAAACAAATAGTAACGCGGTTATTTTTTAAATATTGATTAGCATATGCTGCACCTACGGCATGCAAGCACTGAGAAGCAATGGGAACTGAGATAGGGAAGGTGTGATATTTTTCAATTTCAAAGTGGCTGCCCTTTTCATTGCCAAGCCAGACTTGATAAAGTTTGCTAAGTGGGATACCTCGGTAAAGCATACCGCCCAGTTCCCTATAGGCAGGAACAAACCAATCATCTTTATCCATTGCCATAAGACTGCCTACTGAATTAGCTTCCTGGCCCTTGCCTGGTGGATACGTTGGAAGGCGTCCTTGTCTATTTAAGTTAACCGACCATTCGTCAATAACTCTGGCCTTTGACATGTATTTATAAGCAAGCAAAATATCACTATCGTTCATAAGGGGTACATCTTTGATTGATGAATCAATATTTCCGGCTTCATCCATGATTTGCAATCTTTTTCCTTGCCGTGGGTCATAGCTTTCAAACATAACGTTATCCTTTGCCAAATATTCTATAAAGTTGCGAAGATAAGTGAAAAATTAAACTACTTTGTTACAAGGGGATAATTTGATTTAATTAAATTTATCGAAAATTCATTACTAGCAGCTTTGAAGTAATCTGTAAGGGTTTGTACAATGGAAGAGGTGATTTCACCAAGGAGAACATTGGGATAAAAATTAGAAACATTAGTAACCTGGCTCCGCTGGCTTTTTACAAATGGTTTTTGGGTTTTTCTATAAACCGGCATCCAATTAATAGCATTATGTAAATTTTCCAGGTTGGTGTTGAATAAAAGTGAGGCATGATAACAAAAAATATGACCAGTAAGTGCTACCGCTGAACCAAGAATTTTATGATCATTGATATAAATAGAATTACGATCATCTTTGGTTGCTTGAATGCCAAGATGATTCAAAGAAGTTAGTAATTTTTTGGTAATGAAGTCGCTATCCTTTTGGTCATCTTTCGAAAGCAGCGGGCTACTTGGTTTAAAAAAGCTTATGTTTAGCGTACCTTCATCATGGTACACAGTGCCACCTCCAGTATGTCTTTTTACAACAGGGATACGGTGCTTTAGGGTAAAATCCTGGTTCACTTCAAATTCTGCATTTTGAAAACGTCCCATAATAATGGAGGAACTATTGTGCCATAAGCGAAGGATATATTGATTACTATTAACAAAATCGCCTAGCTGCCTTTCTAAAGCAAGATTTATTAGGGGGTCTGTTTGAGGTGTTTCTAAAATCAATAGCTTCATGAAGGTCAGTGTAAAAAAGAAGTCTTTCTTTACACTATATTCTTAATTGATGATATTTTTCTTCTGAAAAACTTTTCTAAAGGCATCATAGGGTTTTCGAAAGTGGGAGTCAGAGTAAGTAGATTCAAAATCTTCTGCGATTTTTTTTAAAATATCAAGATTAATTTTTTCATATAAAAGTCGGTGAGAAAATTCATGGGCCATGATGAAAATGCATGAAAGTCCTGACAAATGTTCCGTAGTCAGCTTGCGGGGAAAGCCTTTTCCTAAAGGCCTTTCATGATGATTTAGAACTACTTCTTTAATATTGTTAGCAACATCTTGAATGGGCTTAACTTCATTTATTAGAGCGACACTTTTGGTGGGGTGATTCATTACTTCTTTTTTTAAGTCTTCTGAAAGTTTCTCAAATCTTGGATCGTCAGTAGAAGCAATGGAAACGAGTTCATCATTTTGTAATGATAAATCTTGAAAGATTGCAGACATAGAAAGTTTTTGCATAGAATTGTCGCTTGCCCAGTCAGTTTGAGCAACAATGGCTACCGATAGATAATTAGTCATCATAATCAGTTCGCTGGAATATTTCTGATATTTCATCAGATTTCCAATTAGTTTGCTCATCCTTTTATTTTTGCTTAAAATTTCTACACTTGATCGGTGGACCGCGTGTCCTAGTTCAATTTCTTCCCTGGAAAGTCCCAGGTCTAAAAGGCTAGAATGTATTTTATTAATAGAATCTACTTGGATGTCAAATTTTTGGACTGTTGGAATTGCGTTACTGGTAAGTGTTTCAATTAATTTTTGATTTATTTTGGTAGATAATTCCGCATACTTTTCAGTGGGGACAAAATAAAAGTCATCATCATTTGATATATCTGAAATGTGGGTTAACTGAACATATTTATTAGTATGATCCATAATAAAAATAGGGACATCCTCCTTGTGGAAGAAGGCAACTTTATTACCTCTGATGCGACGAAATTGTTCTTTCAAGGAAGGTCTTTTAATTTTTAGGATTCTAGAAATTTCTTCGACTAATTCGTGTTCCTTTACGGGATATTTTAGATAAACATTTTGAATTCTTTTTAATAAGAATCCTTTAAGCATCTCATCGTAAGACGGAAATTGCTGAGTAAGCAAAATAAATGGAATATCCAGTTTATTTTCAGTTAAAAAACGGTAAATTCGACTGGAATTTTTTCCCATGAAATTATATTGGGCAACAATTAAAGAAAAATTTTGAGTCTCGTTTATGAGCTTGATGGCGTGATCAACATTTTCTGCATAAATTAATTCGGCATTAAATTCTGATTCAATATGCATAACAATAAGATCTCGAATCTCTGGATTTTCTTCAGCGATTAAAATGCGTGGTTTTGAATTCATTACTTTATTCTATAGGTATAAACTAGAATTTGTTTAAAGGTCAGTTTTTTTCCCAGTTTCCTAAGCATTGGACATTTTTAGTTGGATAAAAAACGTTTGAAAAATGTATATAATATTGCTCATCTATTTAAACAAATTGTGATAATGAAAATCATGAAAAAAAATTGGGGAATATATTGGTTGTTATTATTTTGTTTTTGCGCCGGCATTTGGCTATATTTTAACCAATCAAGCGAATCACTGGTTTCTCTAGGACTTATTTTTTCCATATTTTGTTTGGTGTATTATAAACAAAAACCAACAGCTTCTCAAACAAAGTGTGACGACCCTTATCGTGCATCTTATGAAGTGGAGGGATTTCATGACGACTTTTCTAAAGTAGGTAGCGGATATCCCATGAAAAAAGATCAAAAAGTTCCTTGTTGTGGAGGTGTTGTGGAAGGGGACACCTCATGCTCTCATGAACATTGTGGAGATAAAAAAAATGAAAGTTGATGAATTGATAGCAGAAAATAATCAACTTAAATCACAAATTGAAAGCTTAAATAAGGATCTTTCAAGGTTAAAAGAAATTCAAAAAGACTTGGATGAAAGTAACCAACGTTTTGATGATGTCATTCACTCCGCTTCGGATGCAATATTATTAATCGACGGAGATAAATTTGTGGATGCTAACGATGCCACAGTTAAAATGTTAAAGTATCCAAGTCGAGAGGACTTTTTAATGTCACATCCTTCAAAGTTGTCTCCACCATTTCAGATGGATGGTAGATCATCTTATGAAAAGGCAGAAGAATTGTTGCAAATTGCGTATAAAAACGGATTCCATCGATTTGAATGGATACATCGAAAAGCAGATGGTGAAGATTTTCCAGTGGAAGTTTCATTAACACCGATTTTATACCGAGGCAGATCCATTTTGCACTGCCTATGGAGGGATTTAACTAAAGCTAAAAAAATTGAAATGGATAATAAAAAGATGCAACATGATATTAGGCAGAGGGAACTTTCGCTTATCCATGCTTCTAAAATGGCAACCCTTGGGGAAATGGCCGGTGGAGTGGCACATGAAATCAATAACCCGCTAGCGATTATTATTGGTTATTTGAAAATATTGAAACAAGAACTAGGTGAAATAACTTTTTCAAAAAAAGATCGGGTTTTATCCATGATTAATAATGTTGATAAATCCACCAAAAGGATAGTCGAAATTATTCAAGGCCTTTATTTATTTTCCAGAGATGCAAAACTTGATAATTTAACATCTGTATTGGTTGAACAGTTAATTAAAAACACAGTTTCTTTATGCCTTGAAAAATTTAAAAATAATAATATCTCTTTTCGCGTGGAAGAAATTCCAGTGGATACTTGTATCTATGGAAATGAGACGCTACTAGGCCAAGTGCTGCTCAATCTTTTAAATAATGCATATGATGCAGTTAAATTACAAGATACTAAATGGATTGAAATTACTACAATGATCAATACCCAAAATAAACGGGTAGAAATACGTGTTAGAGATAGTGGTCAGGGCATACCGATTGAAAATCATAACAAAATTATGCAACCTTTTTTTACAACTAAAGAAGTAGGCAAAGGAACAGGTTTGGGATTAAGTATTTCTCTCGGGATTGTCAGAGAACATGGAGGAGATCTTTTTTTAGAGACCGACTCTTGCCATACTTGTTTTGTTATTTCATTACCCCAGGGTACTCTAAAGTGAAAAATAATTTGTTGACCGATAGTTTTGGAATGTAGGCTCGGACTGTACTTGAAAATGGGCTGACTCTAATATTTTAAGCAAGAATATTTTACATACCTGATTGTGCAAAGCGGCGTTTGGTTGTATAAGTCATTATTCCGATTATGGGTATATTCTTTTGTTTTTCTTAAAAGTATTTGTTACTACAAATACTCGGAGTGATTAATGCAAAAACAAAAGTTCTGCAAAGATCTTAATCAAATATCTATCGAAGAATTATTCAAAATTCCATTAAACCAGTTACGCATATTCCAAGTGCCTGATTACATTAAAGAAGCATTGGAAGAAGTTAAAAAGGAACTTAAGGCTAAACACATTCTTATCCGCCCTAAAATTTGGGTCTCAGAAGAATGGATCTGTCCCGATGGTACCGCAGGTATTGGTGTGCCATTTTACCTTGGCAGTAAAAGATTACTTCGCATGGAAAAAAAAGAAGTTGGTTTTGTCGAAGGAGAAACCAAGGAAAAGGCCAAAAAATTAATCAGACATGAACTAGGCCACGTCGTAGATAATTTATTTCGACTTAGAAGAAACAGGGAAAGAATAAATATTTTTGGAAAAAATTCCAAAAAATATCCAAATAGATATGACATCCAACCGTATAGCAAAAATTATGTGAGACATTTAAAAGATGGTTATGCTCAGGGACATCCTGCAGAGGATTTTGCTGAAACCTTTGCTGTATGGCTTGATCCCCAAAGTAATTGGAAGAAAAAATATCAAAACTGGGGATGCTTAAAAAAACTTTTGTATATGGATCAGCTAATGCATTCCTTGCAAGGAGTGCAACCTATTCCATATGATAAAAATACGTACTATGAAATACGTAGTATGGATAAAACTTACGGGAAATATTTATTAGAGAGAAAGAAAAAATTCAATTTAAAGGATACTTTTTGGGATAATTTAAAAGAAGGGTTTAATTGTCGTTTTAAAACGAACGAAAAAATGAAAATCAAACATTTTTTATCCAGATATGGCAAAGAAATAATCGGCCCAGTATCTTTTCAAACTAAGCTACCTAAATATCTGGTAAAAAGAATGCTTGATGATATAAAAAAGAATAATTCAGATTTAATGATAGATAGAATACTTCCTTCAAAAAAGATTATGAGCTATCATATAATTGATAAGGCGAATGCTTTTATAAATGAAGGAAGACATTTTATCCGTCTATGAAAAAACTTAAAATTTTAGTCTTGATTCACCCCACCTTAATACCACCAGCGAATGCTACTCATCATGAAGCAGAAAAGATGCCTTGGAGAACTGAGTATTATGTGATTAGCACGCTTTCGCAAATGGGGCATCAGGTACTGGTTTTAGGAGTGGAAAGTGATTTAAGAGTCATTCAGCGGGCCAAGGAAGAATTTAAACCACACATAGCTTTTAATTTACTGGAACAATTTGATGGTGAGACCTTATTTGATCATAATGTAGTTTCTTATCTGGAAATGATCAAACTTCCGTATACCGGGTGTAATCCCAAAGGTCTGATTTTGGCCCGGGATAAATCTTTGTCTAAAAAAATAATGTTCTATCATAGAATAAAAACTCCCTTGTTTATGGTGGTAAACCAGAATGCCAAATTCAAAAGGCCTAAAAATTTAAAATTTCCCTTGTTTGTAAAATCTTTAACTGAAGAAGGATCAGTTGGTATTTCACAAAATTCTATCGTTTACGATGACGAAAAACTTTTCGAAAGAATCAAGTTTATTCACGAGACCACCTTTTCTGATGCCATCATAGAAACATATATTGAAGGTACAGACCTCTATATTAGTTTAATGGGGAATAAAAAAGTGTTGCATTATCCACTGCTAGAATTGCAATTTAAAAATGTTCCATCAGGGTTTCATCATATCGCCACCAGTAAAGTAAAGTGGGATCCCGAATATCGTAAGAAATATGATATAGATACTCATGAAGCAAAAGGTCTATCTAAAGAAGATTATAATAATATTGTTAAAACTGGGAAGAAAATTTACCGCGCGTTAAATTTAAGTGGTTATGCCCGTATTGATTTAAGGTTAACGCCGGGTAACCGGATTTATTTTTTAGAAGCCAATCCCAATCCAGACATGGCCAAAACCGATGATTTTGCCATCTCTGCTAAAAAGGCGGGTGTATCCTACGAAGAGTTGCTTGAAAAAGCGCTCACACTTGGCCTATCTTATTACGATAGTATTTGTTAATCTTTTCACATTATTCACTTTAGCTTGCGTAAGATTTTCCCAAGGAGTAAACACTAGGAATGACACAATTTAGTAGGGTTTTAATTTTTTGTTTGGGGGTAATAATTGGCCTAGATATGGCCAAAGCACAACCCCTGTTTTTTATTTCTAAAGAGTCTGATAA
>Ga0208958_1002786_pt1 | contig 14437 bp, 10 predicted proteins | sample RifOxyB1_FD_184032 | JGI IMG/M metagenome (GOLD analysis project Ga0208958, IMG submission 184032) | Soil microbial communities from Rifle, Colorado - Rifle Oxygen_injection B1 (SPAdes) | ecosystem: Environmental > Terrestrial > Deep subsurface > Rock core/Sediment | place: Rifle, Colorado... | reverse complement strand
ATACAGCTTTATGAAGGAGGAGGTTTTACTGGTTTTGGCCCACTTGGCCAAGGAGGAAGCGATTCTGTTAGTGTTTTTGCTAAATTTATCTCATTGATGATTGGTTTAATGACCATAATTGCAATTATTTGGTTTGTTTTTATTTTCATAATTGGTGCCATTGGAATAATTACTTCAGGTGGAGACAAACAGGCCCTAGAAGGAGCAAAAAAGAAAATAGTAAATGGATTAATAGGTTTGGTTGTTACTATTTTGGCCATATTAATAATTAGACTCATAGGATCAATTGTTGGACTTGAAAATATACTTAATATCGAAAGTATGTTTAATAATTTAATAATCAATTAGATAAAGAAAAATATGTTAACCAACCCAATATACGAAGGGGAACTAAAATCATTCACAACAGGTAGTTCTTCTGCGTTTTTAAATACTTATCTTCCAAATGCTGTTGGACTTATTTTTGTTGCCGGCATTTTGTTTTTTTTCTTCATGCTTCTTATTGGGGCCGTAAGCTGGATATTATCAGGTGGAGATAAAGCTCATATAGAAAATGCTAGGGCAAGGATCACTAACGCACTAATTGGTTTAGTTTTGCTTTTTGCAACCTTTGCAATTATTAAATTGATTGAAGCGTTTTTTGGAATCGACATTTTGTCTATTGACATAGGTCCTTTAGTTATTGAATAATAAAGGTTAGTTATGTTAAATATTCTTCTTGCAGAAAGTATAAATTTACAACCGGGTGGACAGTTCACTTCGATTCAATCTCTTGAGTTTGGTAGTTTAATCGGTGCTTTCTTAAAACTTATATTGGTTGTGGCTTCTTTGGTATTTTTCTTTATCTTAGTATTGGGTGGAATTAATTGGATATTATCAGGTGGAGATAAAGCCAAGACCGAAGGAGCAAGAAATCAAATAACGGCAGCTCTTGTTGGTCTAGTTATAGTCTTTGCAGCTTGGGCAATAGCACAACTAATTGGTACATTCTTTGGAGTAAATATCTTTAATCTTGAGATTCCAAAAATTTAATTAATCTTCTCTTGCCCAAATTCCTTGTTTAATATACACTTAAATTTATATGGCGCCACCTACATTGAGCGGCTTAGAAATTATTTTTACATCTGTTGTAAAGTCTCTTTTGGCACTGGGGGCAATCGCGCTTTTTATTCTTCTTGTTACTTCTGGGTTTAAATATCTAACCTCAGCTGGAGATCCAAAAGCCGTAGAGGGGGCTAAAAAAACCTTAACCTATGCCATTGGTGGTTTTGTGGCATTACTCTTTTCATATTTAATCTTAAGGGTCATAGGACAACTCACAGGAACCGATGACATAATCAAAACCTTTACGATCTTTAAGAATTAAATGTTTAATGAAAAACCTGTCTAAATTAATTTTATTTCTTACGATTGTCTTTTCCGTTTTTACCGTTTACTACTCTTTATTGGTTTCCCAGACAAACGCACAGATTCCTCCTCCAAGAGTTCCTTGTGCCGATACGGATGACCCGGAGTTTAACTCACTAAGACCATACCAAGCTTCTCCTTGTGGTAACGCTCCACAATCTAAATTTTGTGGAAACAAAATAATAATTACAGAATCAAAATCAGCATCAAAAACATTTTCTGAAAGTGATGGAGGCTGTGATCCAACAAGAGAAGTTAATTGGGTGAATGATAAAGACTATTGGATAGATTTATCGGAAGTTGAACTCCCAATACTTGGGAATACCCAAGAAGTTCAAAACAGTCAAAACGCGAACGACGTATTTAACGATGCTCAAAAAATGAACGAATATGCAAGTTGGTATCTAAACGGTGTAATCAACAGGGCCGAATACGGAAAAGATAAAAATACAAATTCAGAACTGGTTAATTTTTCAGGTCCTCTAAATAAACTTCTTCCATCGATGATAATGGAAGCACAAAAAATAAAATCAATTGAAAATGCTGATAAAGAAATCGAATTTACAGACCCTGATTCTGGAGAGACAGTCAAATCAGCTGCCAACCATGATCAGATTGTTGTTTGCAACGAGGGTGGAAAACCTGTTGAGTGCTATCCTGATAGTGGTGGTTCTGGGGCTAAAGGAGAAGTATTAAGATTAAGAGACTGGAGTGATGGAAGCTTATCTTTGTTTAATACTTACTTTAATTGGATGGGGACAGATATTTGGAATTATAGATACCCACCTCTTCCGTGGCAATTTAAAGAGGAAATTTTGTATCGCAAAGCGTATAACGAATGGAAAGGAAAAAATTGTGCGATTATCCCCATCTTGGGACTTGTATGTATTGATAATCCACTTGTCACAAATAAATGGGCAAACCTTTATCCATATATTCCAATGGCAAATACGGCCGACAGACAATACAAAATGCCAATTTTCACAACTACCGTACAGGCAAATGCAGGCGTAACAATAAATCAGAAAGAGTGGACAGTTCTTGAAGATGGCGAACCCCTTCTTTATTACCCGCACGCATATGAAGTAAGAGAACTTTCAGAACTATTAAATAAAACTTATATTCCAAGTGGGGCACCAGACGCTGAGGTTGATCCAGAGACATCTGAAACTAATAGTTATAATTTAAGAGACGAAGATCAATGCAGAACTATCAATGTTAGAACTAATGAGGGTGATGATCTTTTCCCAATAGGAGGAAGCGATGGAAAACATGACATTGGGGTCAATGTCTATTTTGAAGTTAATGAACTTCCCCTTGTCTCTTGTGAGGCTTATGTAGATCAATTTGGAAATAAAGAATATAAGGGTAAATATTATGGAGAAGTGGCTATAGAAATTCATACAGATCCTGTCCAAATTCCTAACGTTGATGAAATTTGGAAAAGCACAGTTTCAGGATCACAAAGTACTTTCAGAAAAATTTTTCCAAAAGTAGAAAAGGGTGCACCAGTTGAATGTATTGCAGATATTCCAACTGTTAGTAAAGCTGTTTATACACCAGTTGAAGGAACCTCCTCAATTGGTGTTAAAAGCTTGACTCATCCAGAAGAAAAATATGACCCTGAAAATGCCAAATTATATTTTCCTCATTTAGGCACTGTTTATGAATATTTCTTAAAAGGAATCCAAACGGCCCTAAGGCCAAAGGGATATGGTGATCCTATTGTAAATGGGACATTATGCGAGAGTAATATTCCTTGTGGAGAATTACCAGATCTACCAAAAGCCTCTGGTTCATGTGCCTTAGGAGGAATTAGTTCCAAAGTGGGAGATATTCCACCGACTTTAAAAGATATTGTTGAAGCGGCTGCAGAAACGTATAAAACTCCACCCAACTTAATTCTTGCGGCCATTTATGGAGAAGGTGGTTTTAATTCAGCTCAGGGCAATTCAACAGGACAAGGATATGAATGGACAGAAGAAAATGTCGTAAGCTGGGCCACTTGCGAACCAATCCCCAATTGTTCTGGTCCAGAGTCATCAATCGTTGGACTTTCATCACAATCAGTTTGGGATGAAATTGCAGAAAACATAAAGGACGATCTTAAAGAGTTAGATCCCAATAGAACTGAGCCCGATCCATGCAACCTCCTTGACATGATCTATGGAATTTCCTGGACATTAAGTAGAAGTGCAACAGGAACAAGTGGTTTTACTGGACATACCTGCTTTGGATTACAATTAAATACAGGTCAAAGTATAAGCACGGCTGGAACTTGCAGTTGGGATCCAAGAGATTATGAGACTTCAATTAGATGGTGGGAATTTGGAACAGAATTTACTCCAGAATACCAGTGTGCAACCTTAAAAAACAGCTGTTCATTAGGAGGAATGGGGGTAGGAACTAGCTCTGTAAACTGCCCCGGAGGAGATAATTGTGAAACTATAAACAATAGGTATCCAGGTGAAGAAAGCCACAATGGCTGTGTTTGGGATGTAGCACATAGACAATAAAATGTTGTAGAATGATTTAATGCTCAAAAAATTTTTATTGGTTATACTTTCTTTAAGTTTATTTTTAAATTCGCTATATTTACCGGCGATAGCACTTGCCCAAAACCCTACTCCAAGTTCTGTTCCTATTTCAAACACTGTTTGGTATAATCAAAATCCATTTAGCTGGCATGCAAAGGTCACTGACAAAAAAAACCCGACTGAAATCTTTGGAGAAAGATATACTTTTGCACAGGTTCAATGGATAATTTACAGTTTATTGTCTTTTTTTCCTGCTGTAATTGAAAGTTTTAACACTCAAGGACCGTGCTTATTCAGTTTACTAGGTGGTGCAGCAGATGTGGCCACTTGTTTTGTAAGTTCTTTTGATTCATTAAAAAATCTTGTTACTTCCTTAGGAGGAACAGCAACAAACACACAAACCAATCGATCGGTTGCCTCTATTATTTTTAGTGATAAACACATGGAAATTTCGGCTGTGAACTATTTTCAAAACCTTTTTAGTAAATTTTCTGTTGTAAAAACCGCAAATGCCCAGGAAGGGTTTGGGTTTGGTGCCATGGGAATAGTCCAATCAATCTGGCAAGGAACAAGAAACGCCGCCTACGCATTAATTGTTTTAATAGTTATTGTCTTTTCTTTTATGATAATGTTTAGGATTAAAATATCCCCCCAATTGGTAATATCTGTTCAATCGGCTTTACCAAAATTAGTTACTGTTTTAATACTTGCTACTTTTTCCTATGCAATTGCTGGTCTAATGATTGATTTAATGTATGTATTTATGGGTTTTCTTTCAGCAATTTTGGTTTCAAGTGGTTTAAATGCGGGGTGGAGTTTTGAATTTATTTATGGTTTTATCTCTGGTAATTGGTTAGGAATAAGCGTTTCTGGTTTTTTGGCTGTTTTTGTATACATGGTACTATACACAATATTCTTTTTTATAGCAGTAGTTGCTGCTATTCTCGGAGCAGTATATTCTGCTTCCGTGTTTGGAATCATTGTTTCTATATTATCTTTAATCGTAGTCGTCTTTTCTCTTATACTCTGCATTTGGTACACAATAAAAATACCATGGGTATTGATTAAGGCTTTGGCACAAGTTTATCTTTCCGTAATTGTTGCTCCACTTCAAATAATTTTTGGCGCACTTGTACCTCAAGCTGGCTTTGGACAATGGCTTAAAGGATTAATTGCTAATTTACTGGTTTTTCCAATGACTGGGTTTTTCTTTTTTATCGCTTATTTTCTTATGTTTAAATCAATAGTTGTATCGTTGGAAGTGATATTGGAACAAAATGTATTCTCAGAATTTCTTCGCTTTTGGGGGATAATTGATATTCAAGGAATATCCCCAGGAACTTTATGGGCTCCACCTATGATGGGGGAAGGTTCAAAGATAACAGGTTTGATTTTTGCAATGATGAGTTTTATGGTAATCATTGCAATTCCTAAAGTAACTGAGATTATGAAGATGGTTGTTATGGGTCAGAAGTTTGACTTTGGTAGTGCAATTGGTGAGGCAGTAGGTGTAGGCAAGTGGGCATGGGATAAAACGGGTGCTCCAGTAACCGATACTCTTAAAAAGATTAGGAGTGAGGAATATGCAGCAAGTGTAATTGGAGGTATTTATTCCAAATCGGGTGGAGATGGTGGTAAGTATAACGGTTTATTGAGAACACTTGGATTTAGAGAGGGCAAAGAAGTTAAAGACATATTGGAGAAACCTAATAAACCTTAAATCGAATTGATTTTATAAATTTTTTCTAGGTCTTCTTTGACTGGAACTTTGGTGTTGTAATGATCTTTTGCTGTTTGTGCATAAGCTTTAATTTCCCAGTCAGTTAGTACGTTGCCATAGAAATGTGTCATTGCAGCAAGCGCACCGCGAAGATTTTGCAATCCTTCCTTGGAAGTTCCCTTTGTCCTTGGAAGATTCATTGCATTCAGTTCAAGTGTGGCCATACTTTGAGCATTAGCCTCTTTTAATGCTATCTTTCTACTACTATCTATAGACGGATTTGCTAAACCACCGATACCTTCTTTAGCAACAGAAACTTTTACTGAAAAGGCTGAAAAGGTAAGAAGTCCCAACACTCCAGCAATTACGTCCTCTCCTCTGGTACCTAGTCTCCATCTTTTTTCCCAATCAGTAAATGTCTTACCGTCAAAGATTTTTGTAAAATAGGTTTCGTATGCCCCACTAGCCACGCGTGCAAATTTATGCGAGAGGAACAATAGAACCAAAACTCTTGCCAGTTGTGCCCCATTAACATTTTTCCAATCACTTACATGATCAGCATATTTACCATAGTCAATTTTAGAAAGTTTTCTACCTTCCCACATTCTTTCCCATTCACTTGGAGCCATAGCAGCTTTATTTCCACCATCCCCAACGCTTCTCCAAATATTAAGCGAGTACCACACAGGAGGATAAAACAAAGGAATTGCATATTCTTTTCCACCAACAGTAACCCAAGTTGGCCAAGCTCTTTTGTTTTTTTCTATGTATGTCTTAAATCTTGGGTCAAATCTTCCAAAAGGAACCCCTTTTCTACTATCTTTCACTTCATAAGTTCCATTAAGTAGCGCATCAACCTGACTTTTTAACAAAGGATTTGTTGCACAATATTCGTTAAGGTTTGGTGACCAGTCTGGTCTATGATATCTTACTTCTCGTCTAAACTTATCAGATAGACCCCACATAAGTTCGGCGGTACTTTCAACATTTGCTTGATAGTCTGCCACATGTCTTTCTGGAAACATTGGGCTTGGAATATCATCAACTGAATATATCGATCCAAGGTCTGAGATTCTCAAAGTTACAAATTTGTGTTCTCTCTTTTTTTCTACTGGGGCACCGTTTTCTATTACTTTATCGTTAATTATTTCTGTTTCCATACTCTTAGCAAACATAACTTTTTCCCATTCCTCTAATTTATCCCAGTCAGTTTTTTCATACTTCCATCCCCAGCCAAGTTCTCCCCCAGACATATCACCCAAATGTCCTGCAATTATTGTTCTGGTTGCAATATTTGCGTATATCTCCCGAAGAGTAAAGTGTTTGTTGGGAGAAAAATGCTCAGCAACGATTTGAGAAGCTCGGCCTCGCACCTCTTTCGCAATATCTACTGCTTCCTCTTTTCCACCTCTTAACCTTTCTAGTGCCTTACTGCTTATCATTGATGTCATCAGGGCAAAATAGAGTCTTTTCTTATCATCCGACAATTTATCCATACAGAAATATTGTAAAATTTCAGTTGGGACCTGATGTATTTCTCCAGTTTTTGGATCAATCCAGTTTGTTCTATCAATATCTCCTTTTTTCTGTGTGTCTGATTTGTCTTTATCACATCTAGTAGCAAATACCTCAACTATTAATTCTCTTTCGGCTTTCGTCATCACCATTTCTTTTCTCTCTCTCGGGTTTTTAACTGGAACCAAAGGATTTTCTTCAGAAAGATTTTCATATTCAGTCTGGTGTACTGCTGCAGCCATCATTGTTATCTGCATTGCATCATCCTGCATTTTAATCATTTCGCTACGATTAAGAAGGGACTCAGTACTTTTACTCTTTTCAATTCCTGGTAATTTTTCGGAAAAGGCTTTTTGTTTGTCTTCAGAAGTAACCTTAATTTTAGGAATATTTGCCAAGTGGTCCTCTTCTGCATAATAAGTTGCAGTAGATATCATAGCCCCAGCAATAGATTTCTCAACGCCTTCTGCCCACAAGAGTTTCTCATGAATACCCTTTAAAACATCAAGTGGTGTCTTAGCCACTTCAATTTCTAAAACATCCGAAGAATTATCCTGTCCGGCGGTGTTTTCAGGAACAACCAAGGAAGTATCTTGCGTTGGTGTATCTTTCTCTAAAACCTGAATTCTTCTTTCAATTTTTTTTCTTATCCTTGTCAAATTGGCTAATTGAGACTTTAATTCCCAATCACCCGGAGTGTATAAATCTGTAAAATTTGAGAGCATTGAATCAATTTCATTAGCTAACGCATGATCCAGATTTTCTACATTTTCGCCTATTTCACCTATCTCAACTTCTTTTTTCCCTTTTTTGGTTTTTTCCAAAATAATTGCAGCGCACGTACCCAAATCTACTCCATCATCCTCAAGTTGATACCCAAATCCCAAAGACTCAGTATTAAGTAATCCAAGTTCCTCCCTTTTTTTAGCCATTTGTTCTGGGGTCATTCCTGGTGGTAATGGTCCATTTCCTGGTGCAGTCTCCGTCATATTTAAATTGTATCATAAAAATTAATTGTATTAGGAATAACATCACAGCAATAAAGCGTGGATAAATATAACTACTTTTACCAAAAGAGTTAGGAGGTTAAAGGTTGGAATAAAATATGATTAATACGTTATAATTGCTTGATGTTGGAAAATAAAGTTCTTGTCGGAGGATGTTTTGATGTTCTTCATTTGGGACATATTAGATTTTTAAAAAAAGCTAAAAGTCTTGGAAATTATTTAGTTGTTCTGCTTGAGTCTGATGAAAACATTAAAAAATTAAAAGGGGTAAATCGTCCATTTCATAACATTAAAGAAAGAAGGGAGGTATTAGAGTCAATAAAACATATCGATAAGGTTATTGTTTTACCTAAACATGTAAATGATAAAACGTATGACAATTTGATTAAAAAAATCAGACCTGATGTAATTGCGACCACCGAAGGAGACCTTTTAATAAACAAAAAGAGAGAGCAGGCAAAGTCTGTTGGTGCAAAATTGAAAATAATTAAAAAATATAAATCTCATTCTTCTTCAAAGATCGCCGATCTCTTGGGTTTCTAGCACACAAACATAATTTTTTCTTTTGTGAAAATGGGTACTCCTTGCACGATAATGTTCACGACATATGATTAATATAGGGCATAGATAAATATGCATCTGCTCATATGGAACAACATCCTATACCACAACAAATAAGCTCATATCAATTTAAGTTGGTTGGTGATATGACCTTAAAACAATTTTTTCAAGTTGCAGGTGGTGTTGTTATTAGCTTACTTTTTTATGCCACCCCACTCCACCCCCTTATCAAATGGCCTTTAATTTTAATATCTGCAGGGCTTGGAGCAGCAATGGCCTTTTTACCTTTTCAAGAAAGACCTTTGGAAAAATGGATTATTGCTTTCTTTAGATCAATCTACTCTCCCACATTATATTTCTGGAAAAAAACAGATAAGCCAACTGTATTTTTTACTGAAAACGCGGTGGTTCCAGCAATTGGAAATGTTCCGGCTGGTCAAGTAGCTGAATCAAATACTAAAAAATTGGAAGAGGCAGAAAAATCCTTTTTAGCAAAACTTGGTTCGTTATGGGGCACAACAGCACCCACAATCCTCGCTGCAGTACCCACAACAACCACTACTGCCCAACCTGTTCAGGTTGCAACTACTCAGCCCGTTATTGATCAACCAACAACCAAAACCGTGGCACCTTCCAATACGCCGCTTGTTTCTATTCCCCAACAAATTCCAACTGTTATAACAAGATCTGCTCCAAAACTTGTAGTTGAAGAGCGTGGTCCAACAACAACAGTTTCTCCAACAATTAGAGATTTAGATGTTCCAAAATTGGAAGAAAAGACAATAACTACCAATGAAGCAGAATTTTCAATTGATGCTGCACCTCCACAACCGGCAATAGTTACCAATACCGTAGTTGGGCAAGTAATGGATATGGACAGAAAAATAATTGAGGGGGCAATACTTGAAATTAAAGATTTAAATGGAAGACCTGTTAGGGCACTAAAGAGTAATAAGGCTGGGCATTTTATAATTGTTACTCCACTTGCTAACGGTAAATATGAAATATCAATTGAAAAAGACGGCTTTACCTTTGAACCTGTAAGTTTTGAAACCAAGGGAGAAATTATTCCGCCAATTGCTATAAAAGGAAAGAGGTTATAGATAAAAATAAAAATTATATAAAAATATGGAAAACACAAACCCACAACAAACAAATCAACAAATAACGGGTAACCAGACTGTCAACACAAACATTCAGGATCAAAAGACTGTGGTTAAAACCACTGTTGATTTTAAACAAAAAATGAAAGATTTTGTTAGTAAAATTCCATATTTTGGTACTCCCGATATGCCTTTAAGGGCAACAACACAGGATCATCTACCTATTGCCGATATTGTTGATGATATTGTTTTATTTAAGGATGGAGGAGCCTCGGTAGTATTGGAATCTTCATCTCTTAACTTTGGTCTTCTTTCTGAAAAAGAACAGCAGGCTGTTGTTGCCGCATTTGCAGCATTAATAAATTCCTTGTCTTTTTCAATGCAAATTGTTGTCAGAACCCAAAGAAAAGATATTTCAGGTTATATTCGTTACTTTGATCAAGAATCTGCAAAAATTACCAATCCAAAACTGTCCGCAATCAGCGCTGACTACAGGCGTTTTATAACAGAATCCATTAAGAAAAAGACTGTTCTGGGAAAAAGATTCTTTATAGCAATTCCATTTAGCCCACTGGAACTGGGGGTTACAAAATCAGCCCAATCTGTACTTAAGAAGGGGCCACTACCTTTTCCAAAAGATTATGTGATGAAAAAAGCAAAAATTACACTTTTTCCCAAAAGGGATCACTTGATAAGACAGGCTGGACGTTTAGGTCTTAGGCTGAAACAATTAACAACCAAGGAGTTAATTGATTTATATTATTGGATAAATAATCCTGAACCACCGGCAGTAAAGAAAGATATTTAAATTATGAATAATAACAATCTTAATCAAGCAGGCGAACCGGTCGTAGTCCCGACCAATACAAATACAGGGATTGAAGATCAGAAAAAGGTGGGGGAACAACCAGTTGCAAGGTTAAAACCAGATATCAAAAACCCTATTTCTATGGTTGAAAGTGGGGAAATGCAACTTCATGACGTAATCGCCCCTAACGATGTTGAAATTGACTTTGATTTTATAAAAGTAAACAATGTTTACTACAGAACTTTGTTTGTAGCAGGATACCCAAGGTTTGTAGCCCCCGGTTGGCTTGAACCGGTTGTCAATTTTAATAGCTCTCTTGATATTTCCTTCTATGTTTACCCCGTACAAGGAAAGTCGGTACTTGATGACTTAAGACGAAAGATTGCTGAAATGGAGGCTGAAATTTCAACAGACATTGAAAGAGGAAGAATCGTTGATCCATCAACAACAGCAAAACTTGAAGACGCAAGAGCCTTGCAAGAACAACTTGTAAAGGGTATCGAAAGATATTATGAATTCTCTTTCTATATTACAATTCCAGCAAATTCTTTAGACGAGTTAAACAATATCAGTCGCCAAATCGAATCTCTCTTGGGTTCTCTTTTAATTGTTGCTAAACATGCAACACTTGATCAACGGGAAGGATTTCTTTCATCAGCCCCATACGGCCAAGACAGGTTGGCAATTACTAGGAATATGGATACAACTTCTGTTGCAACAACTTTTCCATTTACTTCTGCTGAACTGTCTTCAGATAAAGGAGTTCTTTACGGAATTAACTCACAAAACGAATCTTTCATTATTTTTGACAGGTTTTCTTTAGAAAATGGAAACATGACAGTATTTGCCACCTCTGGTGCCGGTAAAAGCTACTTTGTCAAATTAGAAGCTGTCAGATCTTTAATGATTGGATCTGAGGCAATAATCTTAGACCCTGAAGCAGAGTATAAAGCTTTGTGTGAAGCTGTTGGTGGAGAATATATTGCGTTTTCATTTAACTCCCCTGCAAAGATTAATCCATTTGACTTGGCTCAAATTAGAGAAGAGGGGGAGAACCAACTTGGCCTTAAAATTTTATCTCTTCACTCTTTAATGAAAGTTATCATGGGTCAAATCTCTCCAACCCAAGAAGCAATGTTGGATCGTGCATTAATCTTAACTTATAAAGCAAAGGGAATTACCAATGACCCCGAAACACAAACCAAGGAACCTCCTTTAATTGAGGATCTTTATAAAACATTAATAGGTATGGAAGTTCCAGATGCGCTAGATCTAGCGGCTCGTCTTGAAAAATTTGTAAGGGGATCTTTCCAAGGAATTTTTGATAAACAGACAAACATTAATCTTAATAATCCATTTACCGTTTTTTCTGTAAAGGATTTACAAGATGCGCTTCGTCCAATTGCAATGTTCATGATTTTAGACTACATCTGGACCAGGGTTAAAAAAGATGTAAAGCGAAGAATATTAATTGTTGATGAGGCATGGCACATGATGAGATATCCTGACACCGCACAATTTCTTTGGAGTGTTGTCAAGAGAGCCAGAAAATACTATCTAGGACTCACTACAATCACCCAGGACGTGGAGGACTTCCTAAGTCAGGATATTGGAAAGGCAATCGTCACAAACTCCGCATTAAGGCTTCTATTAAAGCAGTCGCCTGCTGCAATAGACAAAATTGGAGATCTTTTCTATTTATCTCAGGGGGAGAAACAATTACTTCTTGCGGCAAATGTAGGAGAAGGAATTTTCTTTGCAGGACCACACCATGCACCTATAAGAGTTGTTGCGTCAGAAGAAGAACATAAACTAATTAATACAAAACCACAAGACACACCACAATCTACAATGCCAAATTTAAAGGCGTGGAATAAAGAAGCATGACAAAAGTTCAACTTCCAGAAACAATGACTTTAGATAAAATAGAAGCATTAAGAAGTGCTTTTGGTTGGTTTTATGACCAAGAATTAAACAAGCCTTTCAGTGATAAATCTACTAGTTTTAAATTTAATGATGTAACTCAATATGTAGATTATTTAAATTCTGATGAGGTGGGCATTCCACAAAAAACTTCTGCAAAACATATTGGAATTATTCTTGAACAATGGTATGAAAATTTAACTCAAACTCCTACACCAGAATATGAACAGGCAGACCAAACAAAAACACCACAGTATGAATCACAAAGCCAAACAACAATAACTAAAGAATCAAATCCTGAAGCTTTTAAAGAAGCGCAAAAGAGAGAAGAGTCTGCAAGAATAGCAGAACAGAAAGCTAGAGAGGATGTTCAAAGAGGAATAGAGAGACAACAACAAATTTATGAGGAACAACAAAAAATCAGGGAGCAGATAAGAGAAAATAAGGAATTAAAGCAAAAGATTGAAGAACTTCAGGAAAAAGATGTTTATGTAAAAGTTGAGGAAAAACCTATTGAGACTGACCTACCGGAGGAAAAAACTAAAATACTTGAAGACTTAAAACAAGCAGCGATAGAGAATCAACAAGAAACAACAAAACAACTAGCAGAGGAGATCAAATCAAGAATTGCAGATACTACACCTCCTGAAATTGTTGATTCATTATCAAACCAAACTGCTTTATACACCGTAGGAACTTTAACAGGGGATATTAGTTATTCTCCAACAATTCAACAATCGGTAGTAGAGGAATTGTCAGCAAATCCGGAAACTATTAGTGGAATTTTAAAAAATCCTGAGATAGCTAATCAGACAGTTAATGTTATTAATGCTTTGTCTACTGGTTCTCAAAGAGAAGCATACAATTTAAGCCAACGAGTATTAACCTCGGCCTTTGGGGAGGATTTTACTGAAGCCTTATCAAATCAAAACAATTTTGTTGTTAGTGTATCCACGACTCCAGAACCTGAATATTCCGCCTATTCGATGTCAAATATTTCTGATTCTTATTCTCAAGAACTAGAAGGAAGAGATCGTATATTAGAAGATGTTAAGGGTTTGGCGGTTGATAGTGGAAAAACAAGAGCTGTTACAGAGTTTAACAAATACCTAATAGGCAGAATAGATAGACTTCCTTCTGGTCATTTTCTAAAAGGTGAATTTGCACAAAACACAATGAGTATCTTCGGACTTGGAGCCCCAGTAAATTGGGCTGTGGCTGAAGGTGCAAGTCCGATTATTAAATTAGCGGTTTCTTCAGGCTATGGCCCTGTTTTAGGAACTATACAAAGTGCAACAGGTTGGAACTTAGGAGTGACAAAAACTGCTGTAGAAGCAGGTAAATTAGCCCTAGAAAAAGGCGGAGCCGCAATTGCAGGAAAAGCTGCAGGACAGGCTGTTGGCCAAGCCGCTGTACAAACAGCCACTAAAACTGGGTTAGCGGCTACATTGTCCACAGCACTAGCAGGATTGGGTGCTTGGGCTGGGCCAGTTGGTATAGCAATTGGTACAGCTGTTGGAACACTTTTGGGTAAATTGTTGGAAAAAATTGATTGGGCTAAAGTTAAAGGATGGTTAAAAGACAATGGTCCAATTATTCTTCTCGGTGGAGGTTTACTCTTAGGTGGGCCTGCATGGGGGATTGGATTAGGTCTCGGAGGATTAGCTCTTGCTGGAAAATTTACTGCCTTAGGTATTGCTAGAGGTACATGGCGTTTCTTTAGAAGAATCGGTACTTTTTTTCTTATTACAATAGGAACTCCTTTTATTGTTACACTTTTGGTTCTTCCTCCTCTTATTGCCTTTATAATGTTTGTTATAAACTCGGGTGCATATCTTGTACCACCAAAGCCTGTT
>Ga0208958_1002781_pt1 | contig 14456 bp, 23 predicted proteins | sample RifOxyB1_FD_184032 | JGI IMG/M metagenome (GOLD analysis project Ga0208958, IMG submission 184032) | Soil microbial communities from Rifle, Colorado - Rifle Oxygen_injection B1 (SPAdes) | ecosystem: Environmental > Terrestrial > Deep subsurface > Rock core/Sediment | place: Rifle, Colorado... | reverse complement strand
CAAGGATATTTTTTCTTTCCCATATTGCAGGAACTCCATATAACTGAGTTATTGAAAACTCTTTAAATTTTGAGAAAAACCATTCTTTAACCAATGGATGGAGAGTTTTCTCTATATCTTTACTTTCACGTTTTATAGCTTCTTTGATAATTGTCATGCGTAAGACACCTAGGGTTTCTTAACACATCAACTTACCTTTTATGATATAAAGGTTTGATGCATCAATTCCCTAGGTTAATGTACCTTAAAATAATAAAATATAAAATAAGTTCTGGTGAGAATAATATTAAAATTAGAATTTAAATAGTTTGTGAATTAGCCAGGCTATTTTGTAACTGTTCTTTCTTGATAACTATCTGTTTGATTTGAATAAGTGGTAGCTTTTGGTTTTTCGAATGTTTCATCATAAGCAGCCTTTACCCTTGTTTTTACATCCAAATAAACTTGCGATTCTATTGGAGATAAATCTAATTCTCCAGATTCTATAATTCTATCTGCACTTAAAATATGCCCATGTAATCTTATTGCTTCATCAGCTTTTAGTCTATCTTCAGTTAATAACTTTAATAATAATTTATTAAAATCTTTTTGAAAACACCCTGCAATTCTTGCTGTTAAGCTTGTAATTTGATTGTTCATTAAGTTTATCTTAGAAGATCCTTTTTAAACCTTTCTGATTACATATTTTCTTCAACTTGTTCCTCTATAAATTCTTCCTGCTCTTTAGAAATTTCTACACTCTCTCTTTCAAGTATTTCTTGTTCTTTTTCCTTAAACTTCTTCTGTTTAACTTCATCTAAACTTGCTAAAAGTCCTCTTTTTTCTTCAAGAGTTTTTTTTGAATTCACAAGTTTTTGCTCAATTAATGCATTTCCCTTAAACATATTAGACAAATCATATTCTGTATTTTTAATTCGAGTCATAAGCTCAGCTATCTCTTCTTCAAGCTCTTGTTTGTTTACTTCACTTTGATTTTCCTGATTTTCCATAATATTTTAGTGATTCTGCTGTTTTTATAGATTTGGGTTAGGATTTGGAGATTCTGATGGATAATTTCTATCTCTATAGGTTAGACATCTTATTATAGTGCTATTTGTTTTATCTTCTTCTGTGACATCTCTTGTTTTTTTGTAAGTATTACCTTCTATAATAACTTCATCTGACCCTATTGAGAAAACTCTATATTCTGTTGGAGTTAATGGTTCTGATGAGTTAATTAACCCGCTCCAAAAATCTACAGATTTAATATTTATTTCTAAACTAACTTCTTTTGCCAATTGAGAATCTCTTTTTTCTATGAATCCCATTATTTAACTTTCATTATTTAGTTTATAATATATATTGCTCTTTGAAATATATAATATTTTAGAAAATTACATAGACCACAGCTTTTTAAACAGCTAATTATTCCTGATTAGATATAGAGTTAAATTAACTGAAATTAAAATGAAAATTCGTCAACCCATATGTACTGTTGCAGGTCATGTAGACCATGGAAAGACTAGCTTGCTTGATAGTATAAGATCAAGTAGTGTAGCTGAAGGTGAGGCTGGAGCTATTACTCAGAAGATTTCATTTACTTCATTTACAGCTGATAAACTAAAGGTGGCATGTCCTTTAATTGATAAGAAAGGCATAAAACTTGACATTCCTGGTTTTTTGTTTATTGATACTCCTGGACATGCAGCATTTAATAATTTAAGAAAAAGAGGGGGAAGCTTAGCTGATCTTGCTATTTTAGTTATTGATATCAATGAGGGTATAAAACCTCAAACAGCTGAAGTTATTCAAATTTTAAAGCAAAATAAAACACCATTTATTATAGCTTTAAATAAAATTGATAAAATAAATGGCTGGAATAGTAGTGGAGGAGAACTAGAAATGAGTGAGAGCATTGAAAGACAGCCAATTCATGTTAGACAAATGTTTGACGAAAAAATTTATACTTTAATGGCTTCTATTCAAAATTATGGTTTTGATCCAGAACTTTATTATAAAATAACTGACTTTACAAAACAGATAGCTATGGTTCCTTGCTCTGCTAAAACTCGTGAAGGAATACCTGAAATACTAATGGTTTTATGTGGTTTGTCACAGAAATTTCTTAAACAACAGTTAATGCTTGGAAATAAAGCTAAAGGTGTTATCCTTGAGATTAAGAAAGATAAAAATCTGAACTATATTGAAAGTATATTATATGATGGAGTATTATCTGTTGGTCAGGAAATTGCTATAGCTACTTTTGAAAATGCAATTATAACAAAAGTAAAATCAATCCATGTTATTCAGCCTTTAAGCGTTAAATTTAGTTCTCAAGAGAGTGTTTCAGCTGCAGCAGGTATAAGGCTTCAATTAGGTGATAAAATTGATGTTTTGCCTGGAATGCCATTTATGACCTTTGATAAACTGGAAGATGCTGAAAAAGAATTTAAGAAAGAAATTGCTGGCAATATTGAATTAGATAAAAAAGGAGTTATAATTAAAGCGGATTCTTTAGGAAGTTTAGAAGCTATGTTAGTTTTGTTAAGGGAAAGTAATATTAAAGTTGTTAAAGCAGGAATTGGAAGTATAAACAAAACAGACATACTTTCTGCAAAAGCTAACCTTAATATCGATGCTTTAGATGCTGTTGTTCTTGGATTTAATGTTGGGTTAGATGAAGAAGCTAATGAATTATCTAAAGGATATGGGAATATTAAAGTAATTTGTGATGAAGTTATATACAAACTCATTGAGAATTTCCAGAAATTTAGGGAGGAAAAAAACAAAGAAATTGAAAAATCAAGATTAATGGAATTATCAAGAGTGTGCAAATTGGAGATTTTACATCAGTATGTTTTTCATAATAGCAATCCTGCTATTTTTGGAGTAAAAATTGTGGCTGGAGATATTGTGTCTGGAATGGAGGTTATTGATAATAATAATGAAGTTATTGGAAGAATTAAGAATATTCAAGCTGATGGAAAAGGTGTTGAAGAAGCCAAAGAGGGAATGGAGGTTGCTATTTCAATTCCAGGTGTTACATTTGATAGACATTTAAAAGATATGAAATATCTTTATTCTGAAATTTCTGAAAAACAATTTAAGAAATTCAAAGATAACAGAGATCTTTTAAGTTCTAGTGAAATATCTGCTCTTCAAGAGATTAAGCAGATAAAACAAACAAGAAATTCTAGCTGGGGCGGATAAAAACATTTAAATATTGACAATTTTTTAAAATAACATGAAACTAGTACAAAATATGTATGGGGCGAAAGGCGCTAATGGCGCTGGTTGTTATCATCTTTTCTAGTTTTAACTCTTTTAATAATAATCTTAATTCTAGTATAGAATTTAAAAACATTGATTCTTTATTTAATCTAAATTATGGCGATTGTAGCTCAATGGTTAGAGCGTCCGGTTGTGGTCCGGGAGACGGGGGTTCGATTCCCCCCTTTCGCTTCTGAGGATAAAAGCACTTTAAGTGCTGATTTAGTTCATTGTTTCTAATTTTAAGATTAGTTCTAAATTGAATTTTATTTTAACATTGTTTGTAAGGAGGTTTGTTAATAATGAAAGGTACTTTTATTGGATTTAGAAATGGAAAAAGTATATATGAAGTAATAATAGAAAGTCCATATGAAAGTATTCCACTTCCTGAATGTCTTGATTGTCCTTATAGAATTTCAAGTATTGAAAATGAAAAATGGCTTAGGGTAACTAGATATGTTCAACCAGTATCTGATATTAAATCTTGTCAAAGGGATTATTGTATTATAGAAAGACCTGAAAGAAAGAATGAGTAAGGTTATTAAATCTAGAATTGTTAATATGGGAAAGATGGCAAGAGAAACTGTAAAAGGATTTAGAGATATAGAAGGTAGCGAAGCTGAGAAAAGACTTGAGATTCAGAAAATTTTAATTAATGAATTTGAGAGATATGGGTTTGAATTTGTAGAAACTCCTATAATTGAATACGAAGAATTTGTTAAATCAGGAAATGAAAATGATGAAGCTGTGTCTGACATCTTTAAATTAAAAGACAGAGGTGAGAGAAATTTAGCTTTAAGATATGAGTTTACTTTTCAATTAAAGAGAATTTCCCAGAACAAAAAACTTCCATATAGAAGATTTCAAATTGGACCAGTATTTAGAGATGAACCTATATCTGCAAACAGATTTAGACAGTTTACCCAGTGTGATGTTGATGTTATAGGATCTAATTTAAAAGATGAAGCTGAAATTGTGTTTCTTACATTCAGCTTATTAAAGAAATTTGGAATTAAGGCTAAAATTTACTTTAACAACAGAAGATTACTTGATGAGATTTTTAATGCAAATAAAATAAAAGATAGCGAACAAGTATTAAGGGAAATAGATAAACTTGATAAACTTTCTGAGAAAGAAGTTAGAGAAAATTTAAAGAAATTTGGAGCTGAAAAGATGATTTCTATTCTTAAAAATAAAAAAGATTATTTCAAGAAATTTGATTCTTTTAAGGAAATTCAGGATTTAGAAAAATATTGCAAACTTTATGGAGTAAATATAGAATTTCAGCCTTCTCTTGTCAGAGGATTAAGCTACTATAATGGGAGTGTTTTTGAGATAAAATCTGATATCAAAGAAACGATATGTGCAGGAGGAAGTTATTTAGTTAATGGAATTCAGGCTACAGGTATTTCATTTGGTTTAGATAGACTGGCTATTGTTTCTAAATTAAACAGTTTTAATAAAAAAGTTATTGTTCTTTCTTTAGAACAGGATAAAATAGCTATTGGTCTTACTTGTAAATTAAGAGAAAATAATATTCCATGTGTTTTGATGTATGGCAAACCATCAAAGGCTTTGGAGTATGCCAATTCTAAAGATATTGGTTATGTTGTTTTTGTCGGAGAATCTGAAGTTAAAACTAAGAAGTTTAAACTTAAAGATATGAAATCTGGTAAGGAGTTTAATTTAATTGAGAAGGATTTGATTAAAAAACTGAGTTAGTCTCCACCCATATACAGAGTTTCCCAACGTCTCATTAAATGTTCTGGGACACGGATTTTATGTGTTTTAGGTTCTGGGTTTTTTATTCTATAATAAATCCCGAATAATCCACCAAATAAAATTCCTGAAAGATGCGCTATGTGTCCTATGTTACTTGGCATAAATATACCTATTGAATCAACTATGACCCAAATTATTGACGCTATGAACATTGGCATTATCATTCCAAATGCCCAGACATTCATTAAAGGTTTTATTATTGTTAAACATCCTATTATCCCCATTATAGCTCCACTTGCTCCTAATGAACTTGGGTAAAAATTAACAGATATTAAATTTGCTAAAATTCCTGAAATTAAATATACTCCTAGAAATTTTTCACTTCCTATTGTTTTCTCAAGAGCCAAACCAAAAAATACTAATGCTAGGAGATTAAACATTAAATGAAGTAAACTACCATGGAGGAACATTGAAGTTAAAAATCTCCACGGCTCTGTAAATGATGACTGATTTAAAATCAATGCAGATTCAAATACAGGAAAAATGTTTTGTACGGAAAAAAATACAACTAAGATAAGTGCTATCCACAGAGTATAAAATTTGAGTTTTGGCATTTTATATTCTTAGATAAATAAAGATGTTTAAAAAGGTTAGTTAGAATTCATCTTTCTTTGTTTTTTCTTTCTTTGCAGCTTCTATTATTGCCTTTGTAGTATTTTCTTTTTTCCTAATAGCATCTTTTATTTTTTCTCTTTTGTCAGTATCTTGTTCTGTTTTTCTGCTTTTATTATTTTTAGAATACTTTTTTTTATCATATAAGATTAAACTCAGCAGAATAAGAATTTCTAATAAAGTCATAAAAACCATGCCCATTATCAAAACAACCCCATTAGATGAATTTGAGTTTTCTGTATCTGGATTTTCCACTTCGTTTTCAGTATTTTCTTCAACCAGTGAGCCAGTTATTCCTTCATCTGTTGAATTTTTATTCCTGTTAAATAATCTATCTAAAATAGAGGTCTTGTTGGTTTCTTGATTTTCTGTTTCTTCTTCAATTATTGTATTGTTTTCTTCTGTAGAATTAAAGCTATTGAATATCCTGTCAAATAGGTTCTTGAAGAAATTCTGAATTATATTTTCTTTTTCATTTTCTTTTTCAGCATCTGCTTCTTCATTACTTTCTGTTTCATCATTTGAGCCGACTATTTTTCCAGAAGTTGACCCTGAAACAGAAACCTGATTATTAGAAATTGTGTTAGTATTAGTTCCTGAACTAGAGGTTGATGAACCTCCTCCAGAATTAGTTGCTTCAGTATTTGTATTTGTATCTGTATTTGAATTATAGCTGTTATTTGTAGATGTATTTGTGTTGTTCTGATTAGTATTATTTTGATTAGTATTTGTGTTGTTCTGCTGGGTAGTGTTTTGAGGAGTATTATTTATTTCTATTTCATTGTTTGATGTATCTAAAGCTGAACAAGATAGTTTTCTTATATTGCATTCGTTAAGACTTTTAGGACAGTAAACTCCTGCTCTCACAAGTTCAACACAGTACTGACAGCCGTTATTACTTGTACACTCTCTATCAGGCATTAAGTCATTGCACTTTGAAAATTCAAGTATTTCTCCTCTTTCTAGACATAGTAGCTTTACTGTTCCTGCAGAAACAAAATTTAATGAAAAAACAACACTAATTAAAATTCCTAATATTAACAGAGTAAGTATTCCCTTATTATTCATAAAAAATCTAAATATATATGGTTTTTAAGCATTATTGATATTTAGATTAAACTAAAAATTCATTCACTGATGGTGGGTAAAAAAGATTTTATTTATATTTATTAAATATATAAATTCTTTTAAATTGCTTATTTGGCTTTATATTATGGATTTAAATATTTCCCAGGAACAGGAAGTTAGAAGAATTTTAAATATCATTATGAGTAGAGATCCTCCTAAAATACTTAATAAAGAAAAAGAAACTTATCCTTTATTTGAATATGGTTATTTTGGAAATACTGTAAAGGTTTGGAGATCATATAATGAAATAATCGAAAGTGGATGGAATGGACTTGTTTCCATGAGATCTAAAAAAGGTATACCTAGGGGGAAGCCAGAATATCATTTACCTATAGAAATGTTGCCTGAAAGAATAAAAGCTTGGGATGAAATGGGGACTCCAGAGAGATTTATTTCTTTTAATGAATCTCCTCCTGATCATAGATTAATACTCCAAGGAGAAATAGGACACTATGCTTATTCTAGAGGGTGGGAATTATTGTATTCTACACTGAAAGAGCCAATGAATAGAGCTTTAGATATGGATTCTAAAATTGTTCAGGGGCTAAAGGCCTTGACTATGTTAAGAACAGCAATGGACCCTCTTAGTTTTATGGATATAGAACACTTAATTAATACTTTCCCAGATTCTGCAATTGAATTTAGTACATTTGAAGTTCCTGTGGGTAATATTCCTGGAAGAAATACTGTTATCTGGGAAGTTAGAAATTATTGATTTGTTTCTTCTTTATCTTCTTCAAAAATGTTTTCTGATTTTTCAAGATCTTCTTTAGTTAAACTTTCTGATTCTTCAAGCATTTCTTCAAATTGAGATTCTATCTGATTTGTGAGAATATCATTTTTATTAAATACCCTCTCTTTGTGAATCCATATTTCTTCAAGATAACTTTCTTGATGTAGCCAGAGTTTTTTTTGTGTATCTAAATGAAGTAATGGGATGAATGCATTTATTTTATCTTCTTTTTTATCTCCTGATATGTTGCTGAACGGAATTTTATCTTGTTTCTGAAACAAGCCAATAACTTTAGAATGCATGTTCTTTATTCTTTCCAATAAATTTACTGATTTTTTAGGCAGAAACAGCTGAGTTCTTTCATATATCTCTTTTTCCACTTCTTTTTTTACAACTCTTCTTTCTTCTGTCTGAACAGCTTTATTTAACGCAGCCATTAGTTCCTGGAGACTTACTTTTTTTAGTCTTGGTAGTGGAGTTCTTGGAACTAATTCAGGTATATCATCAAAATCTTCAAAACCTGTTACTTTTAATTTTTCCTGAATTTCCTGTTTTTTATTAAATAAAATGTCATCTATAGACTTCATGTATTTGTTAAGAAGAATATCTGACTTGATTCTGAGAAGAAGTGCGCATACAAGGAGAACTTTACTGCTTACAACGAAATTAGCCTCTTCAAGTTCCTTTATTTTTACAAGATATTTTTGAGCTAAAACAAACAGGTCAATATCCCAAGGATCTAGTTGTTCAGTATTAATTAAGTCGTAAATTATCTCCTGCCAACCCATTTTATCCTCAAATACAAAAGATTGGAACTGTTCCTGACCTATTTTTTCAGGTTTTTTTTTAATTTCTTTAATCTCTATATTCTTATTTTTATTGTAATTATTCAATGTTTCACTTAACTCTTCAAAAACCATTGTTTAAAAAGTCTCTATTGGTATTTAAATATACTTTAGGATAATTTACATAGAATTTTTTCTTTATATTCCTATTAGTCATTTAATAAGGGTAACAATATAGAAAGATTTATAAAGTAGCGATACATCGATTTTTTATCACCTCTTTTTCCCCATTAGAGGCAATTCAACACTCTCTTTGATGGTTGAATTCCCTCTTCTCGGGGTTTGTAATTATAACTTAAAATACATACCTATATATACTAGTGACGCATTCAATATATATCATTCTTATTAATATAAGATTAACTCGATTAGAGTTTAGTGGAATATACCATTATCAAAAATTATTAGATATTTGGCTCCACTTTTTATATTTATCTTCTTATTATTATAACTAAAACTGCTATAAATATTATTATACTTAAAATTCCCAGAATTGAGGCTATAATTATCAGCATTAATCCTTCTTGTGAAAACATTGATACTCTTATTTCTTTATAGTTTGAATCGTCTTCTGGATAGCTTAGCTGTATTATTTGTACTTTATCTTCATTTGAATTATATTTATTTTCATAGTAGTTTAATATTTCATATTCAAAATTATCATAGTAATTAGTTCTATAGTTAAAATCATCTCTTATAATGTCGTAGCATGGGTGGGATATTCCATAGTAGTTATCTGAATCACAATAATGTCTGTATGTCTCATATCCATCATTATCACAATATTTTACTTCGTTTGGTTTATTTCTTGTTGTACCACAGTCATTCAGGTCAACACAATCTCTTTCTCTTTCACCATATCTACATGAGTCCCATGAAGTACAATCCCAATTTTCAACACACATTGAATTTTGATAAGTATCTGCAGAAACACTAGATATAGAAAACAAAAAACCTGAAATTACTATAAGACTTATTAATGAAAGCCCAATAAACCCTTTTTCCTTCATAATACTTATAGAGAAATTAGATATATAAGTATTATTATATTAAAAAGAACCCATGGTTCTCTTCCAGGAGAATGAAATTCTCTGGACCAAAGAATCTATGATTCTTCTGGTTATGAACTCTCCTTACTTACTACTATTAATTATAAAAAGAAACTATTATTCTGGTTATGAACTCTCCTTACTAACTACTAACTAATAAAAAGAATTATTTTTTTGACTTAAATTCTGTATAACTGCATTTTCCACAGTATAATCTATTATTTGCTTCCATTAAAAATATACCTAATCCACATCTCGGACATACAGGAGATCTTTTGACTTTATCTCCTTCTATTTTATATTTAGTATATTTCTTACTAGTAGGTTTATTTTTATGAGGTTTCTTTCCTTTCTTTACAGATTTTTTTCCTTTTGCCATGTTTAAAACACTAAGTTTTCTTAAAGCATCATCTTCCTTAGGCGATACTTATTAACCTTCTTGAGATCCTCCTTCTGAATTTTCTGTTACTTGCGCTTTTTTATCAGCCTCTTCAGCAGCTTTCTTTGAAGCATCTCTCTGTTTTTTTGATATTACTTCAAACTTGTCTTTGCTTTTCTTGTCATCATATATCTTAGAATGGACTATGAAATTTTTTGTACCAAAATTTGAATTAACTCTGTCTATAACAACATTTTCATTTGATGTTTTAAAATGAGAAGCAATTTTTTCCTTTAAACTTTCTTTTGAAGGAGTTGAGTTTTCGGTTAAAAGAACAACTATTTCTTCTCTGTTAAGTAAAATATTTTTATTTTTTTGTATTATTTCCATTTTAAATTATTTTTTCTGATTATAATCTCCTTTTTCTTTTATGTTAAGATTTTTAGCAAATTCAGATTCTTCAGCATTTATTATAATTACTCTTCCTTTAATTTTCTCTAAAATATGTTTTTCAAGTTTTTTGCTAGTCTTTTTAACAGGAGTTTTTTCTGCGTTTTCTTCAATTACTTCATTTTCCATATTTTCTTTTTCAGATTCCATTTTATTTAGCCTTCTTTCGTTTCTCTGATTTTTCTGCTCTTACTGGTTTTTGTGATTTTCTTTTTTCTTCTTCTATCCACTCTATTTTTCCAAGTCCTGGCTGTCTCATTGTAAGCCCTATTTTAGGCTCTCCTAATTTGTAACTTACAGCAACTACTCTTGCAAGACATGTATCTCCTTTTTTAAGAGTTTTTTTTCCTGATTTTCCTGTAAGAGTATTAGTTTTTGAAAAGCTTACATAATCATCCATTGTTTGACTAATATGTATCATTCCTTGGGCTGCTCCAAGCTCTATAAATGCACCAAAGTTTGTTATTTCACTTATTGTTCCATAAACCAGTTCCTGAAGCTCTGGTTTCCATACAAGCAATTTAAAACTTGATTTGTAGTATGCTGCTCCATCTCCAGGAATCAAAATCCCTTCTTCTATTTCATTAACACCTGTTACTGCAATAACAAAACCAAGTTCTTTGTCAAAATGATCTTTATAAGATTCTTTTAACTGCTGTTCAACAGCCTCCCTAGTAGGTAGACCAAAAAATCTAGGTTCAACTCTTATAAAATCTTCGACATGAATTAAGTAAAACATTGTGTAATAATGCCAGGATTTATTCTATATTAAGTGGTAAAAATAGGTTTATAAACCTTATTAGTAGGTTTCTCAGCTTAAAACTAAGTATTTTTTCTGTTTGATTATTAGAAATTTTCTGGCTTTATCTGACCTAAGTATTTTATCTTTTAGGTTTCTATCCAATGTTGCTATAATACTTTCCTTATTTTTTTTAGCATAATCTAAGATTGCTGTATCAGCGTCCTTTGTTTTGCTTTCAACTTTTGTAGCATTATTTGCCTTTAATATTTTCACAGAAATTTCTGCTGCTTCTCTTTCTTTTAATTTTAATTCTTTATTTTCAGATAGATTTTTTAATTCAGACACTACCTGATTTGGCAAAATAATTTCATATACGCCAAAAATTCTTTTTAGATTTTCAAATAAATCTATTTTTTCCTTAACACATATTAGGATAAAATTGGTGTCTATTATTATTTTCATGCATTAATCTGAGTGAAACAAGATTAATAAATATATTTTTTATGATAATTATCTTTCAATAGTTTTATATATTCTTTTGGAGTATTTTGATTATGCAAGAACACAAACATCTTGTTGAATTATTAAAAGAGGCAAAAAAGGCTGCTAAATCTTACGATGTATTTAAGCTAAAACAGCTTAGCAATGAAACTGTGCACAGCGCAACTATCTATAGAGATACTGATAATGTTGTAGTAGCTATTTTGGTTTATGCTTTGGGAAAACTTATTGAAAGAAAAGATTCTTTTCAAGAGAAAGACTTTAATAAATATTTTACTTTTTATCTTAGTGCTATTGAAGATTTAATAGGTTATATTGATGATGATAATGAAAAGATGTTTAAAAATAAAATAAATAACCTTTTTGAGGTTAAGGGATTATCTGAAGATTTAAAGAAAAGTGTTCTTGATGTTTTTAGGAAAGCAAGAATAAACAAAGCATCAAAAATTTATGAGCATGGTATTTCAATGGAATCAACTGCAAAACTTTTAGGAATTAGTATATGGGAATTGGCAGAATATAGTGGTCAAACAAACATTTCAGAAATGAACATGAATAAAACAGTTGATGTTAGAAAAAGAATAAAAAATGCTATGGAGTTTTTCTCATGAAAGGAAACAATAAATGCATATGGGTCTTGGTAAATTGCAATTCAAAAGGTGAGGCACTGGAAATAGGTAATGGATTGCTTAACAAAAGATTAATAGCTTGTTTTGATATTTTTAACAGAGAAATTTCAAGATATTTTTGGCCTCCAAAATCAAATCATATTGAGGAAGCTGGTGGATGTCTTTTAGTTACTAGTGGATTTGAAAAAAGTTATGATAAAATAATAATTGAAATTGAAAAATTACATAGTGATAAAGTTCCATTTATTGGTTTTATAGAAATTAATGGTTTGACAAAGGATTATTTTAATTGGATGAAAGAGGAAATTAAAAAATGAAAATAAGAAAAGCTACAATGAAAGATTCTAAGAGAGTGCTGGAATTATTGAATAGCGATGCAATGCTTACATCAACAGATGAATTAAATTATAATTCAAATCATGTAAAAGAGTATATTTTAGGAAAATCATTTTATACTATTGTTTGTCTTCAAGATAAAAAAATAGTGGGAGTTGTTATATCAAATATATTCAAACTAGGAAAATACGCAGAATTTTACATTATTGTTATTGATGTCAATTATAGGAAAAGAGGGATTGCTAAAAAACTCTCTGAATTTATGATGGGTTATTTAAGAAAAAAGAAGCTTGATTTAGTTTATTTGTATACTGAAGAAAACAATAAACCAATGATGGGTTTAGCAGAAAAACTAAAATTCAGTAAAGGTAAAAAAATTTACTTTTATTTTAAGGAGTTAAAATGAAAGTTGTTATATTTGATTCTGGGACTTTGATTACATTTTCTATGAATTGTATGTTGCATATATTTCGTGAACTAAAGAAGAATTTTAAGGGTAAATTTATAATTACTAAGGAAATTGAACAGGAAATTGTTAATAATCCAATTCATATAAAGAAATATAAGCTTGGAGCTATTAGATTAAGGAATTTAATTGAAGAAGGGGTTTTGGAATTTCCAGAGTCTGTAGGGATTGAGAGCAAAGAGGTTTCAAGAAATCTACATGAGTTTATGAAAGAAACAAACTCTTATTTTTATGTAAATAATAATCCTGTTCATTTGATTGACCTTGGGGAATCAAGTATTTTAGCTTTAAGCAGTAAACTAACTGAAAAAAAGATAGATCATGTAATTGCAATGGATGAGAGGACTACGAGGATTTTATGTGAAAAGCCTGAAAATCTCAAACATTTGATGGAGGAAAGGCTTCATAAAAAAATAAAAGAAACTTCTTTGAAAGTTCAGCTACCTAAAGTTCCATTTTTAAGATCAAGTGAATTAGTTTATGTTGCGTATAAAAAAGGGATTATAAAAAATCAAAGCAAAGATATGTTGGATGCAATGTTATATGCATGTAAATTTAAAGGAACAAGTATTTCCAATGATGAAATAAGAGAGATTGAAAGAATTTAATCTTCATAACTTAAATGATTTGTTGTTGACCAGCCAAATTGTCTTAAAATAAATTGTTGTCCCTTCACAAGACCTTCTAACTTACCATTTGTTTTTCTTTCTTTTAATATTCTCTTTGCACATTCTTCTTGTCTTATACTTACATCAATTGTTTCTGGTTGCACAAATCTTCCTATAGGTATTAAATAACCTGATTCTTTGTCCCGCCCATATAAATTAAATGGTTCATTACCTCCTCCATATTCTGAAAATAGAAATATTTGTTCCTGGCTGTCTGCTTTCAAACTACTTATGTAAATAACATTATCTTCAGGATTCTTTTCTGTAAGGCTTGTAAAAGTCATAGTACAATTATATATTAATTTTCTCCTTTTATTGGTCTTAATTTTGTTTTATAAACCTTACCATTTATCTGATTTTTGCACTATTTCACATAGACAAGAGGATGATACAATAAAAAATATTTTGAATGTTGTTAAGAATGCAGAAAATTGAGTTAATGGAAAGAAAATTTGAGAGATTTGGGGGAAGAATCTAAATATTTATTAATACATCTGATAAATTATTTTATGGACACTTTAGAGTTTTTGAAATGGTTTTCTGGCAGGAGTTTTTCTTATCTTACCTTAAGTGCAGGTTTTGCTGATGAACATATGAGGAATGTAATTGATAATGAAATGATTATGCAACTTGAATATACAAAAAGGTTTCATAATTTTGATCTTACAGTTAATATTTTAAGCGGGGATTATGATCCAAAGCTTGTTAGTTTTATGAAAAGCTTGGATGCAGATGACATGGAAAGAATGAGAACAGATTTTAAACCAGGCCATTATTCTTCTTTTCCTTTGTATACGTGTTGTTCTTTAAAACTTAATAAAGAATTTAGAAGAGTTCATGATCAAATAAGCTCTTTTGTTTACGGATCTTAATTTTGTTTATAGTTA
>Ga0208958_1002779_pt1 | contig 14463 bp, 10 predicted proteins | sample RifOxyB1_FD_184032 | JGI IMG/M metagenome (GOLD analysis project Ga0208958, IMG submission 184032) | Soil microbial communities from Rifle, Colorado - Rifle Oxygen_injection B1 (SPAdes) | ecosystem: Environmental > Terrestrial > Deep subsurface > Rock core/Sediment | place: Rifle, Colorado... | reverse complement strand
CGGCCCGCCATAGGCTGGGGCCCTGGCCGGGGAATAGTGGGAGACCTCGGCGCCCAAGGTTCACCTGGAACAAATACCTCCTCGCGTGCCCGTTTTCGTTCATAAATGACCCAGCCTCCTTTTGAAGGGTCGGCGGGATGAGGCGTGTAGCGTCCGACGAGTTCACGAAAACGGTGTTCGATGACCTTGCATTCGAGAACGTCATTTCGTCCATTCAAAGTGACCTCAACGCGATCACCGTGAAAAAGTCCTTGCGCTTGCCGTGGAGGAAGAAAAAGGTCTTCCGTGCCTCTCGTTTCAAAAACAATAAAGCCGAATCCGCGGGGATTCTTTTCGACCGTTCCCTTGAGCTTGCGGATCCCGGATGACTGGCGCACGTGCACCGATCGCTTTTGAGACCGCGGACGCGGTCTTTCATCACGACGAACGAAGCTGTTGAAATCGCGTTTTGCTTTCGAAGAAGACCGCCTTGAGCGGGAGCGTTTTCCAGGCATTCTGCCCAGAGCTTACTCTACTGAGCGGGACAGGGGTAGCTTGTTCCCGCGGCGTCTTCGCAATGGGTCCTCGTGATGGTCGCCGTCCAGCTTCCGCAGGCCTGCGTCGCATAGCTCGGTGCGATGTTGAAGCCAATTTTGAGAACGCCGTCGCGGGTCATCACCTTTTCGGAAATGCCACCTCCCAGTTCAAAAGTCTCGGTTCCGTCCGACGCCAGGAGGCCCGCGGGCTTCCCGGCGTATGTCAGCTGCGTATTATACGCGATTCCGGTACTTGAAACCTGGTCGCAGTCATAGTTCACGCTTGAGGTTGAATAATGAATCAAACCCCAGAGGTCTCCTGTCCGGCCCTCGGTATAGGGCTGGCCCCAGCTTCCGGATGATTCGATCGTGAGTCGATCATTGGGCCTCAGGACCATGCCGGTGTCAGCGGAGGGCGAGCCACACGGGGCATCCGGATTCAGAACGGATTGCCTCACGAGAGTCAGGGTTCTCGTGGTCATACACAGGTCGCGGCCTCCTACGGCATATCGCATCGATCCGCCTCGATAGCCGCAGGCCATCGGGAAGTAGGCCGGGCTGCAGGATCCCGAGCAGATTTGAGTGGCGGCCAAAGTCGGAGCGCCGCAGGTATTCACGTAGGAGGTTTGTGGAACCCCCGGGGCCGGGTTCGCGAGCGGAGTCGCAGGCGGGGCATCGTTGCGTCCACAGCCCAGCAATATGAAAACGAAGCTCGCCAAAATACATATTAAAGTTTTACTCATAAGCACACCTTTTCACCAGTCTCCTGAGGTGTGTCATTCATGCCGCATGCCAGGGATTTCGCTGCTATGGCGCCATTATAAGGGATTTAGGCGGCACTCAGGCGGTTCGGAGTGTCGAGGTTATGATCAGGTGTTATCCCGATGACTTGAGGAGGCTTTTTCGTGGGGGTGAGATAGAGGTCGATAACGGGAGTGTCGCCTCCGATCTCGAGAATCTTGCTTGAGGCAGCCGCCGAGTCCGTCGTTTCATCGCCAGTCCAGTTTCGGTTGAATTGGACGGGGATTTTCCTGTCACTCTTCAGGGTCAGCCTGACGTGATTATCTCCATCCAGCTTCTCGATCCTCATCTCGAATTGGACGCCGTCATAGACGAGATTTTTTACTTCGGTCTGCGCCTTCGGATCAAACGTTGGACTGACTTCGAGGTAGCCCCTGCCGAGTCTTTGGATCTCCTCGCGAAGTCGCCGGTCGCCGCTAGCGAGTACCTTGTTGAAGCTTTCGAAGTCCGGTTTCGGATTCGAGGTGAGGTATTCGACCAGGGGTTTGAGGGCCGGGTTGGCTTTCACTTGGTGATAGCTGAACTGACGGTCTGTAAGGAGAGTCCAGACCCAGCGGTTCAGATCTCTTTTCGGGCCAGCGAACGCCGGAACGGCGTCAAAGCCCATGATAGTTCTCAGGCTCTCCAGGGGAGGGGCGGACCCCCATCCCGCGAAGTTCTTCCTGGTCTCGTGGGCGGAGCCGTCGGGCCGGAATTCTCGGCCAAAAGTCGGGTTGCCGTCCTCCTTCAGGCCGTAGAACTCAAAAACGGTTCCTCGTTCGCTCATTTCACTGGCTTCATCCGCTCCGACTTTACCGTTGATCCATGCTCGCGGACTGTCACCGTTCTGATACGCTTTCGAGGCCATAGTGTAGGAACGCAGGACATCGCCGTGGAGCCTTGCGGCTTCCGCGCGCTTGCCATTTTCGAAAAGCAGGTCGCCAAAAAATACGAAGTCGGGCGGCCAGCCGCCCCCGCGCCAGTAGTGCCCCGCTGGATTGTAGTGGGGGCTGTCCTTGCTCGTACTGGGGGGAAAATCACCACCGAAGCGCTTCGGGTTCCTCAAGTTGTCTTGAATCATGCGCTCCATTTTCGCTTCGTCCGGCACTCCGCCCATGGCGGGCCAGAAGCCCGTGGCCGCGAGATTCGAGTCCTGCTTCCAGCTCTTCCCGGATGCGACAAGATCGACGTACATCCCGTATTTGTCACTCCAATATCTCTGGTTGATGATGGATTTGAGTTCGTCCGCCGCTTTTCCGATTTCTTCGGCCTTATTCCAGTTTCCGAGCATGAGATGGAATTCCCGTTCCTGATCCATCATCATTTTGTAGTAGGTGATCAGGTCCACCCCGAGCGCGCCTTCGTCGAGTCCACGCGCGGCATTGTCGCGGCCACTGCCGAGATTCGTCCAACGAAAGCCGATGAGCTTGCGGTTTTCATCCGTTACCGAATGATGTTTCAGGAGCCATGCTCTTTGCTTTTCCGATGACTGGATCATCTCCGGGAGGACTTTACCGGCCTTGGCCGGATCCCAGCGAAGCACCTGTCGTTCGGACCAGCCCGTGAGGGGTGGGTTGAAATACTCCCGGTTCGGAGTGACTTCTCCGAGCTTCACGTTGTGCTCGCGATGATAAGAAGTCATGTTCGCCCGGAGCTCTCGAGGAACAGCGCCATTCGGCTCTTGGGTTTTGAGTTTGAACTTGCGCATCTTCTCGGCGAGCCAGCCGTCAAAAAACCGGAGATAGCGTTTCACGAATTCCGAATCCCAATCAAAAAAATTCCAGTTGAAGGCCGCCCCGCCCGTGATGTGAATGTCTTCCAGTCTTGCCGGGAGCGATTTCCGGGTTTTCTGGTTATAAATACTGATCGCCGTCGGGGTCCTCTTGTCCCGACCGAATGTGATCGAAAGCTTCAGGTCAGACCCGTATTTCTCGAACGCTCTTTTGAGCGCCGGACTGGCTTTATCTGAGATCGTCCAGTTGATGTTTTCGCGTTGGAGTTGAGCCGAGAGCCGAACCAACTCGGGATCGATACCTTTGCGTTTCGCGAATTCATCGGGAACGCGCCATTCCGGAAGGGGGTATTTCGCGTAATCTATCTTGTCGACCACGGGAAAGTCCGTGCTCTCAAATAGGCGTGTTTCGGTGACGTGAACTTCCTTGCCGTCTTGCTTGAATACAATTCGGCAGTCGCGCATCCGATTGGTCGGCCCGGCTTTGATCCGAATCGTGTTTTGCCCCTCGGGGATCTGGAAGAATCGTTGGCGATCCAGTTCAACAACGACTTCATCCGGCACAAAGCCGCGTTTTTTCAGTTCCGGCAGAAGGAGAGTTTTGGAGCGCGTCAGATCAAGCGTGATGTCCCCGGTTTTCGGGTCTCTGGTACCATCTGGAATCAAATAATAGAGTTCGTGGAGCCGCTGAGTTTCGGTCTCGCGGACGAGTTGCTCGAGCTGAGCCGCGCATTTCGGGGCCTGCGCGTAAGCAGGCGAAAAACAGAGCAAGAAAACGGCTATGAAGCCTCGGCGCCCGAGGGTTACAGGTATCACTGGCCAGCCTTACTCCGAACGCGTGAGTCGCAAATGATGAATCAACGCCTTATTACGCTCGCCGTTCATGTTCTCGTCCAGTTCGGTGTATTTGACGACGATCTTGTGCTTCCCTCTGTTCAGGGTCAAACGGATCGGGCTTGTGTAACCCGCGTCTTTCCAATCCTTAAGACCTCGTTGCGGCATGACGAGAGCATCAACTCGCTTTCCATCAACGAATACGGAGCGAATGGCGCATTTGTTCCCGTCCTCGCCCCAGCCTTCAATCCGGCCTTCGCCGTTCGAATAGCGCGCATCGAGGTAATACTCTCCTGCCTTCTCGGTAGTCACGTTGTAGCTGATTTCCGGGTGATCGCCTTTCGTGGTGAGCACGAAGTTATTGCGGCCGGTATGTGCTTGTCCTTCGGCCAGAAGAATCTTGGAATCGCCCTCCGTTCTGATCGGCTTGCTGAAAAACGATTGCCAGCCTTCCCGGTCAACGGCCCTTACCTCGTACAAATTCAGCGAATCGCCGGAAGCGCTGACTGGATAGCTCAGTTCGTCGGTCGAGCCGAGGAGTTTGCCATTTCTGAAGATCTGATATTTTTCGGCGGAGTCTACCTTGGGCCAGACGATCCGATTCGCCTCCAGCTTCGCCGCGGGGGCCGCGGGCGCGAATCGGTTCTCGACCTGGTTGATTTTCGAAGGGGCCATTTTTTTGTTCATGACGATTTCGACAGAATGATTGCCGGTGAGATTCGAAGGCAGCTCGGCGGATGCCAGCTCCTTTCCGTCCAGTTTGAAGGACTGAATCCCGTCGCCCCAGCCGGAAACTTTGATGTCGAGCAGGGAATTCGCGTATTTAAAACCTTGAAGCTGATGAACCCCCTCGTGTTTTTTCGGAATGAAGGGGTTGAACTTCAGGGCGTCCTTTTCGAGATCCATCCCGAAAAAAATCCGGTAAAAGATAGCCTTGTTCGCAGCGACGCTCCAGAGTTGCCGGTCTGAGTTGACAACAGTCTTCGCCGCGCTGAGTGTCACGGCTTCAAAATTTTCCTTATTCGTTCCGTATCGATCGACGGCGTTCCAGATCGAGTCGATCGCAAGATTGACGGCTTTTTCATTTTTGACCTTGGCTCCGGCCCGGAGATAGTAACCCACGACAAAAGGCCAAACCCCGTTGTTATGATAAGAGGGAATGCCCGGATTCTGCGGGTAAAACGAACTCGGCCCTTCCGCCAATACGGGCATGCGTTCGATGATTGTCTTCGCGCGGCTCTCGTCGGCGATTCCGAATAGAACGGTGAGGGTCTCGCCCAGGGATTCGCTTTTGTCGGAGGCGGTCCTCAGGTCGCCGTAACCGTAAAGATACTGACTGTAGTACCCTTTTTCCTCGTTCCAAAAATGTTTGTTGATGGCGTTCTTGAGCTTGGCGGCGAGCTCTCCGTATTTCCCCGCCGCGGCACGGTCCCCCAGAGTTTCCGCCATCTCTTCGAGGATTTTGAGCGCGCGATAATGAACCGCATTGGTTCCGAGCGACAGCGAATTGTAAATGTCGGCGGACTCGACATGAGGAGGATAGGACTGTTCTCTCCAGTCCAGGAATGATTGCTCGCCGCGAACAAGCCCCGTCTTTTTGTCAAAAATCGTTTGGAGATCAACATCCATGCTTTTCTTGAGAATTTTGTAGCTGTCTTCCAGCCACTTTCGGTCACCGGTTGCTTTATAGGCTTCCCACGCCCCGAGTGACCAGGTCATCCGATCGGTTGAGACAGGCCAGCTGCCTCCGGTGCCCACGTCCTGAATGATTTTTCCGTTCTTTACTTTCGCCATCAGGCTCTTTTTGGTCGCGTCTGGATCGATCAGTCCGAGGGATAGCTCACTGCTGTAGGAGATATCCCGGGTCCAAACTCCCGGCCACTTCTCGCCAGCCATCCATGCGCCGTCGGGGCGCTTGTTGAGCGCGAGCTCTTGGTTGGAAAGGGTGAATTGTTTGACTGAACGTTCGGACGAGGATCTGAATCCGAAGCGCATTTTCGCGAGCGCCGCTCTTGCGCAGGAGTCAGTGTTATGCGCGCACGCGGCGTTAGGGAGAGCAAAGAGAAGGGCGATCAAGATTGAAACGGAAACGGCTGAAATAGGCATACAATAACTATATTACATTTTTGCCGCTAGACCAAAGCCCAGGTGCTTGAAAAGTGTCTGAAATCCGTTTCGTTGAAAGTTGGAGCTATTTCTGGCTGTTCACCCTATAATTTACGGACGGGGGATGTTCGTGAGGGGATGGCCTTTTTTGACCGTCATTGTGACACTCGGGTGTCCTCTGTTGATCGCGGTTGCATTCGGTGCCGATGCCATCCGGACGGACACGGTTTACGTTCGCACCCAAAGCGGTCTCAGGATTCACAACCGGGCTCATATCCAGCGCGTCCGTAAGCTGACGCTTGCTCTTTATGATCGCTTCGCGGGGGAGCTCCCCGGCGTGGATCGTAAGCTTCTTGAAGAATTCGCGGCCCTTCACGACTACGAGAAGAACAACCGATCCATTTTGCGAAAGGGCATGGAGCCCGTTGATCGAAGCCTCTGGAAAAAATATCATCAAATCCTGCCGGCGGGAGGTCGCCAAGCGGTCGACGACCTCAACGGGCTTGATGAGATGGTCTTGCGTGATTTCTTTAAAAAACATCGAATGCTCACCCCAAGCGGCGAGCTGACCGAACTCGCAAAAACGTACAAGGATTTGACGGAAATTTCGGACTTCGTCGACCGCGGTCTGTCCCCTGTTGCGGCCGAGGAATTCAATAAAAAGATGAAGCTCGGCAGTCAGTGGCTCCAAAATCCAAAACATGTCGCAATGGCGGAGTACCTGGAGGAGCTCGACCCGAAAGCCGGTATCAGGACCTACGATCGAATCGTGAAGAATTCAAAATACGAGAAATATCTTTTGGAACGGAGTCTGAATAGAACGATTACCTCCGCGAGAGGTGATCCGCCATCTGGCGCTGCCCTTCAGGGCGCGGGCGGTTCGCCGCCGAAATTCACGGTGAACCATTCCGCTCCTCGCGTCGCGCGAGACTTGCGATCCTGCGTTGCCCGGCAACTCCTGAGGCTTTCCGGAGTCAGGGTCACCCCGAGTGTGAATTTCAAACTCAAGGAGCTGCGCGCTGTCACCAGTTCTCTTCAGCGGCTTCGGACGGGCAAACTCTTCGAAAAAATGGTTGAGCAGAATCGCCGTCTGGCTGACTCCCTGCTGCGAGCGAAAGGATCCGGAAGTGCTCAAGTGGCGAATCAATTCGCTCAAGCCATTCGAAGGCAGTTGCCCGCATCGGGTCATCTTCGGGCCGTTACGCCGCAGGAAGTTCGAATGTTGCTCGAGCAGGGGAATCTCGGGAAAGGAGTGGTCCTTGAAACACTGGAGAACGCCAAGCTTCTTGAAGGCCCCAGTTTGATGTTTATCCGTTGCCGGAACTGCGGTCCCGACATATTCACGCGTTTGGTCCGTACCGGCCGGGTCGTGACAAAAAAGCCGATCCCGTTGGAAAAGATTGATTTTATCATCCCCGAAGTGCCGATCCGGTGAAGTCATGCGGCATTTTGGATTAAGTTTTTTGCAAAAACTGCCGAATAGCACGCGTGAGACTACGTCCATGGCCTATTGTCATTCTTGCGATGCTTCATCTGCTCGGACCGATCGGAAACGTGTTCCTGAGTGCCGCATTACAGGACGTGCATCCTTGGATCTATCTCGTTACCCTGCTCCAGACCGCGAGCTGGTGGGGGCTGATTGATTTCTTCGTTTTGATACCGGTCGCGGGAGTGGCGATCTACGCCTGTAAAAAGTGGAGCTATCCCGTATTTTTGGCGGTTGCTGCCGACACGGTCTACTCGAATTTCCTGGCCTGGCATCAGGCGCCTGAAGCCTTTCCGCTCGCGCTTTTGATCATAACCGTGTTTCTCGATATCGCCTTCGTCGCCTATTTCCTTTTGCCTGCCGTGTGGGCAACCTATTCGGATCCCCGAATCCGATGGTGGGAGTCGAAACCCCGGTATCTCGTGCGCCTGCTTTGTCGCGTTCGTGATCGCGAAGGCGAGAAGCACTGTGTGGTGACCGACATCGCCGAAGGCGGTATTTTCGTAAAGACTTCGAAAACTCTTTTGAATGATCTGCCGGTTCAACTCTCGGTCACCTTTTTTGGAGAGGGTTTCACCGCGAGTGGTCGAGTCGTCTATTTTCGTCCGTCTCCGGTGCCGGGGTACGGCATTCAATTCATCCACAGCCGGGAGAGCGCACGCGCCATTCGAAGAATAACGAGAGCCTTGAAGCTTGCCGGCGTGAAAACCAGGGGAACCGTCAGCTGGCGGCAGGATCTGATCGCTTGGATGGGAAAAGTCCTGAGAACCGGAAAGGGGCTGGTTCCCGAGGTTCCCAAGAGGATGCATGAAAACATGATCAAGGTCGAGTTTGCGCCCCGACCGTCCGGTCCAGAGGAGGGCGGTAAGTCGATCGGGCGGGATCAAAAAGTAGCTTAAAGTACCCGGGGGCATTCCTTCAGCCGAGTTCGATCTTACGGAGCCGGAGCGCGTTGCTGATCACCGAGACAGAACTCAGGCTCATCGTCGCGCTCGCGATCATCGGACTGAGCAGCAGCCCGAAAACGGGGTACAGTGCCCCGGCCGCGATTGGAATCGCCACGACATTGTAGACAAACGCGAGCAGAAGATTCTGACGAATGTTCCGCATTGTTTTTCGGCTGAGCTGGAGGGCTCGCAAGATCGAGCGGAGGTCTCCCCGGTGCAGGGTGATTCCCGCACTTTGCATGGCCACGTCCGTGCCCGTGCCCATGGCGATGCCGACATCCGCCTGCGCCAGTGCGGGGGCGTCATTGACGCCGTCGCCGGCCATTGCGACGATGTGGCCTTCTTGACGAAGCCGCCTTACGACAGCCTCTTTGGTGCCGGGCTGCATCTCGGCCTCAACCTGATCAAGCCCCAGGCTTTGAGCGACGGCGGTCGCTGTCGCGCGACGGTCTCCCGTGAGCATGACGAGTCGGATCCCTTCCCGGCGCAAAGCGCGAACGGCATCTCGCGCGGACTCCTTGATCGGGTCGGCAAAGTCCAGCCTCCCGGCGATCTTGCCGCCGACCGCCAGCCAAAGACCCGGGCCTTCGGGAACACTGGGGTGAAATTCGATTTTCAGTTCCCGAAAAAGTTCAGCATTGCCGATCGCGACGATCTCGCCCTCGACATTCCCGACGACGCCTTTGCCGGTGATCGAACGCGCTTCGGAGACCTTTGCCGAAAGATCGATTCCGCGTTCTTTTGCGGCGTGAATCAACGCTGAAGCAAACGGGTGCTCGCTCACTTTTTCCAGATTCGCGGCGAGGCGAAGAAGGTCGCGTTCATCCTTCGCCGAGTCGACCAACACGAAATCGATGAGTCGGGGTTTTCCTTCGGTCAGGGTTCCGGTTTTATCGAAGACGAGCGTGTCGATTCGTTCAAGACGCTCCAAGGCCTCGGCACTCTTGATCAGTAAGCCCGAGCGGGCGCCGCGACCGACGCCAACCATGACGGACATGGGGGTAGCCAGGCCGAGAGCGCAGGGACAGGCGATGATCAGGACGGCGATCGCGTTCAGGAGAGCGTAGGCCATTTTCGGCGAGGGGCCGATGACGGCCCAGATCCCGAACGTCAGAACGGCAACCAAAACGACCGCGGGAACGAAATAGGACGAGACGCGATCGACGAGCCGTTGAATCGGAGCGCGGCTCCGCTGTGCTTCTGAAACCATTTTTACTATTCTCGCGAGAAGGGTCTCGCTGCCGATGTGATCGGCCCGCATGACGAAGGCGCCCGTTCCGTTGACCGTGCCACCGATGACCGACATTCCTGCGGATTTTTCAACGGGAACGGATTCGCCAGTGACCATGGATTCATCCACCGTGGTCTGGCCTTCCAGAATGGTTCCGTCCACTGGAATTCTTTCACCAGGCCTCACGCGAAGAAGGTCCGCTCGCGCGACTTCCAGGAGCGGAATGTCCTGTTCAGTCCCGTTCGAAAGCACTTTACGTGCACTCGGCGGAGCCAGGTTCATGAGCGCGCGTATGGCGCTGCTGGTTCGCCCTCTTGCTCTGAGTTCAAGCACCTGCCCAAGTAGGACGAGCGTCACGATGACGGCGGCGGATTCAAAATAGACCGCCACATTTCCATGCTCTCCCCTAAAAGAATCGGGAAAAACTCCCGGCGCCAGTACGGCGAACACGCTCTGCAGATAGGCGATGCCCGTTCCCATCGCAATGAGCGTGAACATGTTTAGGTTTCTCGTCCGGATTGAGTCCCAACCCCGGATAAAAAATGGCCACCCTCCCCAGAGCACGACAGGAGTCGCAAGAAGAAGCTGTATCCAAAGATAACTCCGAGGGTGAATCTCACTTATCGCTGGCAGGAACATTTCGGCCATTCCGAACAGAACGAGGGGTATCGTGAACGCTCCACTGATCCAGAGACGCCGGCTCATGTCGATGAGTTCCGGATTGATGACTTCCTCTGAAGTGACTTCGGCGGGTTCCAGGCCCATGCCGCAGATCGGGCAGGACCCGGGTCCAATCTGCCTGATTTCAGCATGCATCGGACACGTATAGACGATGTCCGTTCGCTCCGCCTGATGCTCTTCGGGTTTCGCGGGACGCTCTTGAGCGAGGTACCGTTCTGGATTTTCCCGAAATTTCCGTAAGCAGCCGGGATTGCAAAAGAAGTAGACCTTTCCGTTGTGCTCGAGTTTGTTTTGGGCGGTCTTCGGGTCGACATCCATTCCACAAACGAGATCTTTTTCCATGGCGGAAGCCTCTATAGCATGGTCCGGAGTGGGCTGTCTTTTCTGCTTGCCCGAATGGGTAAGATTTTTTCTAATGACAGGATGTACCTAGCCAAGCTGTTCGGCAATTTGCTTCGTAAAAATCTGACGCTGGAGGCTGTCGCCCGTCCTCTTCCGCCTCGCGCGCCGCGGGTGCGCCTGCTCCCGCTGCATCGGATCAGTTTTCGGCTGGAGCTCTTCACCAGGCACAGTGTCATTGCCGTGGCGAACCTTTCCAGCACGGGAATCGGCCTGATCCCGGGTGCCTCGACCACAGCGGGGATCCCGAGCGCACCGGGTTCAACGCATGTTGAGGGTCTGCAGAGCGCGCTCGCCCGGTTGCCGAGCATCGGGGACCTCATGCGCGGACACCTCGTGATCCACGAAGTCAGTTATAAACTCGTCCTCCGAACCGTTCACCTGTCCGAAGCCGTCGTGGGCTGCGCGTTTCAGGAGGTCCCTCGCGATTTGAGCGGAGCGATACAGAGTTACCTGACCGCTGAGCTGTCTGGAACTGAGATGCAGTATGTCGGGCCCGAATCACTTGAAGCAAATCCCGAGGGTACGCCGCACTGGTACCACGGCAAAAACAACAGCGATTTGTATCTTGTTGAGAATGGGGGAAAAATCGTCCGCTTTCACCTTGTTTTTCTGGCCAACTATATAGAAGGGGGGGCGGATCGTCCGCTTCGGTTCGGTAGCGTGGTGAAAGAGGAATCCCTGCGGACCGGAGGGTCGGTCGCATGGCAGGACTCTTTTGGCGCTGACACGCTTTGCGCGGCAGTCCGGTTGTTGACCCATATTCCCCATCTTCCGCCCGAGCACAAGGACGGGATATTGCGGTTGATCTATTAAGTCCCTGTTTATATACAGCGTGAAAAGAAGGAACTGAACTATGCCCTCGTTTGATGTCTCATCAGAAATGAACTGGCAGGAACTCGATAACGCGATCAATCAGGCGACGAAGGAAATCTCGCAGCGCTTCGATTTCAAGGGGATCAAAACAGAGATCAAACTTGACCAGAAAGCGAAGACCGTCACGCTCTGGTGCAGCGAGGAAGGCAAACTCGATAGCGTCGTGGACGTTTTGCAGGGCAAACTGGTGAAGCGCGGCATCTCGCTCCTGTCGTTCGACTATAAGCCGGTTGAGCCCGCCTTCGGTGGCAGTGTCCGTCAGGTGGTCGCCATTCAAGCCGGTATTTCAAAGGAAAAAGGCAAGGAAGTCATTGCCGCGCTCAAAGACAGCAAGCTGAAAGTGCAGGCCCAGATCCAGGACGAGCAGGTCAGGGTTACGGGAAAAAACAGGGATGACCTCCAAGCCGCGATCGCCCTTCTCAGGGAAAAGCAGGATCAGCTCAAGGTTCCCATGCAGTTCGGAAACTTCAGGAACTGAGGAGGCCGGCGGTCGTCCGAGGTCATGAGTAATAACCCAAAATCCCTGCTTTATTTCGTCAGTCTCGGATGCCCGAAGAATCTCGTTGATTCTCAAGTCATGCTCGGACTGTTGCAACGCGACCGCTACATCATCACCCAGAAGCGTGAGGATGCGGAAGTCATCATCGTCAATACCTGTTCTTTTATCGAGACCTCGAAAGAGGAATCGATCGAGATCATTCTCGAACTCGCCGAGATGAAGCAAACCGGGAGCTGCAGGCTGCTCGTGGCCTCGGGTTGTCTGCCGCAGCGCTATTCTAAAGAACTTGAAAACGAAATGCCTGAGGTCGATCTCTTCGTCGGCACGGGGCAGTACCATCGGATTACGGAGTTTCTCGATTCCGCCCGGAAGAGTCTTGAACGGGGCGACCCGGTTCCGCGGCGTTCGTATATTGATCAACCCGCGTTTATCCACACCGAAAAAGACCCGAGGCTGCATACCGGGCCGTCCTACAGCGCTTTTCTGAAAATTTCAGAGGGGTGCAACCGGCGTTGCTCCTTTTGTATTATCCCGAAGTTGCGAGGCAATGTCCGCTCGCGCACCGTCGCATCCCTCGTCGAAGAGGCGACCGGGATGGCCAAGAACGGGGTGCGCGAGTTGAATCTTGTCGCCCAGGACCTCACTGAATACGGAATGGAATGGAAGTATCGGGAGCGTCTGGAAACATTGTTACCCGAGCTTTGCAAAATCGACGGAATCGAATGGATCCGCCTTCATTACGTTTATCCGGATGATTTCTCCGACGAGCTGATCTCGATTATCGCTTCCGAACCGAAGATAGTGAAATATCTCGATATGCCGATTCAGCACACGGCGGATCGATTACTGAAAGCGATGAACCGAAAGCTCACGAAAGCGCGGCTCTTCGGCCTCGTGACCAAATTGCGCGAGAGCATACCGGACCTCGTGATCAGGACGTCGATCATTGTCGGCTTGCCTGGTGAAACCGAGGGAGAATTCAAGGAACTTTGCGACGATCTCATCTCACTGGATCTGGATCATGTCGGTCTGTTTCGCTATTCACAAGAAGAAGGGACTCCCGCCGCTGAAATGAAAGACCAGGTCAAGCCCGCAGCGAAGCGCCGCCGGTTGAAAATTTTGGACGATTTGGCGCGCAAGCAGTCGCTCAAACGGCATCAGAAGCTCGTCGGAAAAACGGTTTCCGTTCTCGTCGAGGGCCCAAGCCCGGAAAGCGATCTCCTGATTCAGGGCCGAACCGCGGGCCAAGCCCAGGAAATCGACGGACACGTTCTCATTAATGATCTCGGTACCAGAAACGTTTCGGACATTCACCCGGGGGACGTTCTTCAAGTCGAGATCACGGAAGCTCTTCCTTACGATTGGATTGGCCGGGTCGTTTAGCTCTATGAACGAAAGTTCTTGTGCAACATCCTGCCGCGAGTTGAATCAAATTTTGAATGAAGAAGCTCGGTCCGCTGATTTCGCGACCTTCGGAGCCGTGGATATCCGACTCGCGAACGAGGAGTTTCAAAAGCATGTCGATTCCTTTTCGCGTTGGCTCGAGGCTGGTATGGCGGGCTCCATGTCCTATCTCGCAAGAGGTAAGGAACGAAGAGCAGACCCACGGCGCGTTTTTTCCGGGGCCAAGAGCGTTTTTTGCGTGGGGGTCCCCTATGATCCTCGGCCGCTTGGAGCGGAGGATCCGGCCCGAGGTCCTCGTTTCGCGCGTTACCTGAGAGGGCGGGATTATCACAGTGAGGTCGCGGACCGTTTGGAGCGGCTGATGACCGCCGTCAACATGAGGTGGGTCGAGTCGGCTCAATCTCCCGTTCGCGCGCCACTCGGTTGGAAAGTTTGCGTCGATACGAGCGCGGTACTCGAAAGGGCCTGGGCATGCCTGGCGGGCCTGGGCTGGATCGGGAAAAACACGCTTCTCATCCATCCGAAACTCGGAAGTTATCTTTTCCTCGGGCTCGTGCTCCTGGACCACGAAACCGGACAGGCGCCCCAGATAGTGCCTGATTCTTGTGGTCATTGTCAGTGCTGTTTGCAGGCCTGTCCCGGAAAGGCGTTGAAACGGGGCACGACTCTCGATTCACGTCTTTGCGTGAGCTACTGGACGCTCGAATATCGGGGCGAACTTGTCACCGAGCAAATGCATTCCTTCGGCACTTGGATCGCGGGCTGCGATGTTTGTCAGGAGGCGTGTCCGTTTAATATCAGAATAAGCCGTGCTGCCGTTGCCCGGGATTCCCGGGATCTTTGTCCAACTCTGACGTGGGAGGCCTTGCTCGAGGAATCACCCGATGAATATCGTGAGCGCGTCCGGGACTGCGCTCTTGATCGTGTGAAACCGGAACAATTCAGCCGAAATCTCGCGATTGCACTCGGTAAT
>Ga0208958_1002777_pt1 | contig 14465 bp, 18 predicted proteins | sample RifOxyB1_FD_184032 | JGI IMG/M metagenome (GOLD analysis project Ga0208958, IMG submission 184032) | Soil microbial communities from Rifle, Colorado - Rifle Oxygen_injection B1 (SPAdes) | ecosystem: Environmental > Terrestrial > Deep subsurface > Rock core/Sediment | place: Rifle, Colorado... | reverse complement strand
CCATTAAGAATCCCAAAATATTCTTCTTGTTTAATCGTTCTCAATAGAATTTTCTCTGTAATTTTTGAATAATATAAAGCCAAAGAAGCAGTGGGCCCATTTATGTTATTATAATCATTAATGTATTCCCGAATGTTTATACATAATAAATCACCCGCATAAGCAAAATAACCGATAATATTTTTGTAATCATTAAAATCCACTAAACTTTTTTTATACTCACTATTTTTGAGATGTATTGCCCTTTCAGTTATTTTTCCAAGAGTGTTAAACATTCTTCTATTAGTTTCAATCAAACTAATTTCTTGATGCGTAAGAGAATTCAAATTTTGCCAATTAGCCTTTAGCTTTTCTGCTAATTTTCCGCTATTTATTTTTCTTTCAAATGCTTTGTTAATATCTACTACCATTAATTTTTAGAAATAAAGAGACTTTTAAACTTTGCGTCGAGGGAAAATTTAAGAAAATTTTAATTCAAAGCGATCTCAAATATAATTCAGTCGCAACCACTATAGAAGAAAAATATAATGTGGTCATTAACCCAAAAAATTTCTCTGAACTGAAATAAAATTTAGAATCTTTCTTTAATAGTCCAATTAAGCTAGCTCCTTCTACAAAATCGCTAAATCCGCTTCCAGAATCTCTTTGTCTTGTCCAGATTGTTCTTTCATCTGGAAGTTCATAATTCAAAAGTTTAGATAATTTTCTCATACTTTTTCTTAAGATAAGTTATTTAAGAACTTTTTGGTTTCAAACTCAAAAGGATTACCACAATAATTTTTAATTTAAAAAACAAAAAGTTTGATTTCAAAAAAATTTCCAGTTGATTTTTTGTGTTTTTAAATTTTGTTGTTGATTTTTTTTCCGATTTTTTTTATCGAAGTATTTAAAAAGAATATCTTTTATATAAAAAAATAATAAACAACTAGGAAAAATTCCTAGCAAAACAAGAGGGAGAAAAAATGAAAAAAAAGGTTAGTAAAAAGGAAGAGAGATTGGAAGCGACTGAAGATGATTTCGAGTCGGAGATAGAAGATTTAGATCTCGAACCCTTTGAAGAATAATAATTTTTTGGAATCGCCTTGGTTCCGGGACGAGTTTCTCGCTTAAACTCGTTTCTCTTTTTTATTATAATTTTTTAAAATTTCCCTAAACCTTAAGATTAATAAATCCTTTTTGTTTAATTCATTCATGATTAGACGAGGTGAAAAGTCAGGACAATTTTATTTGCTTGCAGCAGTTTTGATTATTGCGTTAATTATCGGATTTTTCGTTGTTCAAAATTATTCATCCAATAAATCATCAAGTGAAATTTATGATTTGGGAAAAGCACTAAAAAACGAGGGGCAATGGATTGTGCAATATGGAATTGTTCATGATAGTGAAATAGACGCAATAAAAGAAAATTTTTCGCAAAGTTTTTATTTATACTCAAATCCAGGTGAAAATAGAAAGATGTTTTTTATATTTGGTGATGATAAAGGGATCACTGATGTATTTTTATTCCAGTTAGTTAGCTTGGGAGAATATGGAATAGGCAATCAAAGATTTGAAATAGAAGAACAAAAATTAGAAATTAGGTCTGGAGATGAATTTTGTACTAAAGAAAACGAAAAAGTGAAATGCACTTTCTTGGGACAAGAATATCCTCCATTTGAATTGTCTCCTGGTGAAAGTTTTTACTTTTTAATTTCTCAAAGTATTGAGGGAGAGCAGTATGTTACCTCAGGATAAACGTGCAGTTAGCGAAGTAATAGGTTATGTAATAATAATTTCATTGGCGATAATAATCAGCGTCGCTGTTTTTGTATGGTTTAAATCTTACGTTCCAACCGACTCATTGAAATGCCCTGATGGTGTTTCGCTTTTTGTTGAGAGCACTAATCTTGACGAATCAGGAATCCTTAATATTACCATAAAAAACAACGGACTTTTTAGTGTGGGGGGTTATTTTATAAAAGCTAAAGTTAGTCCGAATGATAAAATTCCAATGCTGGATTTGTCTTCATACATTGATAGTGGGGGGGTTTTATTAGGCAATTCAGTGAAACTTCCAGGTGTTGGAAATTCTTTTCCCCCCGGAAGCAGAGTCTCAAATACATTCAATTTAACTTCTTTGAGTACTAATTTTTCTTCTGTTGAAGTTATTCCGTTTGTTTATCAAACCATAAATGGTGAAGAAAAAATTGCATTTTGTGGCACTATCCCCTCTGCAGAAAGGGTTTGCACCCCAAAGACTTGTGCTGAACAAGGACATGAATGTGGTTTATCTAATGATGGATGTGGAAATTCTCTTTTTTGTGATGATTGTTTAACAAATGAATATTGCAATAATCATTTTAAATGTGTTATTACCATGATTTATGTTTCTCCTGAAGGAAATGATAATTCAGAAGGTACTATTAATTCACCGCTCAGAACAATTGAAGGAGCAAGAAATTATACAAGACAATTAAAATTGAAGGAATTATTCAGAAATGATGACATTGACCAGATAAATGTATATCTCCGTGCTGGCACCTATTATATTACACAACCCATTTTATTTTCAGAAAAAGATTCAGGAACCAAACAGCATCCCGTTACTTATCAATCATATGAAGGAGAAACAGCAATTATCGATGGTGGAAAAAATATTGTTGGTGGCAGTTCATGGGAGTTTCATTCGGAAGGAATTTACCGACTTCCGTTGTGGGAATTTGATCCTCAATTGACGGATTTTAATGTTATTTTTGTAGATAATAAGATTGCGACCAGAGCACGCGCGCCGAATCAGAATGAAAACAGGTATTTAATTTCAGATTATGTTGAGGGTTCCAGAGATAAATTCATTATTTCAGGGGATGAAATAAAACCTGAATGGGCAAACAGCGATGTTGAAGTTGTAATCCTGCAGGATTGGACTGCACCAAGACTGAAAATTTCTGAGGTTCAGGATATTGGTAATGGGGACAAAATTGTATCTTTCAGTTCAAATGCTTATCGTGCTTTTGGTATACTACCTGACCAAACAAGATACTATGTTGAAAATGCGCTCGGGCTTTTAGATGAACCTGGTGAGTGGTATTTTGATAAAGCCGAAGGTTATCTTTACTATTATCCTCAATCGGGTCAAAATATTAATTCACTCAATATAATTATCCCAAAAACAAACCAATTTATAAAAACAGTTACTGGCGCAAAAATTCAGAATCTCAATTTTAAATATTTGAAGTTTCAACACGCCGGATTTGATATAGGTTCCGGATTCAGTGGGGGCCTTAATACATTTTCAGCAATACAACTCGGCGATGAAAGTTCAGCATTTTCGGATTCGGAATTTTCTGGAAACATAATTCAATATGTAGGTTCAAATGCAATAGGAGTAATTGGAAATAACATCCGCATTGAAAATAATGACATACATGAATTTGGGGGAACGGGCATTTTGGCAGGTAAATTTAATTTTAATTACAATTTGTCGATATTAAATAATCTCATTTCAAACAATAAGGTTTATGATTTTGGTAAAGTTTATTATTCAGCTCCCGGAATAGTCGTTACATTTGGGGTCAAAAGCAGCATAACCCATAATCTTGTATATAACGGACCTTATCATGGAATTGCACTAACGCCATCTCCGTGGGATTTTGAATCAACTGGCAATGCAAATTACACCGCCACTGAATATTACAATGAAATATCCTATAACGAGGTGCATCATGTGATGCAAGAACTTAATGACGGGGGAGGTATTTATATGTACCAAGGAAATGATAATATGCCCGTTCTGTTCCCAACAAACGTCAATTGCCCGAGTGTTGATGCTGAGTGCAAACCGGAAACAAATTTGGTTCAATTCAACAAAGTGCACGATATTGCCACAACCGGAAATCAACTTGTGAAGTTTATCGAATCTGGGATATATCTTGATGAGCGTGTGTTTGACACCCTTGTTCAGGATAATATAGTCTACAATTGTGCAACGGGCTCATTTTATTTTCATATATCGAATAATAATATTGCAAAAAATAATATTTTTGTTGACGGGGGATTGTATCAGCTTCATTATAGGGGAAATTACAAAGATTCATTTTTTAATAACATTGTCTACTTTACAAACGCTGGTTCAAATTTATTTAGAGAGCCACTATTCCTTGAGGGAATCTTCACAACAATTTCCAAGAACATATATTACAATCCATACAGCAACCCAGATAATGACCCCGGTGCCTATTGGTTAAACCAGCTTGAGCAGTGGAAAACATATGGATTTGATTCGAATTCTACTGTTGCGGACCCCGAGTTTGTAAATTATGCAAATAATAATTTTTGGTTAGAATCCAGTTCACCTGCGTTAGACATGGGTTTTCATAATATTGATTTAACTAATGTTGGACCGCAATAAATTTTTAATTTTGCAAAATTTTAAGATTATAGCGGACAGAGTAAGTTTCTTGCCATCTGTATAAAAGTAATTCTGATTTATTTTTTAATGGATTCTTTCAACTTTCTGCATTAACCAAAGTAAGAAATTTTTAAGAAATGGTATTAAGTAAATTGTATCTTTATAACCTTAAATTTAAAAATCTCGTTGAATTATTTAATTGATGAATAAAAAAGGGGTTTCACCAGTTATTGCTTCAGTGTTGCTTATTTCAATGGTAATTATTCTTGCGGGTGTTGTTTTTTTCTGGATGAGGGGATTTATTCAGGAACCGACGATATTGTCTGGAAAAAATATAGAACTTGTTTGTGAAGAAATAATTTTTAGAGCAAGTGTCGACGGAAATCAGCTTTTTTTGACAAATGACGGAAACGTGCCCATTTCAGAATTAAGGATTAAAATTCAAAATCCGGGGGAAAGAAAAACAATTCAGATTGATGAGGTAACTTTGAATGGCGGACTGAATGTTGGTGGAACAGCGATAGTAAATGCTGATGAAATCGTTGGAGCAGAAAGCCTTTTGATTATTCCTGTTTTGAAAGGAATGAAGGGAAATAACGAAGCATTATATGTTTGCGATGAGCGTTATGGAGTTAAACCGCAATGAAAAAAAAAGGACTTTCGGACGTTATCTCGACGGTATTATTAATTACACTGACCGTAGTTTTAATTGGGGTTGTTTGGGTAATTGTTGGTGGGATTGTAAAAGACAAAACTATTGCAGGCACTTCTTGCTTGGACTTGTTTGAAAAAGTAAAACTAAATGAAGAATTCACTTGTTACGATGCTGGAACTAATACTCTCAGAGTTTCAGTAGACATTACCGATTTAGATGTTGATGGAATTCTTTTTTCAGTTTCTGATTTAATCAAATCAAAAAGTTTTGAAATAAAAAAAGAACCCTCAAATGTCGACGGAGTTTCTGCTTATGATTCAAGTCCAGAGGTTTCTCTTCCAAATGCAAATGATGGTAAAGATTATTTAGTCAGTTTGAGCTTTTTTGGGATTACAAATCCTACATCGGTGAAAATTGCACCAAAGATTAATGGCAACCAATGTGAAGTTTCCGATAGCCTTGATGAATTAAAATTGTGTAGAAGTTAACTATTTAAACTATTTTTGTTTTATTCTTGAGTAATAAAGAGGGTTTGTTTGAAAAGATAATTTGTAAAAATGAAAAATAAAAAAAGTCAGGTCTGGGTTGATAGAAAAGATTTTTCGGGAAAATCTTTCAGTAAACCCTTGTGTTCCAGTCGCGAAGGTCAGGTCTGGGTTGATAGAAAAGATTCTTTGAAATCTTTCAGTCAACCTTTGAGTTCTAATCGGATAGGTCAGGTCTGGGTCGAGACTGTCATCTATACTTTGATTGCGTTAATTCTTATCGGGGCAGTTATTGCGTTTGCAAAACCTAAAATAGAACAATTACAAGACAGGGCGATAACGGAAAAGTCACTGAACATGCTTAATGAAATAGACAATCAAATCCGTGAATTAACTGAATGGGGAGAAGACAACAATCGACTTATATATATCGAACTCAAGAAAGGAAATTTAATTATCGACGGAGAAAATGACAATATTGCTTTTGAAATGCAGAGTAAAAATAAATACAGTCAGGAAGATGTTCGGGTGCCGATAGGTTCATCAATTGAAGTCTTGACGACAAAGAATGGGGAAAATTATTTGGTCAATCTTATGATTAATTATTCTGATTATGAAATTTCTTATCAGGGGGATTTGAACGGTGTGAAAACAATTTCTCCAAGTCCGACCGCATATAAAATTGTTATAACTAATAATGGAACTTCAGCTTCGGGAAAAACCCAAGTTGATTTAAGTGTAGAATGATAAAGAAAAATTCGAAAGAACAAAAAATCAATATTCAGAATTATCCTGCCGTGGAAATAGATTTTCTCCCGCAAAATCCAAAAATACCTAAGGTAGAAGATAAAACAAAAATTGATGTTAGATACTGTTTAATTTCACCTTTTGCGTACGCTCATGTTTATTGGGATACAAAAATTCTGGAAATAGTTTATGAAATTGAAGAGCCAATTTTGAATGAGACAGAAAAACAGTATCGAGATGAATTGGAAAATGCAATGAAGGATTTAATTAATTATGATATAATCATTGGAAAAACAACACAGGAAATGCAAAAATACATTGAGAGAATGATGAAAATTCTTGCGATAGAATTAGGTATGAATATTGATTATGAAAGTTATAAAAAAATTTTTTATTATATTGCCCGAGATTTTATCGGGTTTAATGAAGTTGAACCTTTGTTGAGAGACTATTACATCGAAGATATTGAATGTAACGGAGCCGACACGCCTATTTATGTTGTTCATAGAAATTTTCGAAATCTTAAAACGAATTTAAAATTTTCAGATATGGATCTTCTTGCCAGCTTTGTTGAGAAACTTGCCCAGAGATGTGGGAAATATATTTCTTACGCGCAACCAATCCTCGACGGAAGTTTGCCGGATGGAAGCAGAGTTAACGCAACTTACACCAAAGATATTACCTCAAGAGGCCCAACTTTTACAATAAGAAAATTTACAAAAACTCCTTGGACTCCGACGCATTTAATTTTGTTTAACACCTTAAGTCCGGAAATGTTAGCTTATCTCTGGATGTTAGTTCAGTATAAAATGAATGTTCTTATTGCCGGTGGGACAGGTTCAGGAAAAACAACTTTACTAAATGCATTTGCTTTTTTCATTCCGCCAGAAGCAAGAGTTGTTTCAATTGAAGACACAAGAGAATTGAATTTACCGAGAGAAAACTGGCTACCAAGTGTTGTAAGAAATCCAACTGGAACAGAAAAAACCGGAGAAATAGATTTGTTCGCTTTGCTAAAAAGTTCGTTCAGACAAAACCCAGATTATGTAATCGTTGGAGAAGTTAGAGGACAGGAAGCTTATGTTTTATTTCAGGGAATGGCATCTGGACATTCGTCGATAAGTACCATTCACGCCGATTCGGTTGATACAGTTATAAAAAGATTAGAGACACCACCAATTGAACTTTCTCCGACGCTGATGAACGTTCTTGATTGTGTTTGTGTCATGACTCATGCGGTTGTGAATAAGCAAGAAACACGTAAATTAAAAGAAATTGTCGAGATAATAAACGTAACCCCTGAAGGGTTGGCACTGACTAATACTCCTTTTGTTTGGAATCCAGCAGATAATCAGTTTTATTTTAAAAAAGATAGCAAGATTTTGGAGAAAATATCGAAGAGATATGGAATTCCGATGGGAGAACTGCAAAATGAATTCAGAAGAAGAACGCAAATACTTTACGGAATGGCTGTGAAAAAAGTGACTAAAGTAGAAGATGTTCAGAGAATAATTAATGAATATTACAAAAATCCTAATGCAGTTTTGAGAGAGTTTGGCGTTGAGTAGATAATTTAATTCTTTAATAAGAAGTTGATAGTCTATTAACTAAATCAAGAAAGGCATCGCAAGTTTTATTTTTAGGAACATGTTGTCTAACTTTATCTGAATTAGGATTAAAAAATGATGGCCATTTTTTTGGGGTTTGAAATCCAACCATAATTCTTCCTTGTTGATTTACAAGATAAAGTAATAAGTTATTTTCTCTTGAATGAACTATTGGAACTGCACTGCCATTCGCCAAATTAAGTGTAGTAGAAAAAAAAGAATAAGATACATTTTCCCGAGGACTAGAAGCATTATACTCAGAATCATTAAACCTGCCGACGAAATTGAAAGAAGGATCAATAATCAAAGGATTTTTTTTCTGAAGAAAACGTGGAGAAGATAACTCGCTTTTTTCCTCATCTGAAATTTTATCTTCAAACCCCAAGATAAAAAAGTGATTACTTGATTCAGGAAAGAAAAAATTTGGGTCGTGACCATTAAGAATATAAAAATCATTTTCCGGAAAAAGATTAACCAGTTTATTTTGTGCAAAGCAAGAAAGCTCAAAACAAGTTCCTTTTGGTGAAGCAAGTCTCGACGGATAAAAACGAGTCAGCTTGATTGAATTGTCATAGTTATAGTGTAAAACTTCCGGCGGACTTTCAAGTAAGTTAAACTGCCCGTACCGACATGATGAAGTTAATTCAAGTATTTTTGTTGTATCCATAAAAAATCGTGATAACCTGGGTTTATAAAAGTTGACATTTAAATTCTGAAAATACCGAGGAGCGTAATAGGAAATATTTAAGAATATACCACGCATGAAATAAGTATAAAATGGAGAGAGGCGATATTAATATTCTTTTGCAACTTGTTGAGAAACTAGACTTGGAAGTATCTAATCTTGAAGATGCGTATCAGAATAAAAATTCTCAAAATTTTAATGAAAGCAAGAAGAAAATATTAAAAATCCAAGATGAAATTGCTGGAGGATTTAATGGAAAATAATTTTGATGAAATTAAAAAAATAATTTCTAAAGAGAAAAACATAATAAAAGAGGTAAAAAAAATTAATGAGGACATCGCAAAAACTCGTGATGTTTCAGAAAGGAGAATGATTTCGTCTCAGATAAATTCACTGCTTAGCCTTATGAAAAAAGAAAATGAAAAAATTCCTTGGCTGGTTAAAAGTATTAATCTTCCAAATCCACTTCCAGTTTCAAAAAAGGAAAGTTCAAAGGAAATGCCCGTCAGCAAATATGACAGCAAAAAACAATTTCCTATAACGAACATGAAAATGAGTGCTTTTGAAAAGCAGACGCTAAAAAGATTAAAACAAAAAGGAGAGAAAAAAGAGATTTTGAGAGAAGATAAGCCAAGCAATTACATTAAAATTTCAAACAGATTATTTTCAGAACTTTCGACGAAGGTAGTAAATAAAGAAGAGTTTTCAAATATTAAAAGGGATTTAATAAAGTCAGGGCTTCAATATCTTCCAAAAAGTTATCTGTCAATAATTTTTTTTACGACGACGATTTCCTTTTTTGTTGCAATTCCGATAATGCTTTTTTTCCTGTTTTTTAGTGTTAGTGCTATTGCACCGTTGGTAAAAGTTGCAGAAGGAGCGTTTTTAGACAGACTTTTGAAAGTAATATGGATTCCAGTTGTTATTCCAATTTTAACTTTTTTTATGATGTATCTTTATCCATCTGCTGAAAAAAAATCAATTGAAACCAGAATAAATGAAGAACTACCGTTTGCTGCGATTAACATGTCGGCAATAGCAGGTTCGATGATTGATCCGACGAGAATATTTGAAATAATTATTGCAACAAAAGAATACCCTTATCTTGAAAAAGAATTTACTAAATTAATAAATGAAACAAATATTTTGGGGTATGATTTAATTAGTGCATTGAGAAACCGAGCGTTTAATAGTCCAAGTAAAAAACTTGCGGAGTTATTTAATGGACTTGCAACGACTATAAATTCAGGGGGGGACATGGTAGAATTTTTTAGTAAAAGATCTCAAACTCTTTTATTTGATTACAAACTTGAGAGAGAAAAATACAACCGAAGCTCGGAAACGTATATGGACATTTACATCAGCGTTGTTATTGCAGCACCGATGATTCTCATGCTTTTACTTATGATTATGCAAGTTAGTGGACTTGGCGTCGGGATAAGCACGCCGGCACTTACGTTGTTAATGATTTTAGGAGTTTTTGGAATAAACTTATTATTCCTTGCGTTCCTGCACTTTAAACAACCTGGAGATTAAATGGAAATAACAAAAATAGAAAAAATTGGACTTGGAATTGCCGGAGGAATTATTCTTCTATCTCTTTTATTAATTGGCAAAAGTGCTTTCTTTTTCATAATTGGAATGGGAATTGTTATTGGATCGGTTCCATTTCTTTTTTCAAGCATAAAGGAAAGTAAAGAGAACGCCGAAAGAGAAGAAATGTTTCTTGAGTTTACAAGAAATTTAGTTGAAAGTGTTAAGGCAGGACTTCCAATAAGCAAAAGCATAATAAATGTAAAAGACAAACCTTATGGAAGTTTGAGTCAGCACGTGCAAAAGCTTGCTAACCAAATACAAATTGGAATTCCGTTGAGCGAGGCAATACAAATTCTTTCAAATGATGTGAATAATAAAACGATTGCAAGAGCACTAACACTTATTGGTCAAGCAGAAAAAGCCGGAGGAGACATTGGGGAAATTCTTGAAGCAGTTGCAAATTCTGTGAGCTCGACGGATAAATTGAAAAAAGAAAGAAAAGCGGCAATGTCAACTTTAGTAGTTCAGGGATATATAATCTTTTTTGTATTTTTAATTATTATTTTAGTAATGCAGTTTAAAGTTATGCCGATGATTTCTGGAATTGGAAATATTGGAACGGTGGGGCAAGCAGGGGGGTTGGGAATTGGTGGAACTTCAGCAGATAGTACAGAAATATCTACGGCATTTTTTTATTTAATGATGATACAGGGATTTTTTAGCGGATTAATTATCGGACAATTAAGCGAAGGAAAATTAAAAGCTGGAATGAAACATTCATTTATCCTTATGTTCTCAGCATTTTTAATGTACTCAATAATAAAACTTATCGTCGGATAGATTAATAAACAAAAAGTCCATATTAATAAGATGAATAAAAGAGGTTCTCATGTTGGGATGGTTATTTCATTTTTGATATTTATTTTGTTTCTTATTTTTATTTATGCAGCACTTCAGCCGGCAATAAAGCTTGAACGTGACAAGAAGGTTATTCTAGAAGGAGTAAAAAATAAAATTATAAATTATTTTGATGTGAATCTTACTACAGTAATAATAGAAGTGAAAAAACAGGAAAATCCTGGAGCGGGAATTGATTGTCTAAAATTTAATTTAAACAAAATCATTTTAGACCCTTCGGAAAAAAGTTTTTTTGTTAGAACTATTGATGGAAATCCCGTTGAATTTAATATTGAAAATAATCAATTAAAGATTGAATGGGATGGAAATTCGGGAGTATTTTATAAAATTTATATTTCAGAACAAAATTTTTCTAGCGGATTATTTTCTCCGACTAATTGTGTAGACTTCACAGAATTGGATTATGAAATTCGAGCAACACAAAAAGAAAAATATCTCGGGTTGGATAAAATAATTTATTTTATGAATCATTCTGTTGAAAATAAAGAAGCCAATAAAGAGTATCTCCGAGTTCCGAAAGATAGCGAGTTTGATATATCTGTTGTTTCCGATGAAATTAATTTTCCATACCCCGAAAATAATCTAAAAACTAATGTCTACTCTGAAGAAATTCCATTAAAATATCTTAATAATCAAGCCCGAATTGTTCCGTTTTTTATGAGGATAAGAGTTTGGTGACTAAAGAGAATTTTGAAAATTCTCTAAACATAAATAATATAAACTTAATAAACAAAATAATAAAGAGGTGAAAATGAATTTTTTTCCGAGAAATAATTCGGGGTGGATAAGGATTGTAGAGGCATTTGTAGCAATTTTGCTAATTACTGGCGTGCTTCTAATATTCATAGGAAAAGGTAATGTGCAGAATAAATCCGAAATTCCTCAAAGAGTTTATGACGTCCAGAATTCAATTCTTGACGAGATAAATTTGAACGATACTTTTAGAGAAGAGATTCTTGAACTTCCCGTCGGTGATGGGCTTGATTCAAGCTCGGAAGATTTTCCAAAAGATTTAATTGAAACGATAAACCGAAGGACGCCAAACTATCTTAATTGTATTGCGAAAATATGCCCATTGGATAAGATTTGTCCTCGACCTGAAGGTTTGCCTTTGGAAAAAGACATATACTCACAAGACACACCAATTGCAGCAAATTCGAATACATACAACCCTCGACAGGTTAAACTTTTCTGCTGGACAAAATAAACTATTGTCTAGAACAATAAATATTATATACTTGGATAGATTGAAAATATGAATGGTATTAACGCCACAACAAGTTAAGGAAAAGTCTGATGGGTCTCAACAATTATGGAGAAGAGATGTTTTGAATGGTTTAGAAGTTGAAATTGACAAACAACTTAAGGTTGAAGGTTCAACAATTTCCTTGGGAGAATCAAACTTTTATTTACACCAAAGAAATCCAGATATTTTTGAGGAACTTAAACAAATCTACAACCGAGCTGGTTGGGAAGTAAAATACCGCACTGTTCCGGCATTAAATGAAGGACAAGACGAATTCTATATTGAACTTATACCGTCTGAAAAAAGTCTTTAAACTCTTTCTTCTTAGATAAATTATGAATAAAAAATTTAAGTTTATACCCCACACAGCAGATATAAAATTTCAAGCGTTTGGAAAATCGATTGAGGAAGTTTTTGAAAATTCAGTTTATGCTTTGATTTCGGGAATGCTAAACGAAAAGAGAAAAAAAGCGAAGAAAGAAATTGTGAAAAAAATACGGGTTTCAGGAAACGACGCAGAAAGTCTTCTTTATAATTTTCTCGAAGAATTTATCTATTTATTTGATTCGGAGAATTTTCTTGTTTCTGAAGTTAAAAAAATTAAGATTGAAAAAAACAAGCTTGTTGCTGAAGTTTCGGGTGAAGAGATTTCGGACAAAAAAGTTACAAATCAAGTCAAGGCAATAACTTATAACGAAATGTTTATCAAAGAAGAAAGTGGAAACTGGATTGCACAGGTTGTATTGGATGTTTAGAATTTTAAAATAGTTATCAGTTCATTCAAAGAATATGTTTTGTTTAATTCCAATCCAAAGTGGGTTGCAGATTCTTTATCAATGTCCATTCTCTTTTCTCTAGTCATTCCATTTTCCACATCCAATTTGCAATAATCCCGAGCATTAAAGGGACAATGGCTACAAATGTCGTCAAAATCAGAAACAATTTTAACCAATGCAGAGCCTCTGCCAAAAAAAATTATTCTTTCAAAAATTTCTTTCATTTTATTAGTGCATTCTGAACCATACTTCCGTAAAGTGACCCCAAGAATTAATTTTTTAATCTCATTATTACTGCCAGCATACTCTTTTAAAATCCACAGATGATGACCACTTAGATTATATCCTTTTTCCATAATTTTCTAGGAGTGAACCTGTTTATAAACTTTCTTTTTACTACCATAGTAGATTATTAGCTAAATCTTTAAAAATAAGTAGATTTTCTTTTTAGCGTGGAAGATTTAAAACAGTTGGAAGGAAAAATTGTATATGCAATTTATAACAATCAAGGATCAAGAGGAGTTATTTACCGAGAAACGTTTTATAACATAAACTTTTTAATAGATGGATATATAACGCTGAAGGAAATAAATTCGGGAGAGATAAATTCAGTGAGAGAAATTTCTGATCCTTCAGACATAGAAAAAAGAATAGCCAAAGCAGTTGTCAGCAATAAGCCAGAAGTAAAATTAAAAATTCCATTTATGTTTCTAAGGAATCACAAACAAAAGTTTAGAACTGCTTAAGAACTATTGTTTTTTCTAAGGATTCTGGAAAGTTTTTGTATTTTCCTATACGAACTTTTTGGCCTGAAGGTATTTGAATTCTTCCTTTATCAATTGAGATTTCTGGATAATAAGGAAGTTTACCTATTTCTCTAAAAATTTCCTGGTAAATGTCAAATGCTAATTTCTCCTCAGCAAAAGTGTTACTATCAATATCTTTTAACAAAAACAAAATAATTATCATCGAAAGAGAAATTACAATAGTAAATACTGAAGAAATTATTTCTAAGCTTCTTATTGAGTAAAGCAAGGAAATGTTAATCATTGTTAAAATAGAAATTACCACCCAACTGGATAAGCTCATTAATTTTCTTCCCGCAAGAGAGATTTCTTGTCGACATTTTATTAAATCTCTTATCGAAGAAACCATTTCAGAAAAAAGACCAGTGTTTTTATTTTTTGTTTCATACGCGGCCTTAAGAATATTGTCAAAATCAGCCCTGGTTTTATCAATATAATCAGATAATTCAAAATCAAATGCTCGAATTACATAATTATCTATTTCCTCATTAACTTTTTTACTTAAGAGGGGGTCAATAAACTTTACAAAATAACTTAAAGAAATTAATCCAGCAGTTTCCGAAGAAATTAAAGATTGAAGAGTTGAATAATTGGCTAAAGCAGCCGCCATGAAAAAT
>Ga0208958_1002774_pt1 | contig 14471 bp, 8 predicted proteins | sample RifOxyB1_FD_184032 | JGI IMG/M metagenome (GOLD analysis project Ga0208958, IMG submission 184032) | Soil microbial communities from Rifle, Colorado - Rifle Oxygen_injection B1 (SPAdes) | ecosystem: Environmental > Terrestrial > Deep subsurface > Rock core/Sediment | place: Rifle, Colorado... | reverse complement strand
ACGAATTCCTTCTTGTCGATCGGACAGCCGACGATCGAGTAATCAACCTTGATCGCCGCCGAAATCGGCTGCGCCTTCTGGCTGGCCAGATGAGGCATGCTCGCCTTGTCGCCGTAAACACATTTGCCGTAGTCATCCATGTGATTTTTGCCGGCGGTTATGCCACCGGTCGAAGCACAGGAACCGAAGGCCACGACGACGTTCGACTTCGCGCGAATTTCTTCGAGCCGCTTGCGATCGGCTTCCCGGGCGAAAGCTCCCTCGATGAAGGCCACATCGATCTGGCCAACGGCCTTTTCGGACATCGCCTCGCGAAATTCCACGAATTCGACGTGATCGAGAAGGCCCACAAAGACTTCCTCGCCCAGGTTCGTGAGCTCAATCTGACAACCTTCACAGCTGGTAAAATCAAAAAACGCTATTTTGGGCTTCATCCGAAAGCCTCCTCTAAATTCCGAATCTGGTCATAGGCGAAAACGGGCCCATCCATGCAAACGTATTTCTCGTTCATCTGGCAGTGGCCGCACTTCCCGATGCCGCATTTCATCCGCCGCTCGAGATCCAGAAAGATCTGATTCGGCGGAATATGGAGTTTTTCTAGTTCAAGCATCACGAATTTGTACATGATCGGAGGTCCGCAAACCACGACTCGGGTCTGGGGGCTCAGCTGTGTTTTGCCGAACAGTTTGGTGATAACGCCGACATTGCCTTTCCAATCCGGATCGGCTTTGTCCACGGTCTCATGATATTCGACGTCTTTGGATTTCCGCCACGCGTCGATATCTTCGGGGAAAATATGATCTTTGGGAGTTTTCGCCCCGAAGAACAGGATGAACCTTTTGAACTCTTCACGACGGTCCAGGATGTACTGGATTAGGCTTCGCGTAGGGCAAAGTCCGATCCCTCCCGCCACGATCAGGACATCCTGACCGCGCATCTGCTTCAGATCGAAGCCATTGCCGAGAGGACCACGAACCCAGACAGACTGACCTTTTTCGAGACGGTTGATCGCCGATGAAACCCGTCCAACCGTGCGGACGACGACGTCAAAGCCGTGTTTTCTCGTCGGTGAGCTCGCGAACCCGATTGGGATCTCGCCATAGCCAAAAAGCGAGAGTTCCAGCATTTGGCCCGGCTGATAGTCGAGCGTCGCACCGTCGCGCAGCTTGAGGCTGAAGCGTCTCTCGGTCGGCGTCGCCTGTTCGATTCGGAGGATCTCAGCCTCCTTGGGCATAAAAACGTTTTCATTCATTTCTTTGGATGCCATGGTTCCTTCTTCCGTTTTTACGATTCCATGATCTTGTTGATGATCTTGACCGGATCGGCGATGTCCGGAACACAACCCTCGGAACACCGTCCGCAACCAACGCACGCCGGCCCGCCCAGCTTGTCATTCAGATAAGCAGTCTTGCGCATCACGCGATGTCTGAAACGATGCGAGCGCTTCTCACGAAAGTTCTCGGTGGCTCCGCCAGCCCCGAGCGAGACTTTCGCGAAGTCTTCCGTCAGGCAGGCGTCCCAGGTCCGGGTACGATGGCCGGACTTCTGGTCAAGGTTCCACTTGTCCTGCACGTCGAAGCAGTAACAGGTCGAACAAGCGATGTTGCAGCTCCCGCAGGAAAAGCATTTGTCAGCAAGTTCATCCCAGAGCTTCTCATTCTTGAACGAGGAACGGACTTTTTGGGCGATCTGCTCGGCGCTATGCTGAAGCTTCTGCGGACATTTGCCCAGAATCTCTTCATTGACCTGCTTCGCTTCCTGGGTCTGCGAGTCGCTCGCTTTGCTGAACTGGCCGTGCGAGGTGAGCTTCTTCCCTTTTTCGGTCAGCGCCTTGAAGTGATAGCCACCCGAAATTTTCGTCAGGAACGCGTCGTGTCCTTTGGGCTGCGTGTTTTTGCCGACACTGCCCCAGAAGGCGCGATCAGAAACCTTCTGAATGCTCGAGCCCACGATGGTGGTGGCGCGTCGATTCGCGAGATAATTCTGATCCGCGACATTTTCCGAAAAGAGATGATCCAGCATGTCGATCGCTTTGATGTCATAGAAATGCACGCCGAACAGCACCTGTTCGCGCGGCGCGATGCAGCTCTTTGGGCCGCTCGGAGAAAAGTCGAGAAGCCTTTGCGTCTGCGGAAATATCGCCTTCTTCGGAGGAAGAAGCGAGACGTCATAATCGAGCCGCAATTCTTCCGGAGAGGACAGCTTTTCAAAAACGAAACGATTTTTCTTTGCCACAGGCCCGATGACTGGAACTGCCGCCATGAGGCTCTGAAGGAATCTGGGCAAGTCTTCTTGCCTCAGGAAATATTCGCTCATGGTCGATTCCCCCTTTTTGTTGAGACCGCGATGAATTCTTGGTTTGGAGACATTTATAACATACTTGGCGTGGAAAAAACGTGGTTTTTCCGCTAAGTTCGCAAAAATGGAACACGACACAGGCGACTCATTTGGTACGGATTTCGAGAGTTCAGCCCATCCCGCAGCGGGTTCCTTCGACCTGCCGATGGCACACGACAAAAACCCCGAACCCGTTTCGATACCGTCAATCGCCAACCTGGAGCAGTTCCCGGTCCCTCTGCTGATCGGGAATGCCCTTTGGTTTTGCCGCCTGCGATGGATAATTATTCTGATCCTAATTTCGATTTCGGCTCTGGAAATTTTTTCCGGAAACTCCGGACAGTTCGAGCAGCTCGGGTTGGCGGTGAATTCTGCCGCATTCCTGGCAATCGCCGGGATTTTGACGATCGCGAATCTGGGTTATCTGGCCGCCATCAAGCACTCGCGTGAAGCCAAACCGGATCGGCTCCTTCTGAATCTCCGGTTCCAGATCGCAGCTGATCTGTTGATCCTGACTTTCGTGGTCCATTACCTTGGGTCGCTCGAAACGCACGCACCCTTTCTCTACCTGCTTCACATCGTGCTCGCCTGCATCTTTTTTTCGCGCTCGGAAAGTCTGCTTGTTACGATGCTTGCGTTCTCGTTGTACCTCGCCTGCCTCACGCTCGAGAGCACGGGTTCAATTTCCTGGAATGCCGGAGTATTCGAAAGTACCGCGTTTCGGGGCAGCATCACCCGGCCGCAAATCGTCCTCAACCTGCTTTCGATCGCGGGTATCTGGGGCGCCGTCTGGTATCTCGCGTCCCATCTGTCCAGCCTGATCGCACTCCGGGATCGAGAACTCGCCGACAAAAACGAAGAACTCACCCGAACTCAGGCGGAGAAGACCAGGCATATGCTCCGAACCACGCACGAGCTCAAGTCGCCCTTTGCCGCCATACACCTGAACACCCAGCTTCTCCTCGGCGGCTACGCCGGGAAGCTGCCCGACGAAGCGATCAAAATCGTTCAACGCATTGCGGATCGGGGAAACCGCCTCTCGCACGAAATCCAGGCCATGCTCCAGCTTGCTAACGTCACTTCCGTCACCAGGGATACCCTTCGGTGGACCAAACTGGACATCGGAAATATTTTGAAACGCTGCCTTGAGCAGCTCGAGCCGGTTGCCCAGGGCCGTCAGGTCCGGATTGAATCGCGCATTGCTTCCGCCCTCACGATCGGCGTCGAGGATCACCTGCTCATGCTGTTTTCCAACCTGATCTCGAATGCGATTTATTACTCCCACAAGAAAGGAACGATCTGGATCTCGTGCACTCCGTCCAACCCCGGTGACCCGGGATCCGCGGTGATCACGATTCGGGATCAGGGGATCGGGATCACACCGGAAAAACTGCCCCACATTTTCGAAGAGTATTACCGCACCGAAGAAGCCACGGTGCACAACAAAGAGTCGTCCGGACTCGGGCTCGCCATAGTGAAAAATGTCGCCGCCCTCCACCGGATAGCCGTGAGCGTCCAGAGCACGCCCGGCAAGGGCACCGCGTTTACCTGTCGCGTGCCGATCCTTCCTGAAAAAAGCCCTTCCCAAGGTTCCGAGGGAAAGATAGGAAAATTGAAGCATGTCCTGGAATATCTGAGCGGAGGTTCCTGATTATGTCCTACGTCCTGATCGTTGATGATGATGAAGATTTCGCGAGCGCGGTCGGAACGGTCATCCGGTCCGCTGGCCATGAAATCGATATAAAACTGAACACGAAATCGGCAAGCGCCAGCATCAAGACGCGCCGACCCGACCTCATCGTGTTGGACGTCATGTTTCCTGAAAACGAATCAGGAGGATTCGAGTTCGCCCGGGAGCTCCAACAGTCGCACAAAGGAAAAGAAAAAATACCGGTTCTCATGCTGACTGCCATCAACACGAAGTCCCCCGTCGGGTTTCGCGCGCGCGATATCGATGACCAGTGGCTACCCGTCGAGGAGTTCGTCGAGAAACCCGTTGATCTGAATCTGCTGCTGCAGAAGGTCAATCGGCTGCTCGAAAAGAAGAAAAACTAATACCTCGTTCGAAGTCCTACAACCACTTCACCATGTCGAGCATGAGATCGACGCGGTGGTTATCATGGCAGGGCCTTGGAACAACCCGGACCCCCAGGGACTGGGGTCCCGTCTGGCCAAACTGAATGCTGACTTCCCAGGCTGATTCACGGCCGTCATTCTCGTCCGCGATGCACTTCATCGCGTACGTCTGGAATTTTGCCAGATCGGCGGGATGCTGGGATTCCGTCGAAAGCACCGTCTCGACCTGAATGTCCTGAGGCCTCAGATTCGGATGCGCCAGGCGGACTTTCATTTTCAACGGCTGACCAAGGTAAATCTCGTCCGTTTCGAGGCCCAGCACCTCAATGTCGACGAACGAAATCGATTTCCAGCTTTCGAGGAGACGTTTCCGCGAAGCGATCAGACGCCTGATCTCAACGTAGCGGTCGGAGGCCAGAGACACGGACCTCTCGCATGCCGATTGATAAAAATCATGGTTATACTCGGCGAGCATCCGTTCGGTGTTGAACGCGGGCACGATCGAGGCAATCGATTCCTTCATCATCGTGGTCCACTGTTCGGGCACCCCGCCCCGGGCTCGGGCCTTATACCTCGGCAGGACCTCTCGTTCGAGAAGCGAATAGAGATGCGAACTGTCGAACGTGTCCTGAAACTCGGGAGATTGAGTCAGCGACTCGTCACCGATCACCCAGCCGTTCTTCCCGTTATACCCCTCGGCCCACCAGCCATCCGCCACACTGAGATTCAAGCAGCCGTTCATGGCGGCCTTCATTCCCGAGGTACCGGATGCTTCGAGCGGCCTGATCGGATTGTTGATCCAGAGATCCGAGCCCCAAACCAGGGATTGCGCCACATCGATTTCATAATTTTCGACGAAAAGGATTCTGCCGAAGAACTCCGGCATGCGCGCCAGCTCGATAACCTTGGTAATGAGATTCTGCCCGAGAACATCGGAGGGATGCGCCTTCCCGGCGAACAGGAAAACCATCGGCACATCGCCGCTCAGAAGTTTCGCGAGCCGGGCAGGGTCACGGAACAGGAGATTCGCCCGTTTATAGGGTGCGAACCGCCGCGCGAAAGTGGCGATGAAGGTGTCTTCGCTCAGATTCGCGAGCGCGGTGGCGAGGTTGGCCGGATGTTCGCGCCTGCGCTCCCAAGTCTCGCGGAGATGGCCACGGAGCCATTTCACCAGCTTCTTTTTCAACTCGACATGGGTCTGCCAGACCAATGCCGAATCGAGTTGGCGTGCCTTGTTCCAGAACTGCGCATCACTCAGATGATCGCGCCAATCGGCCCCGATCTGATCGGAGAAGACGGCTTGCCACTCGGGCGCGACCCAGGTTCCGGAATGGACACCGTTTGTGATTCCCGAAACCGGCACCTCGTTTTCATGGAACTGAGGAATGAGGGCGTGGAACATCCGGCGCGATACTTTGCCATGAATCTTGCTCACGGCATTGATATGCGTACTCCCGCGAACCGCGAGTAAAGTCATCGAAAAAGAAGTTTCCCGCGATTTATCGAGACCTCGTCCGAGTTCCTGAAGCCGCTGCAACGACTCACCGATCGGATCAGTGAAGAGCTGCAGGTACGGCGCGACCATTCCCTCTGGGAAGTGATCATGCCCCGCCGCGACCGGCGTGTGAGTGGTGAAGCCGGTGGAGTGCCGAACGTACTCGAGCGCTTCCTCGAATTTGATCTTCTCGTCTTGAACGAGTTGCGCGACTCTCGAGAGAACGAGAAAGGCCGTATGCCCCTCGTTCATGTGAAAAACTTTCGCCTTGACGCCGAGCCTTCGAAGCAGCTCGTAACCGCCGATGGCCAGAACGAATTCCTGGCGGAGACGGTGCTCGGAATCCCCGCCGTACAGCCGGTCTGAAATCGATCGATCGGCGGGTGAGTTTTCGCTCAAATCCGTATCAAGCAGATAGAGATCCACTCGCCCGACCGCCACTTTCCAGGCCTGCATCCAAACCGGACCTGTCGGGGTGCTGATATTGAAAAGGATGCGCGCACCCTTCGAATCATTGACGGGACTCATCGGAAGCGACTTGAAATCGTTCGTTTCGTAATGCGATTCCTGCGCTCCGTCCGCGTTGATACGCTGTCTGAAGTAGCCGAACCGGTACGCCAAGCCGAGCGCGCAAAGCGGAATCCCCATGTCGCTCGCCGTTTTCAGATGGTCTCCGGCCAGAATACCGAGACCGCCCGAATAGAGCTTCAGAATGTGAGAAAGCCCGTACTCCATGCAGAAGTAGGCCACCTCGGGTTCCTTTTTGCTGCTCATGTAATGCGCGAAGCGGGAAAGCGCGAGTTCGGCGCGTTCAGCGTAGGTACGCGATTTCGCGACGTGCTCGAGCATCTCCGGTCTGACCCGGTCGATGAAGACCAGCGGGTTCTTCCCGGTCGCTTCCCATAATTCCGGATCGAGCTCCGAAAGAAGCTCGCAAAGTTCCGGATTCCAGCTCCACCACAGATTTTCGCGAACCAGAGCCCGCATTTTTTCGAGAATCGAGGGAAGTTTGTTCTGAACGGTGAATCGGCGAATATGCGCCGGGGCCCGTGAGCCTTCGGTCGGGGGAAGCACCTGCCCCGCGGAAAAGGTCCTGAACCGGTCATAAGTCGCGGACTGCATCCGCTGGTGAGCCTTCGTGATCGCCTGATCATGAGCTTCCAGATAGGCTTTACCGAACTCACCCCATCGCGCGTGATGACTCATGGCCAGGACTGCTCTTCTGAGGTCCTGACGCTGCTCGGGATTTCGCTGCAGGAATTCCTCGATCGCCGCACAGAGCTGATCGCGAGACTGGTTAAAAGGCTGCCCTTTTCGCGGAAGCGCGTAAACGCCCGTCGCGTTCCAATCTCCGAATTGCCTCGCCCACAATCCGTAACCCGCGAGGTCGCTGGTGATCGTGGGGATGGACATCGCGGCGCTTTCCTCGGGAGTGTATCCCCATGGTTCATAGAACGACGGAAACACGGTCAAATCAGCGCCCGCCAGGAGTTGATAGTAAGTCTCCGGAACCAGCGGGTCCGAACCGTTCAAATAAATCGGGACGAACACGATATGAACGGGGTCGTCCTTGCTGTTCCTGAAGCCGAGCGGCGCCATGCGCGACAAAATCGGGTCGTGCTCTTCATCACGAAGACCATGAGTGCTGAAGAACGTCTCGCCCGAAGGTCTTCCCTGGCGATAGGCATGCAGGATTTTTTGGCGCGGGCCCGTATGGCCCGCCGGAAACATCATGAACGCGACCACGCGCTGATTGAAATCGCCTGAGTCATGCGGCTGCTCACGAAGCCGGCGGTTCAGGTTCGCCAAAGCTTCGAGCGTGAGGTCCACACCCTTGTTCTGAAACTCGTAACGTCCAGCGCTGACCAGCATGGTCGTGCGCTCTGGGACGTATGAGTGCCCCGTCGTGATATTGGCAATTTCGAGGAGCCGCCGTCGTGCCGTGGCCACCGCTCCGGGCTGGATCAGCTGCGGGTCTGGACTCTCGTCACCGAGGCCATTCAGGGTCAGGACGTCGGGCTTTCTCTTGAAAAAAGTTCCGCATTCCTCGGCCGTAATGGAACTCACCGTGGTGAAGGAATCCGACATCCGGGCCGAGATGCTTTCGATCGAATGTTTCGCGACCACTCCGTACTTCTGGGCCAGATACTCCGGCTGAATCGAATCTTTTTGGGACGGATCGTTCTGGTCCCAGTGGTGCGAGGACAAAGTCCGGCCAAGAGTCGTCGCATGGGTCGTGAATACGGTCCCGATTTCCGGAGCACGATCCTTCAAATAGAGAAGTGCCGCGCAGGCCAGCCACTCGTGGCAATGAACCACGGTCTGGAGTCCCTTATGAAGGAGGTGATCACAAAAGATCCGCTCGATCACCATTCCGGCAGCGTGAGAGAAAATGACCGGCTCGAGGTAATCATGTCCGCCCGGAAGGGAGTTCAGACCGAACTTTTCCCAATAATCGGCAAGGATCTGATCTTTCTTTTCAAAAAGGGCATCGAATTGAAGAAGAATACATTTCGGCTCGCCCGGAACGAGCCATCGCCCCATCTTGCATCCGATCTTCAGTTTCGAAAGACCCTTCAGGATCTCGGGATGCCATGCTTCTTCGCGGAAAATACCCGCCAAAGACGTGTTCCGGGACATATCCGGCCCGATGAGAACGTAGTTCTCGCCGTAGCGCTCCTGCATTTTGCGAACTTTGGTCACGAGAACGGTGTGAATCCCGCCGACCATATTGCAGACTTCCCAGGAGACTTCGAATAACATCCGTTTATCGTTCATGCTTTATGCTCTCGCTTCCTTGCTAGGCTTTAAGTTTAATACGGATTGGCGGAAATCAGTAAGTACATTCATATAATTGATGAACGCCTCATAAGGACTGTTGTACGGACTGAAATAGGCGTGTACATCGCCGTCCGCCATCCATTTCGTGCACATGTAATAGAAATGGTCGGACGTCAGGAGCCGCCGCCACAGATCGAGGGCGGTCGGGTTGTTTCTTGAACGGACTTCATGTCCAAGATCAAACGCGTTTTTGAGCGCGCTTTTCTGCATCTGATTACCTTGCCATGCGGTGAGATCACGGTCGATGTCGGCCCAGGAAACCGTCCGGCCGAAATTAATGGTCGCGGCCGGGTTATAACGTTCGACAACCTGACTCGGAGTCAGAAAATCCCAATCCGGATGTTTGAATATCTCGCCCGGCAGGTGATCCAAGAATTCAAAAATGCCGGTTGATTCCCATTGATGCTCACCGAACGTCTCGTAATCCATGAAGAGATTGAGAACTTCTCCGTTCCCGCTGATCTTGTGGACCCAGTTCGCGAATTTCGGCGCGGTCAGCGGGAATTCCTGCCAACCCTGGTTCGAGAAGCGGAAGGCGATATCGTCCGACAGGCGGTAATTTTTCAGCAACAGCCGCATCGCGGGGTTCGTCGAACTATAAACAAAATTCGGGCTTCGCCACCCGAGAATATCGTCCGCGCCCTCGGCGATCATGGCCTTGTAACCCATCTTTGCGACCATCTCGCCGATGCGGTCGTCGTAAATCAATTCGGTATTGCGAAAAACGGTCGGCCTCTGACCGAAGCAATGCTCCATCAGGTCCGCGTGTTTCTTGACCTGCAGTTGGAACTCGGCTTCGTCGTAAACTCCAGCGAGAGAATGGTAGTAAGTCTCGCCCAGGAACTCGACACAGCCGGTTTTGGCAAGTTCGCGAAAGCTTTCGAACGCCTCGGGGCAATACTCCTGCATCTGCTCAATGGCAACGCCGGTGATCGAATAGGAAATCCGGAACCGGCCCTGATAGCGGTCGATCAGGCGCAGCATCGTCTGGTTGGTCGGGAGGTAGCACTTTTTAGCTACCTTGCGGAGAATCCCGCCATTCTTTTCCTGATCGAAATAGCTGTGGTCATAGCGGATATTGAAAAATGGATAATGTTTCAAACGAAACGGCTGGTGAACCTGAAAATAGAAGCATACAGAAGGCATCGCTACCCCTCCCTCTTAAGAACTGCCAGGACTCTTCGAAACGGCACAATCACGCCGCGGGTTTCGGATTATCCACTGATACGGGCGAGCGTCTGGTTATAGAGCTCGACCGTCTTGACGGCCGACGCGTCCCAGCGCAGCCGACGGACCTCTTCACCTGCCATGAGACTGATATCCTGACCCAACTCTGGATATTTCAGCACACTGACGATCAGGTTTGCAAGCTGGTCGACGTCCCAAAAGTTGACCTTAAGCGCGTGACTGAGCACTTCGGAAACTCCGGATTGCCGGGAAATGATGACCGGTGACTGAAAACTGATCGCCTCAAGCGCCGAAATCCCGAACGGCTCCGAGACGGAGGGCATGACGTAGAGATCCGCCATCGAGAACATCTTCTCGACTTCCTGACCTTTGAGAAAACCCGTAAAAAGGAAGTTGTTGCTGATCCCGAGTTCATTCACACGCTCGACCATCCGGGGCAGCATATCTCCGCTTCCCGCCATGACGAAAAGAACATCCGGGACGTGAGGAATCACTCGCGCGGCGGCCTCGACGAAATAATCGGGTCCCTTCTGGAAAGTGACTCTACCGAGGAACAGCACGATCTTTGACGGCCAGGCCTGCTCCTGCCGGTAACGGCTCACCATCTCCCGCGCGTAAACCCCATTATGTACGACTCCGATTTTGCCAAGCGGTACGCCATGTCTTTGATGGATAAGGGACCGGGTATAATAGCTGACCGCGATCACCTGATCAGCGGCATCGAGTCCGGCCTTTTCGATCTGCTCAATCTGCCAATTGCCGTTTCCGCCGCAACGGTCATATTCAAGGCTGTGAACATGCAGCACCAGCGGAAGCCCGGTCAACGCCTTCAGCGCAACCGCAGCCGGGAAGGTCATCCAGTCGTGCGCGTGGATCACGTCATAGTCCCTGTTTTTAATTAAACCGAGGGCTCGGGCCGCGAAGCGGCCTACCTCTTGAAATAAATCACCCGCGTAATGTTCCGCGCCCCCGCCCGCCGAGACCGACTCCGGAAGAAGCGACCGGATGGCCGGCGGCAGTATTTCATCGAGAGTTTCAAGCTGGAGAAGAAAAGCCTCATCCTCGAGACCCAAACCGCCCTTGCCGAAAAGGCCGCGCCTCTTCCGTTTGAAGCTCGCCGCGTTCAGATAGGGAGAAAGAAAAGACGGAATCTTGATGACGTTGATATTCGGGTCTTTAACGCCGGCCGCACCCTGCTCTCCCGGCTTGCCCGGGACGGAAATACCCATTTCGGCAAGTAACGCCGCCCGCGCGCTGACCGCGCCCGGTTCGTCGCCCAAAAGCGGGTTCTGACCTTCAACCCAAACTTCTGAAACGCTTTTGTGCATGGGCGCTTCCACCCGCCCCGAAACTTTCGAGGGGTCCATCAGGCGCATATGAGGAGCGTCCTCACCTCCGAAGAGGTGGGGAACAACGAAGTCAATATTGACTCCTTGACGCGAAAGCGCCCGAGACAGACCTTCGCAGGCTGTCCCAAGTCCCCCACTGATATGGGGCGGGTATTCCCAGCCGAGCATCAATACCTTCATAGCGTCATCCTCTTCGCGATCCTTAAAATTTCAGCGACGCTCCAAGCCTGCGCGGGCGCGCCGCCCGGGCTGTGTGGGGCATCACCGTCAAAAACTTCCGAAATCTGTCCTAAGCAGGCTTCTTGATCCAAATGCGTCGCAAGCCGCTTCAGAATGGGGCTGATTTCTTCTTTCATTCGTGACGCACCGTGAACCTTGTAAAGTGCGTCAGCGTAAATCCCGATCAACCACGGCCAAACGGTGCCCTGATGGTAAGCGGAATCCCGCTCGCCGTGACTGCCGCGATAAGAGCCCTGGTAACGTGAGTCCGATCGCGCCAAGGTTCGCAACCCGACCGGCGTGACCAATTCCTTCTTAACGACTTCCAGAATGCGGGCTCCAGCTTCGCGAGATATCGGTGAATTCGGTAAGGCCAGCGCCCAGAGCTGATTCGGTCGCAAGCTGAAATCGGCGACATGACCGTTGTGTGAATCGGCGAGATACCCTCGTTCTTCGGACCAAAAGCGCCTGACGAAAAACTGTTGCGCCTTTTCGAGCACCGGCGCCCAATCCCGGGCAAACGATACGTCATGGACTTCCGCCCAATCCAGGGCAAAGTGGACCGCGTTGAAAAAAAGCGCATTGATATCGACCGCGAAACCGGCCCGCGGCGTGACCGGCTGGCCGTCTTTCAAGACGTCCATCCAGGTAACGGCCCACGGTCCCGGCTGCACCCAAAGTCCGCCGTCGACGGAAACATTCACCCGCTGGTCGGCTCCTTTGCGGAGCGCATTCAAAATTCTGCAGACAACCGGCATGAATTCGCCGTAGCCGGATGTCGGAGACAGTTCCCGCAGCATCTGAACCGCACGGATATAGAGCAGAGGGGTATCGATCCCCGTCATGATCAGCCCCTTCTCGGGGAATGCGCAGACGATTCCGGTTTTGGTAAGCCCATCGACGATAAGATCTCCGTAACCCTGGAGAATCGTCATCGCCTCCCTGACTTCGGCTGGATCTCCAGATTCGAGACAGAGGCCGGGAAGAGAAATGAACGTATCCCTGCCCCAATGTCCGAACCACGGATAACCGGCAATCACGGAGTGAAAACCCTTCTTTGTGGTGATCAGATACTGCTCGCCCGCCCATTCCAGCTTGTTCACAAAGCTTGAAAGCGGCGCTGGCTTCGGCAGGCTCATCGGGCCTTCTTTAGGAACCTTCTCGAGCGACTCCGTACTCAATTCAAAAACGATCGAAACGTCTTCCGAGAGAGTTACTTCGAAATCACCGGGAAAGTAGAGGTCTTCTGAAAACGGATAACCACGCGCGCGCTCCGTGTTGTAGCAAAGCGAATTGACCCAGCCCCCTTGCGGGTTGAAGTGATAATCGTGGCCGCTCACCCGCATGAAAACACGGGGAAGCGCCTCGTAGAATTGAAATGAAACCGCGTTGTGAGCCTCTTCACGAGCGCCCCCGTTCAGGAACGGATTCTCCTGGGTCAAAGCATGCATTGACCTGCAGGCCACAAACGGCCGGAGACGAAGGCGAATCGGTTGCGTGATTCCGCGAAAAGAATAATGCAGCCTCACGATATCGCGTTTGTCATCAAAGTTCAGGGTGCGCTCGAGCTTGACTCCCGCGACATCGTAGATCCACTGCGGATTGGGGCGGAACGAGAAATCCTTCAGATGTTTGAAACCCTTCGGTTCCGTACGATCCGAAAACTCGAAGGCATGCAGCATGTAGAGAGAATTGTCGACTTCAAGGTATTCGCCAATATCCATTACGGCGTTCAGCGGGTCTCCGAAACCCGGCTCGCGAATACACATGAGTGAATGATATTTTCTCCTTGGGATCCGGTCGATCGTGCCCATCGCGAATGAGCCATAACGATTTGTCTGAAGCCATTCACACCCAAGGTCAATGCTATCCATGCCGAGGCGCTCTCATTTCTGTAGATAACGTCCTATCCAGCCGCATCCAGCGGAAGGTTCTCGCAACGCTATTTTTGCAAATTTAGATCGGGCCAAAAAAACGAGCCGACTTATTATAATTAAGGGTGATCCTTACACATTTCAATGAATGATTTTCGGAATCGGACAAAAAAAAAGGAGGATTCTTCAATCCGCTTTGTCTTTCTCGTGCCACCATTACTGGGGGTCTTCGAGCCATGACGCGGCTCCGTTTTCACTATTCCGGCGAGAATATCCGACTGCTTCACTATCGCTTCTTCGAAAGCGCGCTCTCATACCAGGAAATCGAAGCCAGGAAGGCCGATTCATCCGAATTCAACTGGTCCAAAGGCAGCTCTTGAACCAAATCATGCGTGCGTCGATGCGCCAAAGCATGGACTGAGTAGTCAATTAATATCAGCGTCATCCGGGTCAGTCCCTTGGAGTCCAAATCTTTTCGCGCCGAATCGAGTTCAAGCAAACCTTCACCACGGGCCCCCGCCGAAAGTAACGAAAGGGCACGAAGCACCGAAAGAGTAGTTGCCGGGAGCAAACGCTTTTCGTGAGCCTCACGCATGAAGAAGGCCAATTGTTGCCATTGCTTTGCCTGAAACGCCCGGGTCCAGAGCGCGCGGATTCTGCCTTCGGGATTTTTCTGAAGCTTCTTGGAATTCGGATCGGCCTTCCAATCATCAGATGGCGAGAATCGCATCAGAAACTCCAAATCGAGCTGAAAACGGCGCTCCATGGTCTTCGCTGAGGCCGCGGGCGGTTTGAGAGACTTCGCCTGCGACGGGTTCTCGGCAAAGAAGGGCTCGGCGATCCGGGCATAAGACTGATCCTCAATCGTGAAATTGGAAGCGATCTCGAACGCCTTTCCGCGCATCTCCTGGCCCTTCTCTTCGAACGGAAGCACCAGTTTGCGAATCGTATCCTCATAGGCGCTCAGGTCCTCGGGTGCGAGATTCTTCGGAGCGGGAAGCTTCGCAAGGTCCCGCGACAAATCAATGTAGAGTGCCGCGATTTCATTCAGAACCTCAGCTCGAATGCGCGCCCACGGCAGCTTCATGACCT
>Ga0208958_1002770_pt1 | contig 14486 bp, 11 predicted proteins | sample RifOxyB1_FD_184032 | JGI IMG/M metagenome (GOLD analysis project Ga0208958, IMG submission 184032) | Soil microbial communities from Rifle, Colorado - Rifle Oxygen_injection B1 (SPAdes) | ecosystem: Environmental > Terrestrial > Deep subsurface > Rock core/Sediment | place: Rifle, Colorado... | reverse complement strand
TTACAACTTCGTCACTCTCGACACGGTAGTCTCGGTTTACAATGCCAATAACGGTAGTGTGTTACCGGCCGAAGGGTATGAATTATTGAGTGTGGCCGAGCCGGCAGTCTCGGCCGGCGCTTATACCGTGGCCGACCTTGAGACCGGCGAGATTATTTTGGCCAAAAATGAGAACCAAGTTTATCCCATCGCTTCACTCTCTAAACTTTTAACCGCTCTAACTTCGCTTGAGGTTATCAATCAATATCAGTTGGCCAGTGTTTCGGCTACCGCTATTGGTGCTTACGGCTATCAAGGCGGGCTGGAGAAGGGTGAGCGCTTGCCGCTCGAGGAGCTCATTTTCCCGCTTCTCTTAGAGTCGAGCAATGACGCCGCCGAGGTGATTGCCGAGCATTACGGCCGGGACATTTTCCTCAAACAAGCCAACAATAAGGCGGCAGCAATTGGTTTAACTCACACCAAACTTGATGACCCGAGCGGTCTCTCGGCGGGCAATGTTTCGACTGCGCGCGAGCTGGCTAAGTTGGCCAAACACATCTACCAATCCAAGCGCTATATCTTCAATGTCACTAATCAATTGGAGCGGAAGTATGGCGAGCACACTTGGCGCAACAACAATCATCTCATCGGCGCGGAGGGATATTTGGGCGGCAAAAACGGCTTCATCGACGAGTCTGGTCAAACGCAAGTGGCGCTGTTTGAATTGCCGTTGTCTGAGTTTGGCAAACGCAAAGTGGTCTTCACTATCCTTAAGAGCGTCAATCGCGAGCGCGACATGGCCACTTTAGTTGACTTCGTCCGGGAGAATGTCATCTTCGGCCAACCGCCAGCCAACCCCACTTTCGAATATCTATAATATAAAAAGAGCCCCCGCGGGGGCTCTAGTGGTATTAGTTGAGCTTGCGCTCAAGTGACATCAATTTCTGGGTATCAATGATGCTGGTGCCAAGAAAGGTTCTTGGGTCGTTCTCGCTGGCCAAATACAGACCCAAATTGTCGGTTAAAACCTCTCCTAATTCTTCAGCTTGGTCGAGGAAAGGTTGGATACCGTCAATTTTTCTTTGGCTGTGGAATTGAGGAAAAGTATATTGTTCGATCCCTTGCCAAGAGTCGAAGGTTACCAGGAGGACCGTTTCCAGGCAAATTGTTGGTCCTTCCGGGTCCTCTATTATTATCGGCACCTTGATAGTGATGAACATTTTGGGAATAACATCCTCGTTTAACTCGATGAGGATAAATCTTTTTGAACAAGGCCAGCGCGCGATTAAATCCAAATCATGAATCTGAAAAAAATTGCCAATCTCGTTGATGGTTGAATATCCATCAGAAGATTCTGTCTGGTCATACACGAATAATCTGGACATATTTCCCCCTTTCAGATTTGGACCCCGGTTTGTCAAATCTGGTTCCATTAGTAGCAAGCAAATGATATAGTGTCAAACTGTATTTTAAATAATTAAGTAAAAATAAAAATGACGGAGATCAGTTGATCTCCGTCCCGTGCTACAGTGGTCTGCGCGGCGCTAAAGGTAGCCCAACGTCGCCCAGCGGTGTCTTTTTTGAGAATAACTTATATAATATATTTTGTCAAATAAAATAGCGGGAGTCAAGTTAATGACTCCCGCTCCGTGGATAAGTCTGCCGAGCCACTGAGTACTGGACCACAGAATACTCTGCAGCAAACTACTTTAATAATTTGAGCGTCTCTTCAAGACACTCGTCAAAAGAACTGTCACCATGGTACGCCGGTTTGAGCCACTCGGGCAATGAGGGTAAAAGGAACCGCCGGAATTGTTGGGACATGAAGATACATACTCCCACATCCTCAGTACTCCGGATATTTCTCCCCCTAACCTGCAGAGCTTGGATCATTACTCGCCAATTCCACAGCCGCCAACGCATACTGCCGAACCGTCTCTCTTCAAACACCGAGCAAGGATCAGTTGGGGGTGGGAAGCTGGGTCGTAGGAAGAAGATAACCGGCGCAATCTGTTTGGGCAGGTCAAGTCCTTCGCCATAATTGGCGACCGTCCCAACCAGCACATCACCTTCGCCGGCCTTAAAACGAGTGACCGCTTCTTTGGCTTTCACTCCTTTGCCGTAGCTGATGGCTTCTACCTCCTCTTCTGCCGCCATCATCAGGAACTTGTCTCGCTCGGCATTGGATATAACGATTACCAGTGAGCGATGACCGTTTTGAGCTAGGAGTTTGGTAGCCCGAGCCATTTTTCGGATGGATTGAGCAACGTCGCGCTTGCTCCTCGAATTCATCGCCAAGTTGGCAGTGTCTTTGGGTAAGAAGACCCGCGTTTGAAGCGGCGAGAAGTCAGACCCAAGACTGTGACAGAGATTACTAATCCCGGTCTCGTAAGAGAAGATCTCCGGGTCGCCAATCGTCGCCGACATGGCGAGCGTTTTGCGGCCCAGTATCTTCTTAATAATCGGCGCCACATAGTAGCACTTGATGAACAAGCGGTACTTTACTTTCTCGTTCTTGCCCTTCTCTTCCTCCCAGTAAGCGAAGGTGTAATTGAGAGGACCGCGCTTGCCAGCCGGCAGGGAGTAATCCAGTGAACGGAAATACCTCCCTAAGTCCCGGACCAAAATCTGGAGCCGCTTGAGCGTCTCCATTTCCTGTTTAGGGTCAATTATCCCAGCTTTGACGGCCTCACCAATACTCTTGAGAATCTGTTTTTGATCGATGCCCTCCAACAAATCGCGGAGAGTCTCGATCTCGGAGTCTTCCAAGAGAGTTCGAGAGTTGGCCTTCTTTTTCTTGATGATTTTCACCATCTGCTTCAAAAAAGCTTCAAGGCAAGCCACTTCAGTCGAGCCGACTTGCTCTAAAAGCTCAATTGCCCGACCCAAGTGCCAATCGGTAATTTCGTACGACAGGCAATGCCGGACGACATCAGCAATCCGATGAGCCTCGTCAATTACCAGTCCAGCTGGCGCTTCACCCCATTGTCGTCCAAACAGTTGAGTGAAAAGGTAGTAAGCCATAGTGGTCACTACCTTTTTCCCTTGTTGGGCCTGATAACGTTGGAGGAGATAGGGGCATGGTCGGGCGCCCGGCTCTTCCGTCTCGCCGGTGTCTTGATTGACCCGATGCGGACAGTCGGTGAGCATGGCGCACGGGATGTCGTCCGCTTTCAAGTCGGTGTCTTCGTAGTAGAGGCAAAGATGCTCGTTGCGACCGAGTATTACTTGGAATTCCGGATGAAGACGCTTCACTTGGTCCACCAATACTTTGGAATGGACGACATACAGAACCGGGTCTCGGCTTTGTTGAGCAAGATGATTCAGGAAGGTGCAGCCAACGGCTGTCTTCCCTGAACCGGTTGGCAATTCAAGAGTAATATTACCTCGTTCTTTCTCGATCAATTCGAGTGCTTCCTCCTGAACCGGTTTGATTTGCCGGTATTGAAGGGGGAAGTGGGGACGCAGCCCCTGATGTTGCGTTTGTGGCATAAATGCCTCCTTTGTGGTTGTTTGCGTTGCGTGCCTAGGTTTTCAAAGACCGTTCCAATTCCTATCATAAAAAATAGCGGGAGTCAAGTTAATGACTCCCGCTCCGCACAGCAGGCCAGAATAGAGGGGAGAACCTTACTCCACTGCTCTGTACCCTGGGCTGGGATGATTTTTGACGGAGACCTATAGGCCTCCGTCCCGGGCTAAAGCGGGCATTACCGTAGGAGGCTACAGTTAGCCGGGCGCAGGTAAGCCAGCAAATTAACCCTATAATATAAATGTAATTTTGTCAAATAAAATAGCGGAGGTCATCAGACCTCCGCTCCGTGGACCACTATGCACCGGGTGGCCGGACTGGGCTACGGGCAGCCATTCTGCAACAAGCCCTAATTAATTTTTAATATTACATAAAAATAGCCGGTGTCAAGCGACACCGGCTCCTAGGTAAGGTGGAGCTGACTTTGCGTTACTAAAGGTTAGTTATCCGAGCAGAGCCGCCATGTAGATAGTATTATAAAAAATGCCGGAAGTCAAGGACTTCCGGCCCGCGGAGTGGGCTACTGTGCCCATCAGTGCGCCTCTAAGGTGGTGAATGGACAACAGCGACTTTCTCTAAAATAACAGTTTTAATTACCATTGTCAAATAAATAGCGGGAGTCAAGTTAATGACTCCCGCTCCACGCAGAACTATGGATTACCGGTGCAAGCTAAGGCATACAACTCTGAGCGGTAGCTAGCCGGGGATAGTTTTGAGGGGCTAACAGCCCGCCCCTTGCCTCACTGAAGCTAACCTCGGGTCGCAGAAGAGAAGGATTCAGTGATTGATTATATTATGCATAAAAAATGCCGGAAGTCAATGACTTCCGGCCCATGGCGGTCCGGGGACGACTGGAGTCAGCTGCACAACAGTGTACCCAGCTGTAGAGGACAAATAAACTTGTCTTCTTGTATTATATTATAAAAAATAGCGGGAGTCAAGTTAATTGACTCCCGCTCCGTGGCTTGGTGCAGAGTACAGGACACCACGTCACTGGGCCGTACTGGGCCAAGATAGGTTGAGGGACCTAACCGTTCCTCAGTTAGCTTCAACAGATAGTTTTTAATATATTGGCAGGCCAGATAATCTGGCCTGCCCCAAGGTCCAGCGGACAACAGCCAGCAATACCCAACTTTACGCGGCTCTGGGCTGTTTTAATATAATATTATATTATTAATTTTATGTCAAATAAAATAGCGGGAGTCAAATTAATGACTCCCGCTCCGTGGATTAGGCTACTTGGCTCTACTGGACCGAGCCGGACACAGCACTTCAGTGTTGATTTCTTTACGCCGCGTCTTTCTCGGTATTTTCCATGGCTTCCCACTCTTCGATTGTGAAGCGGCCGAAGGGGCCCTTGCAAGCCGGACGGAAATCGCCGAGGCCAACATTGCCCGCGCAACGCACCAACTGTCGGATGGTCTCGGCCGTCACTTCATTCGTGTCGATGGTCAGGGTGAATTCGAGTCCCCACGACATGAACTTGGGCCGGGTAATGCAAACCGCCGTGCCATCCTTCAGTCGCCCGCGACGCATGTCCACAATCCAGCCATTATTTTCCGGCGCGAGGTCGGTGAACGGCAGGAAGGTCTCCTCAATCGATAACATTTGGTACATCATGGTCGAACCGGCGGTCGAGATCTGGGTTTTGCCATTCTTGACCTTCCGTCCGGCTTCGGCCATACAGGCCAAAAGGTTTTCGACCGGGATGCCGATCTTGCCGCTTTCGGACCAAATTTTCTTCTCGGCGATTTTTTCGACCGGGGCATTCTTTTGGATGGGCGCTCGGACACCAGTCCGGAGCGCATCCAAAATGTCCTTGGTCATCGGGTTCATGAGGTAAGGGGACACGCCCCGGACCTTGACCATAACGGTCTGGATCTTGTTGACAGACATTGTAGTCTCTCCCTTGGAATGTACAGGTCTCGTTATGAGACCAACCGGGTATACTCCTAGCACAGTGTCCAAAATATGTCAAGTATGATAGTATGCTCTGACTATGGTTAAGAAGAATTTTTGGGAAAAGTTGGAGCGGTCGATTATCGCGCTCGGGCCGCTTTATGATGTGACTGATGCGGCTTTCCGGCAGATTATCGCCAAGTATGGCAAACCCGCGGTGATGTTCACTGAATTCGCTTCGGCTGACGGTTTGGTCCATCCGGTGGGCAGGGAGAAGGTCCGGGAATTGTTGCGTTACTCTGAAGAAGAGCGGCCGATTGTCGCCCAGCTCTTTACTAGTCATCCCGAGAAGATGCGCGAGGCGGCGGCCTTGTGCCAAGCGCTCGGCTTTGATGGAGTGGATATTAATATGGGTTGCCCCGACAAAACGATTGAGAAGCAGGGCGCCGGCGCGGCGTTGCTTAAAAATTTGCCTCTGGCAAAGGAGTTGATTAAGGCCGCTCAAGCGGGCGCGCCTAATTTGCCGGTTTCGGTGAAAACGCGGATTGGCTACAACCAAGTTGAGATTGAAGAAATTGTGCCCGCTTTACTCGCGGCGCGCCCGGCCGCGCTTACTCTGCATCTGCGCACGCGTAAAGAGATGAGCAAGGCATCAGCCCATTGGGAGCTGATGCCGCGGATTATGGAATTGGGGAAGGGGAGCGGAGTGATAATTTTGGGCAATGGCGATGTGACCACGCCGGCCGAGGCGCGGGAGAAAGTGGCGCAATTTGGCGGCGACGGCGCCATGATTGGTCGCGGCATCTTCGGCAACCCTTGGCTCTTTAGCGAGCGGACCCCTGACTTGAAAGAGCGATTAGAAGTATTAATAGAGCATATTGAATTGTTTGACCAGCTTCATAGTCAACACAAGAACTTCGCGGTGATGAAGAAGCACTTCAAAGCATATTTACCCGCCATAGCCTTGGCGAAGGAGGGTCTAGTTGGCTTCGACGGCGCCCAAGAATTGCACCAAAAATTAATGGAAGCTAGTACTGCCAGTGAGGCAACCAAGATAATAGATAATTTTCTACATTAGAACAATATTCCACCAAAAAATACGCTATAGCGTATTTTTTGGAATAATCAAAATTGAGACTAATAAATGCAAAATAAAAAAACCTCCCGCTGGGTAAGCGAGAGGCCGTTAATCTAGGAAGTCCCCATACTCAACCGGTAAACCCGGTTAGCGAGATTTGGGTGGCTGGCAACTCGTAGGTCCCAGTCTTTGACCCCTGCGATGTCCTCTGATTAACTTGGACACCGTCAGATTTCCTAGACCCTTGATCAATCATTCCTCGACTACACCGAGTACGAAGTTTGATTGTATCTGCATGTAGTATAGCAGATTAGAAGAAAAAGTCAAGTGATTTAAAGGTGACCAACGCAGAAATAAGGCTAAAATAGGAAAAAACGCAAAAATATGGCTTAAAATAACAATTTTCTTGTTTTCTGAAGAAAGCTTGTATAATAGGTGGTATGGCAGTGGCGCTATATCGTAAATATCGGCCGGGGAAGTGGAGTGAGGTGGTGGGGCAAGAGCACATCGTCTCGGTGCTTGAGGCGGCGGTTAAGAACGGCAAAACCGCCCATGCTTACCTCTTTACTGGCAGTCGCGGTACTGGCAAAACATCAGTCGCTCGGATTTTGGCCCGGGCCCTTAGTTGCTCGGCCAACGACTTGGTGGAGATTGATGCCGCTTCCAACACTGGAGTGGATGATGTCCGCGCGCTCCAAGAGGGCGTGGCTACTTTGCCGTTTGAGTCGCCGGTTAAGGTTTATATCATTGATGAAGTCCACATGCTCTCCAAACAAGCTTTCAACGCGCTTTTAAAGACGATTGAAGAGCCGCCGGCCCATGTCGTCTTCATTATGGCCACCACCGAGCTCCACAAGGTGCCGGAGACCATTCTCTCGCGCGCGGAAGTGCATCACTTCCGCGCGCCTACTGTGCCCACGCTGGCCAAAGTGGCGGCCAAAGTGGCCAAGGCGGAAGGTTTGAATTTAACCAAAGACGCGGCCGAGCTCATCGCCGTCCTCGGCGACGGCTCCTTCCGCGACACGATTGGCTTGTTGCAAAAGGTGGCCAATCTCTCGGCCGATAAAGAATTGACGCGCGAGGAAGTGGAGGCGGTTACCGCCGCGCCCTCGGCGCTTTTGGTCCGGGAGTTGCTCTCGGCCATTACTAATCAAGATTTAAACAAGGCGTTAAAAGCGGTTAAGCAAGCTACCGGTGAGGGTAAGGATGCACGAACTTTCCTTAAATTGATTATTTATCTCATTCGCTCAGCCATGTTGGCCGGTTATGCCCCGGATTTGAAAAAAGAGATTTTAGCCGAGGTGGGGAGTGAGGAGGCTAAATTGATAGAGGAGATTATTGCTGATAAAGAAAAATTGAAAAAATTCCCCGAGGTATTGCGCCAACTCTTGGCCGCCTACCTAGAGACCTTCCAAGCGGCCGTGCCCGAGTTGCCCCTCGAGCTCGCCCTCATCGAGCTTTTGAGTAAAGAAGAAATGAAATAATCTTCGGTTTGATTTGTAATAAAAGTAAAATCGTGACTGATACTCATTTAACAGATGAGCAAGTAGCGGCGCAGGTGCAGGCCGGTCAAGCCGAGTTTTTTGGCATATTAGTTGAGCGGTACGAGGCCAAGCTCCGTCGTTACGCTCGCAAATTTCTTTTTGGCCAAGAGGATGTGGATGATTTGCTTCAAGAAGTTTTCTTGAAAGCTTATATCAATATCCAGAGCTTTGACACGGGTCGTCAATTTTCGCCTTGGCTCTATCGGATTGCCCATAATGAATTTGTTAACACCTTGCGCGAGCGGGTCAGGAAGCCGCTCGACTTTCTCGATTTGGAAGTAGTTTTGCCTCAGTTGCGCGCCAAAGAGAAGGCTGATGATTTGGCCCAGCGGGAGGATATTAAACAGATGTTGGATCGGGCACTTAGCCAGATTAGTGGCAAATATCGCGAAGCGCTCCTGCTCTATTATTATGAGGATTTAAATTATCAGAGCATTGCTGAGGTTTTGCATTTGCCAATTTCAACCGTGGGAGTACGTCTGACCCGCGGTCGAGCGGAATTAAAAAAGATTATTAAGCAAATTGACCAAAATTATGACCGAAATTAAGGACAAAATTTTAGCGACTATTAAAGTTGGCGAGGTAAAGATGCGCCCGCGCTGGCACTTCATCCTGAAGGCTTTGTTGGCGGCTTTATTGGTAGTGTTTGTCGCGCTGACACTGATTTTCTTTGTTAGCCTGATTGGTTTTATTGTTTCCGCTTCCGGCGCCGGGCTGGCGCCCGGCGCCGGTCTCCTGGGTTGGCGATTGCTTTTGATTTCGCTGCCTTGGGCGTTAGTGTTGGCGGCGATTGCCTTGATTTTGATTCTTGAAGTTTTGGTTTCGCGGTACTCGTTTGCTTATCGTCAGCCTCTCCTTTACTCCATCATTGGAGTGGTGTTACTGACGATGTTGGGCGGTTGGTTGGTGGCGCAGACACCGCTCCATCGAGGAATTTACCGCGAGTTCCGCGGTGGGCGTTTGCCCGCCGCGGGGCCAATCTATGGTCGTTTCAATCCCGAGCGGTTGGAGAATGCTTATATTGGCAGTATTAAACAATTGACTGAAGGTGGCTTTATTTTAGAGACTGAAACCGGGGAGGAATTAACAATAATTATTTCTGCCTCGACTAAGGGGCCGATTATTGATGCTCTCCAACCGGGGCTTGAAGTGGCTGTCTTTGGTTTAGAGAATGACAATCGAGTTGAGGCGTTTGGTATTCGCCCGCTTGAATGGGAGCTAAAAGCGCCAGGTCAACTTCGTCCTAATCGCCCCTCAAACCCTGATTTCAGTGAAATAAACCCCTAGTTAATTTGTATTAACAGATAATGGTTTGGTGGCAAAAAATCAAATTTTATCTTATTAACCATAAGCGTCAGGTTGTGGCTGGACTCATTGTCCTTTTGGCACTAATTTGGGCGGCTAATTACTTTTGGGGTGATAGCGAGGAGACACTGAGTTATACACTCGGGCAAGTAACTCGCGGAGAAGTAACCACGACTGTCTCTGGTATTGGTCAGGTTTCCGATTCCAATATTATCGAGTTGGATAGTGAGGTCTCAAGTAAAGTAACCGGAGTTTATGTTAAAAGCGGTCAAACTGTTAAGGTGGGCGATTTGTTGGTCAAGTTGGATGCCACTGATGCTTATTATGACCTTGAGAGTGCCCAGCTTGATTATGATGATTTGACGATTGTTGATACCGACGACCTCAGGCGGGCCCAAAATACTCTTGCTACAGCTGAGAATAACCTTAGCTCTTCTTACGATGATGCTCGTTCAGCCTTAGCTAATGCTTCGGCTGACTTAGCCGAGGCGACAAACGGCATAAGGTCGATTATCGTTGGTTATCTTAGTAAAGGCAGTTATGAAATTTCTAAGATTGAGGAATCTTATATCGAAAAGGCTAAAGATTCTTTTTATACAACCGATGATCTCTGGGATGACTTTACTGACGAATATCATCAATTAGGCAGCAATTTATCGGACGATGAAGTGTTATCAACGGTCGATAGTGCTTATCAATTGGCAGTTGAATTATCTAAAACAGCCAAGTATACCCAAGATGCGGTTATCTATCTTCGCGATCATGATGATGATGATCGTAACCAGGTGGCAGCCGATGAGGCCTATGATTTGATTATCAGTCTGACTGACCAAACCAACTCATTGGTTACCAACTTGTTTAATTCTAAAGATAATATTATCAATAATCGCAATAACTTGGCCGATACCGAAGCCGATTTGATTGATGTTGAAGATGGTCCCGATGCCTCGGATTTACTCTCTAGCCAGTTAGCTCTTTCTGAGAAAAAGGAGGATTATTATAGTCATTTTATCACTGCTCCCTACGCAGGAACGATTGCTAAGGTTGATGTAGCTGTTGGTGATTCAGTCTCTAGTGGGTCAGATATTGTGACTTTAATTGCTAATTTAGGCGAAGCCAAAGTTGCCGGGATCACTCTTAATGAGGTTGATATTGCCAAGGTTAATGTGGGGCAAGGGGTTACCCTTACTTTTGATGCTTTGGATGAAGTGACTCTTTTGGGAGCGGTAAGCGAAGTTGATTTGGTGGGGGAAATTGAGTCTGGGGTGGTAAGTTATGGTGTTAAGATTGTCTTTGATGATGATAATAATCAAATTAAGTCCGGGATGACGGTGGAGGCGGAAATTGCCGCTGCCTCCAAAAAAGATGTCTTAATGGTGCCTAATAGCGCTCTCAAGAGCCGGGGCGATACTCATTATGTTGAGATTTTAGCTGCTGATAATCAAACAATCAGTCGGGTTGAGATAGAAATTGGTCTGACTGGCGATAATTATACCGAGATTGTTGCTGGCCTCAAGGAGGGAGACGAAATCATCGTCAAGACCTCAACTGGTTCTTCTAATTCAACCACTAACTCAACAGGGAACACTAACTCAACTCGTTCTTTAATGGGCGGCGATGGTGGAGGACCTCCAGGTGGGGTAATGGGTGGCAGTCCAATGATGCGTTAAATCAATCTACTCTTATGATTGAGATTAAGAATATCACCAAAACTTACACCGATAGTGGGGTTCCCTTTCAAGCGCTTAAAGGAATTACCTTCAATATTAAAAATGGTGAATTTGTGGCGATTATGGGTCCCTCCGGTTCGGGTAAGTCAACTTTAATGCATATTTTGGGTGCGCTCGATACTCCGACCAGTGGCACGTATTTTCTCAACGGGCATGATATTTCGCAATTGAGCGATGATGAATTAGCTGATGCCCGCAAAGATAAAATCGGCTTTGTGTTCCAATCTTTTAATCTCTTGCCACGGACTAGCGTGTTAAAAAATGTATCTTTGCCACTGGTTTACAATCGAGTGTCCGCGCCCGAGCGTGAGCGCCGAGCGCGCGAAGCGCTTTTGGCAGTTGGTCTTAACGAGAGCCATTTTTATAATCTCTCCAACCAACTCTCCGGAGGCCAAATTCAAAGAGTGGCGATTGCCCGGGCTCTAGTTAATCAGCCCGACTTGATCATGGCTGATGAACCGACTGGTAACCTTGATACTAGGACAGGTGAGATTGTTCTTGAAACCTTTCGTCAACTCAACGAGGAACAAGGCCGGACTATTATCTTGATTACTCACGAACGAGAAGTGGCTGAATATGCCAACCGGATTATTTTTATCCGCGATGGTGAGCTGGTTGAAGATACCAGCAATCATCAACGCCGTCAGGCAGCTAAATGATTATGACCAATCATGATCTAATTAGCGAGATTTTTACTGCTTTATCGGCCAACAAGGTTCGTTCGGGCCTAACTATGTTGGGTATTATTATCGGCATTAGTTCGGTAATTGTGATGGTGTCTATCGGTCAAGGTGCCCAGAGTTCTATTACTGACCGGATCCAATCTATTGGTTCTAATTTACTTACTGTCTCTCCTGGTGCCCAAGGCGGAGCTGGTCAACAAATCAGTTCTGGTCGGGGATCGGCCAAAAGTTTAACTATTGATGATGTGGAGGTGATTATTAAATCCTTACCTGAAGCTGAGTTGGTTACTGGTGTAGTCTCAGGTCGTTACCAAATTACCGCTAAGGGTACCAACACTAACACCACGGTTGTTGGCACCGATTACAATTACGCGACTATTCGCAACCTTAGTGTGGCCGAGGGTGAATTTTTGAATGATCAACACAATCGCTCTCTCTCACGAGTGACAGTGATTGGTCCAACAGTAGTAGGAGATCTCTTTGGCGAAGGGGCTGAGGTCGTGGGCGAAAAAATCCGAATCAACAACGTCATCTTTACTGTTATTGGTGTGACTGAAGAGAAGGGCGGTGATGGCTTCAATAATCAAGATGACCAAATTTTTATCCCGCTTTTAGTGGCCCAACGCTTTCTAAGTGGCGATAAATATCTCTCGTCAATTTATGTCCAAGCGGCTGATGGTGAAAAGATGGATCAACTGGAGGCCGATATTACCGACTTGCTTTTGGTTGAGCATAAAATCAGCAATTTGGACGATGCTGATTTTAGTATTGCTAACCAATCAGATATTTTAGAGACGGCCTCCAGTGTTACTGATACTTTTACTGTCCTCTTGGCGGCAGTTGCCAGTATCTCCTTGGTGGTTGGCGGAATTGGTATTATGAATATGATGTTGACTACAGTGACTGAAAGGACGCGAGAGATTGGCTTACGCAAAGCAATTGGCGCTCGGGGACGCGATATCAATCGCCAATTCCTATTTGAGGCGGTGTCTCTAACTGGTATCGGTGGTGGTATTGGGATCTTAATTGGTTGGACGGTGGCCTTAATGGTTAGTTGGCTTGGTATTATCACCACTAGCGTTTCCTTGAGTTCGGTGATATTAGCCTTTGGAGTTTCGGCGTTGATTGGGATTGTTTTTGGTTATTACCCCGCGCGGCGAGCCGCGGCCCTTAACCCAATTGAGGCCTTGCGGTACGAATAAATAAAATTATTAGCTTAATTTTTACAAACTGCTGAGTAGATAACGAAGTTGAAATAAAATTAGATTGGTAGCGTAATAATAGTCGGAGGGTGGCTGACCTCTTGCCAGCTCCGATTATTATTTATTAGTGACTAGTTTGTAAACTAAATATAATATTATGTCGAAAATTAAAAAGATTCTTTTGGTCACGGTGCCGGCCTTAGCCTTGGTTTTGGCTAGCGCCAGTCTGGCTTCGGCCCATGGTCCTTTTGGCGGCTGGATGGAAAAGTCCGGGGATATTGCCGACCACTTTGCGCATCAGGCTGAAATGCTGGGTCTCTCGGTAGATCAGGTTAAAAACGCTTGGGCGGAGGGCCAGACGATACAGGACTTAATGGCGGAATATGGTATCGACGAAGATGCCTTCAGAGCCAAGATGCAGGCTGAACGCCACGCCCAAATGGAAGCTCGTTTGGCGGAGATGGTCTCAGCGGGAGTGATTACTCAAGCTCAAGCTGACACTCGCTTGGCTTGGATGGCCGAGCGCGCCGCCGGCGGTGACTTTGGTCCGGGTCAAGGCTTTGGCGGCCCACATGGCGGTCGGGGTCAACAAGTTGGCGACTAAATCATTGCTTCGATTTTATGGCTACCTAAAACACCATCCGCGCGGGTGGTGTTTTAGGCTTTATTTAATTTGCAATCTATGCTTTAATAAGTTTCTGAAATATGGCGTCGTTGACGCATTTTATTTTTGAATCAGTTATGGAAATTAGAAATATCGCCATTATCGCCCATGTGGACCACGGCAAAACCGCGCTCACCGACAAAATTCTCCAACAAACGGGGATGTCGGACGGCCTGGTCTCAATGGACTCAAACGCGCTTGAGCAAGAGCGCGGCATTACCATCTATGCCAAAAACACTTCCGTTTATTATCGCGATACCAAGATTAATATCTTAGACACGCCGGGGCATGCCGACTTTGGCTCGGAAGTGGAGCGGGTGCTCCGCTCGATTGATAGCGTGCTTTTGGTGGTTGATGCCGCCGAAGGGCCGATGCCTCAAACCAAATTTGTGCTGAAGAAGTCGCTTGAGCTGGGGCTTAAGCCGATTGTGGTGCTGAATAAAATTGATAAGCCGGCCGCCGACCCCAAGCGGGCTCACGACCAAGTGTATGAATTATTTTTCGACCTAGGCGCCGATGACGAGCAACTAAATTTCGAAACTATTTACGCTATCGGCCGCGAGGGCATTGCCAAGCGGCAGCTCACTGATGACTCTACCGACTTAACCCCTTTGCTCGATCTTGTTTTGGCCAAAGTGCCGCCGGCCTCGAGCCCGGAGCTCTCGGCCGAGCCCCTCCAAGCCCAAGTCTTCAACCTCGCTTACGACAACTTCCTCGGGCGTTTGGGGATTTGTCGCGTCTACGCCGGGAGGATTAAAAATGGTCAAACGATTATGGCTAAAGACTCGGCCGGTCATTTGTACACTGGTAAAGTAAGCAAGTTGTTTACCTTTGAAGGTTTTAATAAAAAGGAAGTGTCGGCGGCCGAGACCG